>OIZV01000613.1_pt1 | contig 15885 bp, 15 predicted proteins | sample 1588681 | NCBI WGS metagenome assembly OIZV01 (sample SAMN03283281) | human gut metagenome | biome: human-associated habitat; material: feces | host: Homo sapiens | place: Peru | collected 2012
GGCAAAACCCGTAAAACTCAAAAAAGTGGCATTCAGCCACTTTTTTGACACTCTGAGACAGACGGGCTAAGGCCCGTCTGTCTCTCTCTGTGCAAACAGAAGACAGTGCCGCTGCTCTGAAGGAAAGCGGATTCATACTTGACAAGCAGGGGGCATTTTAGGAAAATATGCTTAAGATTCGACATTGAGAGGATTCGTATGGATATATATGTCAGGGACGGTTCTATCATAGTGTCCGGGGTCAGTTGCTTTGACCTTGCCCGTTCCTGCGACTGCGGGCAGGCGTTTCGCTGGAAGAATACGGGAAACGGCTGGTTCGGCGTGGCAGGCGGCAGGGGAGCTACGGTAAGGCAGACGGGAGAAACTCTGATTATAACCCCCGGCAAGGATAAAGATGTCGGCTTCTGGCTCAATTACTTTGACTTATACAGAAACTATCAGGCCATAGAGGACGAGGTGAGATGTGACGCTACCCTTGGCAAATGCCTGGACTACGCCAGCGGCATACACATATTCAATCAGGACCCATTTGAAACGCTGATAAGCTTTATCATATCGGCAAACAACAACATAAAGCGCATAACCGGTATAGTGGACAGGCTTTGTATCCTGGCGGGAGAAAAGCACGAAGGAACTACTGAATACTATTCTTTCCCGGCGCCTGAGGCCATAGCGGAGCTGACTGTCGAACAGCTCACCGCCATAGGCTCCGGCTACCGGGCGCCATATATCAAAGACAGCGCCAAAATGATAGCCGACGGGTACGAACTGGAAACGCTGAGGAACGTGCCGACGGCGGCGGCCAGAAAAGAACTGCTGAGATTCCCGGGAGTGGGGCCAAAGGTTGCGGACTGCGTACTGCTGTTCTCGCTGGGCCATGCGGACGCATTTCCGTTGGACGTATGGATGAAGCGCGCCATGCGGCTCATGTACTTCCAAGGCGCAGAACCGGGGAAAAAGGCCATGGAGGACCAGATAGCCGCCCTCGGCCCAAACAGCGGCATATTGCAGCAATACATATTCCAATACGCAAGAGAGAATATGTAGCTATTTGGAATAGGCGTGACGGAACAGCTCCTCTACCTTTTTTTGAGTGTCGTCCGGGATAATTTGGGCAACTTCGCCGCACTGTGCTACCCTCGCCGTAAGGCGGGGGAGCTTTTTTAAAAAAGCGTTTTTATCCCGTTCCAATTCACAAAGCTTCAACGGCAGGCCAAGCATGTCCGCATATTCCTCAATGAGCGCAGCAATAGCCTCGGGAGTATCCTTCAGACCCAGCTCCGACGCTATGGCGGCGTAGCCCTCGGAGTATTGGCCGGTTGAACGCCGTATTATGGCGGGAAGGTACACGGCGCAAAGCGTCCCGAAGGATACACAGCCAAACAGCCCCATCGATCCATGAGCCATTGCAGAGCAAAGGCCGGGGGAGGCGTTGTAGTGGGCTATGCCGCTGAGTATCTGGGCGTTGAGCAGCGGCTCTGATGGAAATGGCAGGCAGGAAAACGCGATGGTGCTGCTTATTATGGTATGCATGGCCTGCATTGCGAAGGGGCGGCTGAAAAAGCTGCCTTCGGGAGAGACGGCCGCCTCCACGGAAAGCGCCAGTGCGGACAATACTGCTTCGCCGGTATGGGTGTGAGGTAAGGCGTTGAGCAGTAGCGGGTCGATTATGGTGGCGTGGGGCATGAGGCCGGGGCAGTATATAACCTGCTCAAGGCATTCCCGGGGATTCCACAGTGCGGCGTAGCCGGTGGCCTCGCCACCGTTTGAACCGAGGACAGGAACGGCGATAAGGCGTGTGCGCCCCAGCTTCATTCTGGGTATATCGGACCTGACAAGATCGTCCGGAGTAAGGTCGGGACGCTCGTAGAATATCCGCATGAGCTTTGCGCAGTCCATGGCGGCATGGCCTCCTATGGCGATTATCCAGCCCGGCTTGAACTCCATAAGCGCCTTTGCCCCTTCCAGTACCATCGGGCCGTCGACCGGGCCTTCGGGCACGCTGAATACCCGTATGTGCATGCCGGTGCGCCTTGCCTGCTTCTGTGCTATCCTGCACGCGGCCTCGCAGTCATGTACCAGCAGCATTCGATCGCCCCGGAGGCCGGATATATGCTCCAATGTGCCGTCGCCGTAAAGTATCCTTATGGGTATTCTAAACTCCGCCATAAGCGCCCCCTAAAAACGTAATGCGTTTATAGGATGCTGCATTTTGGGAAAATGATGCATATTATCCGGATACGCGATGTTTGGGAAGATTAAATTCAAATTATATGGTATAATAATAACGCATTTAAGAATTATGCCGAAAGGAATATGAATAATGATGAAACTCAATAAGTACATCGACCATACCCTTCTCAAGCCCGACGCCACTACCGAACAGATAAAGAAAATATGTGACGAGGCGAAAAAGTACGACTTCGCCAGCGTATGCGTAAATTCCTGCCATGCTGAGCTGGTAGCAAGGGAACTTAAGGACAGCGGCGTTTCCACCTGCTGCGTAGTAGGCTTTCCTCTCGGCGCAATGCTCACTGAGGCAAAGGCATACGAAGCCAGGCTGGCGATAGAAAAGGGCGCGAACGAGATAGACATGGTGATCAACATAGGCGCCGCTAAGGAAGGCAACTGGAAACTCGTAGAGGACGATATAAAGGCCGTAGTTGACGCATGCCATCCCAAGGCGCTGCTGAAGGTCATAATCGAGACCTGCCTGCTCACCGATGAAGAAAAGCGCGAGGCCTGCCGCTGCGCCGTAAGGGCGGGAGCCGATTATGTCAAGACCAGCACCGGCTTTTCCACCGGGGGCGCAAACGTACACGACGTTGCGCTCATGCGCGAGACTGTAGGCCCGGATGTAGGCGTAAAGGCCTCTGGCGGCGTGCGCACCCACGAGGACGCTGATAAAATGATAAAGGCGGGGGCGACAAGGCTCGGCACCAGCTCCGGCGTAAAGCTTATGGAATAATACAAAAACGCTTCAGAGCGAAGGAAAAATCCTTCGCTCTTTTTGTTTTTGGCGGTTTTTACAAAGGAAGTGCATATTCGCCAAAGTTCGTGGGAATAATTTGAAGGAGGCGAAATTTGCGTAAAGAATAACCACAGTTAAGCCCTGAATGGACAGGCATAATCAGGGCAAAAGCGGTAAATCGGAGGTAATTATGCAGCTTGAAAAGAACAGAAGAGGAAGGGAGCTTCGCGTTGTGCTGTCAGGAGAACTGGATCACCACAACGCGGCTATTATTCGCGAGGAGGTAGATCGTGAGCTGGACGGCAGCGTAAAGCTGCTGACGCTGGATATGAGCGGTATAACCTTCATGGACAGCTCGGGCATAGGCGTGGTACTGGGCAGATACCGGCGCATGAGCGAAAGCGGGGGGAAGCTCAGAATGGGCGGCATGAGCATATATGCGGAAAAGATACTCAGAATGGCCGGCGTACTGGCGCTGCTGGAAAGAAAATAGATCAGGGGGGTAAGTTACGATGACGAAAAACAGCATGGAGCTCAGCTTTGACAGCATATCTCAAAACGAATCACTGGCCAGGTCGGTGGCAGCGGCATTTTCGACCCAGCTCAATCCCACCATAGGGGAGCTGACGGACATACGCACCGCCATAAGCGAGGCGGTAACTAACGCCATAATACACGGCTACGGCAATGACCCAACCCAAAAGGTATACATGCGCTGTACCGCGGAGGACAGGCTGCTCACATTTGAAATTGAGGATAAAGGCAGGGGAATAGAAAACGTAGCGCTTGCAATGCAGCCATTTTACACTACCGAGCCAAACCTCGAGCGTTCCGGTATGGGCTTTTCGGTGATGGAAGCCTTTATGGATGACGTAAGGGTGGAGTCCAAGCCGGGGAATGGCACGAGGGTCACAATGAAAAAGAGCATTTCGGCGGTGAGGGAAGATGAATGATGAGAAGATCATGCCCAACCCGCAGTTCCCATACGAAGAAACGCTGAAATACATAAAGCTGGCTCAATCTGGCGACGGGGAGGCCATGAACGAGCTGGTGGAGCGCAACATGGCTCTGGTGCGCTCCATAGTGAAGAAATACCTCAACCGGGGCACGGAGTACGACGATCTGTACCAGATAGGCAGTATGGGGCTGGTCAAGGCCATAAAAAACTTTGACAGCTCATATGGGGTGCGCTTCTCTACATACGCTGTGCCAATGATAGCAGGTGAAATAAAGCGGTTCCTCCGTGACGACGGAATGATAAAGGTGAGCCGCACCTTAAAGGAGCTTGCGGCAAAGGTATGCGCCGCCCAGCGGGAGCTTGGTACGGCATTGGGACGGGACCCCGGCGTGCAGGAAATAGCGGAGTACATAGGTGAGACGCCGGAGGATATCGCCCTGGCGCTGGACGCTTCCCGGCCGCACGTATCCATATACGAGCCGGTATACGGCGATGAAGGTGAGGCGCTGGTGATGGACAGGATAACCGCCGAGGAGGACGGCACGGACACGGCCCTGGACAGGGTGCTTTTGCAGCAGCTGATGGAGATACTGGATAGCCGGGAAAAGAAGATAGTGGTAATGCGATACTTCCGCGACAAGACGCAGAGCGAGATCGCGGCGTATCTGGGCATATCCCAGGTGCAGGTATCGAGGCTTGAGAACCGCATAATGGAAAAATTAAGAGAAAGGGCTCTGGAAAGGGCGCAATAAAAGGCCGGGAAACCGGCCTTTTTGTATGCTTTGTTATTTGCGGGTCTTTATGAAGGCCTCAACATCGCCGGTGCGTATGTCTATACAGTCATCGGAGAATGCAGTATCGTAGCTGAGCCGCATATACATGGGCTTTTCATCAGGAACGCCACCTATGGCCAGCGAATAGCCGTCGTCAATGTCATATAACAGTATATACAGCCCGGAGCCAACGTCCTTGCTTTTATACTGTGCGAAATCCTCCCAGCCCAGCTTGTCGCCCTTTTTGGAGAGCCGTACTACATCGTCGAGGGTGAGATCCTCCGCCACAAACAGCGTCCATTCGTTGTTGAACAGCACCACGAGTCCGTCCGAGGTAAATGCATACGGGTCGCCCGCGCTGCCGAAATTCGCCTGACCGTACTCCTTGGGGAGCTGGGTCAGCGGTACGACAGAGGTTATTTCACCTTGTATGGCAGAGGGATCGACGTCGCCCGACATTTCGCCTTTGTCGGAAAGATGGTAGAGGACGCCGTTGAGCATTATGGTGGGAGAGTAAGTGTTCGGTGCTTCGGGAGCTTCCCTTCCACAGCCTGTGAGCAGCAGCGAAAGCAGCAATGCGGGCAGTAAAAACATAATTCGTTTCATAGATACCTCCTTATGGGCTTAAGAGTACAGGTGCTTCAGCGCCTTTCTTACATCGTGGTATATGCGGTCCTTATCCATTGTAAGGAATTCGCCGTTTTCATACAGTATCCTGCCGTCCACCATGGTCATGCAAACGTCGCTGCCCTGTGCGCTGTAACAAAGCATGGCAAGAGGATCGAAGGCGGGGAGAAGATGGGGCTTGTCGAAATCCAGTGCAATGATGTCCGCCCTGCTGCCGACTCTGATCTCGCCGCAGTCTGCCCTGCCCTGTATCTTAGCCCCGTTGAGGGTGGCCATCCTGACCGTATCATTGGGATTCATTATGGTTGGATCCTGATTGTAGCCGTTGTGCACTACGGAGCAGAGGTGCAGCTCCTCCAGCATGTTCAGGTTGTTGTTGCTGGCTGCGCCGTCGGTGCCGAGGCCGACGTTGAGCCCCTCCTTCAGCATATGCTGCACCCGGGCAAAGCCGCTTCCGAGCTTAAGGTTGCTGGTAGGGCAGTGCACAGGAGACACGCCGCATTCCTTCATCAGCACTATATCATCGTCCGTTACCCATACGCAGTGGGCGGCAAGGGCCGGGCTGTCAAACGCACCCAGATCATAGAACCATTGGGCGGGGGTCTTGCCGTATTTTTCAATGCAGGCGTCGTGCTCGGCCTTTGTCTCGGACAGGTGTATATGCATTATGGCGCCCAGCTCTTTACATTTTTCGCTGTGGCGGCGGACTATGTCCTCAAGACAGGTGTACTCCGCGTGTATGGACAGGTCTATCTTTATCCTGCCGTTTGCCGCGTTGTTGTAGTTATTGTAAAGAGAAAGGGCTTCCTTTACCCTGTAGCTGTCCTCATAGGCCTCATTGGGATCAAATGCGGATAGGGCACGGCAGAGGTTGGCCTTCATGCCGGACTCTATGACGCAGTCCGCCGTGGTGTCGCAGAAGTAATACATATCCGAAAAGCTGACGGTGCCGGTTGAGAGCATTTCAAGTATGGCAAGCTCTGTGCCCGCCTTTACGTCCTCTGCCCTGAGCTTATCTTCGGTGGGAAACATATTATCGTACAGCCATTCCTTTAGCGGCAAGTCGCTGCCAATACCGCGAAGCAGCGTCATGGCGGCATGGTTGTGGGCGTTTATCAGGCCGGGGTAGAGTACCCTGCCGGTCATGTCCTTGACGGTATCGTATTTTTCCGCGGGCATATCCGTGCCGAGATAGCGGATATAAGCGCCGTCAACGCCGCAAAAGCCGTTTCGTATCACCTCAAAGCCGGAATCGGTAGTGGTTACTATATCGCAGTTTTTAAAAAGCGTCTTCATTATATAATTGCACTCCTTGAAAGGTGATATATATATTATAGCAGATGACCGCCGCATTGGCGACCATAGGATATACTGTCAAAAAAAGCGGCGTTTTTCGCCGCTTTTTCTGTCAGTCCGATATATGGGAGGGAATCATTTCTCCAGACCCGCTACGTAATCGAGTACGGTATTGACGCCGTTTACGATAGCGCCGGAGCTTACGGAAGCGCCGCTGACGGAGTCCACGTTGCCCTTGAGGGTAAGAGGAGCGGATAGACCCTTGAACTGCTCAGTGAATGCGGGCTCCTTGGTCTTTGCGCCAAGGCCTGCGGTCTCGGAGAAGTTTGCGCCGCCAACGTTGATGCCGGTGATGACGCCATCATTGTCAACGCCGACGACTATTTCTATCTCTCCGCCGTAACCCTTTACGGTGACCTGGGCGGTATAGCCTTTAGTTTCCCCGTTTGCAAGTCCCTTATAGCAATAGTCGATGCTGTCGTTATTTACCGCCAGCTCTTCAAAATCCGTAGCATCGGGGAGGACGGCGCGGCGCGCTTCATCGGCGGCGGCGAGAGCCTGCTCCTTGATTACGGGCGCGGTGACTTCATTGGTAAGGCCAAGCGCACAGCCGGCAATGAGGGCGATAAGTCCGAGAACTATCCAGGCGGGCCACTTTTTATCCATGATCAGAAAACCTCCTCAAATGAAAAACAGAATTATGTATGTTTTGCAAAAATCAGCGTTTTTATTATAGCACAGCTAATACCGAGATTCCAGCAGAAATGATAGATATTTATTTCACGCAGTTTAGCGTTATGTAAACAAAAGACTGAGACTGTCAGTGCAAAAATCGTCATGTCAAATAAGAATGAATGATGTTATAATCAAGGAATGAAGAAGTTTGCGGAAAAAATGTATGGTTTCTTGGCAATCGTCTGTGTTTTAGGTATTTGCGGCTGCGATGCCGCCCCGGCATATAACTCTGCGCTGGGATTTTATCTGGATACAGTTATAACGATAACCGGATATGCGGACAAGGCGACCCTTGAGAATGCGGTGGCCCTGTGCGGCGAATACGAGAAGGTATTCAGCAGGACTGTCAAGGGCAGCGACGTGTGGCGCATAAATCACGGGGAGGGCTGTCCCGTCCAGGTATGCGGCGACACGGCGGAGCTGCTGACCATAGCCCTTGAGGTATGCGAAAAAAGCGGCGGTGCGCTGGATATAACCATAGCCCCTGCAAGCGATCTGTGGGACTTTAAGTCAGAGCAGCCGAAAATACCGGACAGGGACCAGCTGGAGCGTGCGGCGAAGCTTGTGGACTATACTAAGCTTAAGCTCGAAGGCGATGTGGTTACGATGCCGGCCGGCATGGCCATAGACCTTGGGGCGGTAGCCAAGGGCTACATAGCGGACAAGGCGGCGGAGTATTTAAAGGAACAGGGCGTTACGAGAGCCATACTTAACCTTGGGGGCAATGTCGTAGCTTTAGGCAGCAAGCCTGACGGAAGGGAATGGTCAATAGGCATACAGGATCCGGAAAAGGAAAACGGCAAGTCCGGGTATAGCGTGATGGTTGCAGACAAAAGCGTGGTCACCAGCGGCATATATCAGCGGGGCTTTGACAAAGATGGCGTAAGGTATCATCATATACTCGACCGCGCCACAGGATGGCCGGTGCAGAATGGCCTTGCATCTGTCACCATAATAGCCGATAGCTCTGCGATGGCAGATGCCATGTCCACCGCCTGCTTCGTGCTGGGCAGGGACATGGGAATGAGCTTTGCAGAGGAGATGGGCGTTCAGGCGGTATTCATAGGTACGGACGGAAAAGTAAGCTGCACACCTGCGCTTGAGGGAAAGCTGGAAAAGACGGAATAAGGGATAAAGCTTATGTTTGATAGAAATACAGAAATGGATATGACAGAAGGCCCTCTTTTCAAAAAGCTGGTAGCCTATGCGATACCCATAATGCTTACGGGCATATTGCAGCTTCTGTTCAACGCAGCGGATCTTATAGTGGTGGGCCGATTTGCCGGGCGTACAGCTCTTGCGGCGGTTGGCTCTACCACCTCGCTCACCAATCTGCTGGTAAATGTATTTATGATGATCTCCATAGGCGTAAGCGTGGCGGTGGCGCAGCATTACGGAGCGCATGAGCCTGATGAGGTGGAGCGGACGGTATCCACCGCCATGCTCATGAGCCTGCTGCTGGGCGCGGCCGTGTGCCTGATAGGCATGGCGGCCTGTAAGCCCATGCTGAAAGCCATGGGCTCGCCGGATGACGTAATAGATCAGTCGGTGCTGTATATGCGAATATATTTTACCGGAATGCCGGCGTTTATGGTATACAACTTCGGCGCTTCTGCGCTGCGCGCCGTGGGGGATACCAGGCGGCCCATGCAGTTTTTGACCATAGCGGGCATAATAAACGTGATACTCAATGTCATAACGGTGCTGTATTTCAATCTGGGCGTGGCGGGAGTTGCCATAGCCACGTCCGTTTCGCAGTATGTATCCGCCATATTCATTGTGCTGAGCCTCGTCAAAACAGAAAGCTGCCTGCATCTCGACGTCAGGCACATGCGTATACACAGGGATAAAATGCTGGCGATACTTAAAGTCGGCCTGCCGGCGGGGCTGCAAAGCTTCGTATTTTCCATCTCCAACGTGGTGATACAGTCCTCAGTGAACTCCTTCGGCTCCGCCGTAATGGCGGGCAGCGCGGCCTCCAATAACGTCGAGGGCTTTATCTATACCTCCATGAACGCTGTGGTGCAGTCCGCAATGGCCTTTACGGGGCAGAACATAGGAGCCCGCAAATTCCAGCACATAGGCGATATAGTCAGAAAGAGCATACTGCTGCAAATGATCATAGCCGGGTCTATGGCTGTCATAGGCTGCGCCTTCAGCGAGCAGCTCATAAGCATATACGCCAAGGGGGACGCGGAGTCCATAGCTTGGGGCGTATCCCGGCTGAGGATAATCAGCGGCACATATTTTATAATGGGCATATCAGATGTGGCGGTGGGCGCCATGAGGGGCATGGGCAATTCCACTGTGCCTATGGCCATAAGCATATTCGGCATATGTGTGCTGAGGATAGTTTGGATATATACGGTATTTGCCGCATACAGGACATTTGAGATGCTGGTGGTCAGCTACCCAATATCATGGATAGTAACGCTGATAACCCAGTATGTATGCTACGGCATAGTAAAGCGAAGAACCATCGCCGCAATGCAATCCGGAGAAAAAAGCATATAATTTGCCTTAGCAAAAAGGGGCGGCATTTATGCCGCCCCTTTTGCCAGATGGTTGGGGGTATGTCACAGACGGTGTGTGGGGGAGCCCGCCTTATGACCTTTCGCCGAGTACGACTGTGAGATCCTTTGTCTCATTGCCCCTCAGCACTGTTATTGTTACCGTATCGCCGACTTTATATTCATAAAGCATTGCGGCGAATTGGGAGGAACCGGTAATTTCTTTGCCGTTGAGGGACATCAGTATATCGTTCACCAGCAGGCCGCCCTTTTCGGCTGCGCTGCCGGACTCGACGCTCATTACCTGTACGCGGGTCACGTAATTGTCCATGTAGAAGGAGAAGGGGTTATTGCGGTTGTTGCTGTTGCCGTAGCGCAGTGACACGTCCTGCATAGTGATGCCGATATAGGGACGGCCGGTAACATAGCCGAGATCTACAAGGTCGGTAATCACGGGCCGCGCGGAGTCTACGGGGATGGCGAAGCCGAGACCCTCCACCTCGACGCTGGCGCTCTTGGCGTTGACGATGCCGATGAGCTCGCCGGACTCGTTGAACAGGCCGCCGCCGGAATTGCCGGGGTTGATGGAGGCGTCGGTCTGCATAAGCGTCATGCTGATGCCGTCTATGGTAATGGTCCTGTCAAGGCCGCTGATGATGCCCTTTGAGACCGAACTGGTCAGCACGCCCAGAGGATTGCCTATGGCGTATACCGTGTCCCCCACGGTGACGTTGCCGGAACTTCCGATAGTTGCGGCGGGCAGATTGGCCACATCGATCTTTACGATTGCCAGATCGGAGAAGGTATCCGTTCCGATCAGCTTCGCATCATATTTAGTGCCGTCCTGCAGATAAACATGAATGGTGTCTGCGCCCTGCACGACGTGGTTGTTGGTCACGATATAGCCGTCATCAGTGATTATGACGCCGGAACCGGATCCGGTATCCTGCTCCTGGGTTTCGCCTGTAGCATAGGATATTGTGGTGTTGCCAACGTAGATGCCGACTACGCTTGCCATGCAGTTCTGGACTACGCCGGTTGCGTTTGTGCTGTCCTGGCCGTCATTTGCTATGTTGAGCTTATCGGAGGGGTGTTCGCTGTTTTCAGGCTTGCTCACGCCGTCATCAGAAGCTTCGGGGTCGGTCTTATTGACGTCGTCCTTATTGGGTTCTTCAACTATCATGTTGGAGGAATCAAGCGTGGGAGCTTGCTCCTTATTAATTCGTCCGCCGAGATATGCGCCTGCGGTGCCAAATATGAGCGCTACCGCCAGCAGGCATACTATAAACTGCGCAGGAGTTACGCCCTTCTTTTTCTTTTCATTGGGGGTGTAGTAGCCGTCAGAGGAATAATTTCCCTGACCGTTCTCGTTTCCGTTATTGCTGTACCAGTTGTTTTCCATATATCTAAAAGAACTCCTTTCGTATTTTCTAAGATGAATTGTAATATTTGAATTTGAAGGCACAGCATCAGCATTATGCCAAACCTGTGGTAAATCGTGAACAAATTATGGCACGCATTTTATTACTGGCGATTTCCGCCAAACCACATGGCAACTATGGTATAATTGCAATATGCAGATAAAGGGTACCGTCAAAAACATAATATTCAGAAGTGACGACACGGGCTTTACCGTGCTGGAGCTGGTTGACGACCAGGGCGATGAGATAACGGCAGTAGGTCCTATGCTTGCTGCTGCCGTTGGAGAGCGAATAGAGGTGACGGGGGACTGGAACGAGCATCGCTCTTACGGCATGCAGTTTAAGGCCACCGGCTGCGTAACCCTTGCACCGGCCACCATAGGCGCACTGACGGCGTACCTCAGCTGCGGCCTTATAAAGGGAATTGGTCCGGAGACTGCGAAGAATATCGTAGCTACTTTCGGCATGGATACTATTTCGGTGATGGAGAATCAGCCGGAAAGGCTCACCGAGGTATACGGAATAGGCAGAGTCAGGGCAGCGGCTATCGCTGCGTCCTACATGGCCCAGAAGGATATGCGGGACGTCATGATAGGCCTTCAGGAGTACGGCATAACCGTAAACCAGGCTATGAAGCTGTATAAGATATACGGCCCCCATTGCCTTGAGCGGCTGAAGGAAAATCCTTACCGGCTCATAGACGACGTGGAGGGAATAGGCTTCAGGACGGCGGACAAGATAGCCCTGAGCGGCGGCTTCGAGCCGGATTCGCCATTCAGGCTGAGGGCTGGGCTGCGCTATACCCTGCAATGGGCCTGCCGCGAGGGACATACCTATCTGCCGAGAGAAAAGCTTATTCAGGTGGCGGCGGATATATTAGGTTCGGATCCGGGCCCTGTCGAGAGGGAACTGGATGAGCTGATAATAGGCGAAAGCGTAGTATATAAGGCGGTAAACAATACCGACGCCTGCTTCCTGCCGTATTTATACAGAATGGAGTCGGAATGTGCGGCAAGGCTTAACCTGCTGGCCGCGCCGAGGGAGAGGACGTTGCCGTATTTCAATATAGACAGCCAGACGGAAAAGCTGGAGACGAAGTATAAACTATCCCTTGCCGATGAGCAGAAGAGGGCGGTACGCCTTGCGCTCACCAGCGGCGCGCTGGTCATAACAGGCGGCCCCGGCACAGGCAAGACCACAATATTACAGTTCGTAATAACCATGCTGGAAAAGCTGGGGGAAAGCTTTGAGCTGTGCGCCCCGACGGGAAGGGCGGCAAAGCGCATGACCGAGGCTGCCGGCTGCGAGGCGCGCACCATACATCGGCTGCTTGAGTACGGCTACGGCGAGAGCGGCTTTACGCGAAATCAGGATAACCCCATAGATGCAGACGTAATAATTGTTGACGAGATGAGCATGGTGGATGTGCAGCTGTTATGGGCCCTGCTCAGGGCCACGCGGGCGGGCACGCGGCTCATTATGATAGGCGACGCGGATCAGCTGCCATCGGTAGGCGCCGGCAACGTGCTGAGGGACATCATAGCTTCGGAGACGGTGCCCGTGGTTCGTCTGACGGAAATCTACCGGCAGGGCGGCCGCAGTGCCATAGTCACCAACGCCCACAGGATAAACAACGGCCAGCCTCCCATACTTCACGGCGAGGAGGAGTTCGGGTTTGAGCAGATAGACTCGGCGGAGGACATACTGCGGCGGCTTACGGCGCTTTGCTCCGGCAAGGTAAGCAAGCTGGGCGCAGCGGATCCTTTGAAAGATATACAGGTGCTGTCACCTATGAAAAAAGGCGCGCTTGGAGTGCGCAATATAAATCTCCGCCTACAGGAGGCTCTAAATCCGCCAGCACATAAGAAGCACGAGCGAAAATACGGCGAGACGGTATTCCGTGAGGGCGACAAGGTTATGCAGGTGAAGAACGACTACCGCATGAGCTGGAAGAGGGCGCGGCGGGGCAGGCCGGACGAGCTTGGGGAGGGGGTATATAACGGCGACCTCGGCACCATAATGAGCATAGACCTGTATGAGCAGACGGTGGACGTGCTCTTTGACGACGGGCGTGAGGCGCTGTACGAGTTCAGCCAGCTTGAGGAATTGGAGCTTGCATACTGCATATCCATACACAAGAGCCAGGGCAGCGAGTTTCCGGTGGTGATATTGCCTCTCGCGGGAGGCCCGCCTATGCTTATGACCAGGAACCTTCTTTATACGGCGGTCACGCGGGCGCGAAAGGCGGTATATATAATAGGCCATGAGGAGTGTCCCGCGCAGATGGTGGCCAACAATCAGGTTAAGCAGCGCTACAGCGCCCTTGCGGCATTCATGCGGGCGGACAGGGGGCTGCAATGAAGCTGCTGAACGTGTTCCTGAATGCGTTGTACCCTGAGGGTGTAGCCTGCCTGCTCTGCAACAGAAACGCAAGGCTGGACAGGCGCGGCTTATGCGAGAAGTGCAGGGAGAGCATAGACCCGGCGGCGGAGATACATATTGACGGCGTGATATCCGGGGCTGTGGCGGCCATGGCATATAACGACGCCGCGGCACAGCTCATACACGGATTCAAGTATGGCAACAGGAGGTACATGGGCCGAGGCTTGGCGGGAGGGATCGATCTGCCGGGAAATTGGAATATAGACGCTGCAGTGCCTGTGCCGTTGCACCCTAAAAGGGAAAAGGAACGAGGCTATAACCAGAGCATGATACTCGCCGAGGAGCTGGGCAGACGATATGATATACCGGTGCGGCCAAGGCTTTTGAAACGCATAAGATATACGGAAATGCAGTCCATGACTGCCGGGAGGGACAGGCGCGAAAACGTCCGGGGCGCCTTCCGGGCGAGGGAATGCAAGGGCAGAAATATATTGCTGGTGGACGATGTCATAACCACCGGCAGCACGATGGAGGAATGCGCAATTGCGCTGAAAAACGCCGGCGCGGGTAAGATATACTGCGCGGCCGCGGCGTATGCGGGCCATGGCGAGGGAGAATAGGATGAGCAACAGATTTTGCAGAACAGAGATAATGCTGGGGGCTGACGCCATGGAAAGGCTGAAAAACGCCTCCGTGGCGGTATTCGGCGTGGGCGGCGTAGGCGGCTTTGCAGCTGAGGGCATAGTAAGAAGCGGCATAGGCAGCATAACGCTGGTGGACGACGACGTGGTAGCAGAAAGCAATCTCAACCGGCAGATAATCGCGCTTACTTCCACAATTGGCCGGTCAAAGGTGAGCCTTATGGCAGAGCGGGCGCGGGATATAAACCCGGACGTAATGATCGACGAGCGGATTATGCGGTATGACGAATCCACTGCGGAAAGCTTTGACTTTACAAAATACGACTATATAGTCGACGCTATTGATTCCGTCACATCAAAGCTCATACTCATTGAGCGGGCCAAGGCTGCGGGAGTGCCGATAATATCCTGCATGGGCGCGGGGAATAAGCTGGACCCTACGGCGTTTCAGGTGGCAGATATAAGCGAGACCTCGGTCTGTCCCCTTGCCCGGGTGGTGCGGAGGGAGCTGAAAAAGCGGGGCATAGTGCGCGGAGTGAAGGTCGTATACTCCAAGGAGCCTGCCATATTCCCTGAGGACGGCAGCGAGAAGATACTGCCGGGAAAGCACCGCACCACGGGCAGCATAGCCTTTGTGCCATCAGTTGCGGGCATGATAATTGCAGGCACAGCGGTAAAGGATATCGCAGGGGTATAACAGGGCTGAAAAACGCCCATACTTGACATAGAGGTGGAATAAGTATGAAACTCACCGTATTGGGGCGGCACGGCCCATTTCCCGCGCCGGGAGGCGCCTGCTCGGGGTATCTCATAGAGGCGGGAGATACAAAGCTCTGCGTAGATCTTGGCAGCGGCACCCTTGGTAACCTGAGGAATATACTGCCGGAGCTGAAGCTGGACGGCATATTGCTTTCACACCTCCACAGCGACCATATGTCCGATATGCTGGTATTGCGCTATGCGCTTACGCAGCTCAGCGCAAAGGGGACGGAGATAGAATTGCCAATGACGGTGGTAGCGCCTGAAACGCCGGAGGTAGAGTTCAGGCAGCTCGCCTCCTCCGGGGTTTTTGAGATGGTACACGCCAAGGCGGGGCTGAAGCTGCGCTTCGGGGAGGTGACTGTGACGCTTTACAGCTCGGCTCACCCGGTGGAAACCTACGCCTTCGATATAGAACACAAGGGCAAGCGCATATTCTATACCGGTGACACGGGCATGCACACAGAACTGGTCCGCCAGTGCATGGGGGCGGATATACTGCTTGCGGATGCCTGCTTTCTGGACGGGGAAAAGCCGGGCGAAAACGCCCCGCACCTTACCGCCGGGGAGGCGGGGAAGGTAGCCAAAGAGGCGGGCGTGGGGCAGCTCATCTGCACCCATATATGGGGCGGCCGGGACATGGCCGGTGAGATACTTACGGAAGCCCGAAGGCAGTTCCCGAATACCCTTGTAGCAGAAGAGATGCACGAATATTTTGTATAAGGATACCATCAGTTGACAAGAGCACACAAGCCCGAAAGGCTTGTTTTGGGACGCTCCTGCGTTCTCGTCGCTTGTATTACATCCAGTAG
>OIZV01000614.1_pt1 | contig 15868 bp, 14 predicted proteins | sample 1588681 | NCBI WGS metagenome assembly OIZV01 (sample SAMN03283281) | human gut metagenome | biome: human-associated habitat; material: feces | host: Homo sapiens | place: Peru | collected 2012
ACTCCTCGAGATGCCCACTTAATTTAGTGCCCTACGTTAATTGGGACCAATATAGAATTCACAACAGAAGGACGCCCCTACGCCAGCGCACCACAGCCGACGGTCATAACGATGCCGCCGCCAAAGTCACGGCTCATCTATATCCTGCTCGCAATATTCCTCGGAGGCCTGGGCATCCACAATTTCTACGCCGGAAGAATGGGCAGCGCAGTCGCACAGCTGCTGATTACATTGCTCTCCTGCGGATTCCTGTCGCCCATCACATGGATCTGGGCTATCATCGATATCATCACGGTGAAGACCGACGGCGAGGGACGGCCCTTTACCGAAGGATAGGAGAAGGAAGGCAAGGGAGCGAGGAAGTTTTATAACCTACTCACTCCCAATATGTTATGCAGTCTTGACCCAGGCTGGCCGGCTATTTCAGCGGCGCCACTTTGAAGTCGTAGAATCTATTGATTCCCTCGCACCCGGTAATGCCAGCGTAGATGGTCTCCGGGAAATCGTGGTCGATATAGGAGAACTTTATTCCGCCGCAGGTGATTCTCAATTCCGCGCCCTGCCCCTTGCGATGGCGCACTTCGACGACCAGGTCGTACTTCTCCTTCGCCTGAAGCGGCGACTTGACGGAGGCCGCAAGGTGCCAGGTCTGCTTCCCATTGAACTCATGGTGCCAGACGTTGATCCCTTCGTTGTAGATGACAACCTCCCAGTGCTGGCGATATTCGGGATAGCCGTTCTTGTCATGCCCCACAGGCTCGGCCAACACAATCAACGGAGCCATCAGATGGTCGAATTCCATCGTCGACGACACGACAAAGGACTGCTTCAGGGGCCTCTTCCAAATCATGCTCGTAAAGGTCTGGGGCGCAAGTTCGTTGCAGTATTCTCCGGGATCCGACGCCGAGGGAACGGCATTCTGGATGTGGTCCGCCGCCTGCACCCAGTGGCCAATGTACTCCCACCGGGAGCTCTTAACTTCAAGCCATTCCTGGCTATTCCACAACCCCGCGCCAAAGTTGAAGGACTTGGGACCCTCAAGAGGAATGATTTCAGACGGGGACAACGCACTGGAAGACTGGGATTCTGTAGTGTTCATTTGCTGCTGGTTTGATGTTGTTCCACCATTGATGGCAGAAGACGACGCGTCCTGCGACGACGCAGACGCAGGAGGAAGAAGAAATAATGCAGACAACGCCGCCAGGCGCACTGCACGTCGTATCAGGTTTGTCATGGAAGTCAGGTAATGGGGCGTCCGCCAGAAGTAGGGAGGAGGGAGAAGAGAGAAGTGCGTGGGCACTGCGTGGACACTTTGCAGTGGGCTTGCGGGCTAATGTAATCAGCTCCGTGTTCGCCGCAGAGCAGGCACGGGACGCAAATCCCCCAAAAACCACTGCATTGATCCGGCTACATCCGACCCCAACTGTGGAATCTTGATTATATTATGTCAAATGGCGGTTCAGAAGAATAAGCGTATGACGGCCGCCGGGTATTTGTTCTTTGAAATCTGGGGGCGAAATGGTTTCGACTGAAGAAGCGGAACGATGTAAGCATGCGGAGGATGATCGTTGGCCTCCTAAATCATCGGTCAAAAAAGTAACTGCGAACACTGAGTACGCACTCGCGGCATAGCCCGTGACGTCTCTTCCCTGATGCCTGATACGGGACGAGGCGCAAACATCAGGCTGGCCAGGAGCATCGGGCAATCGGATGCCACCAGCAAGAAAGAACAGATCTGCCGCTCCCGCTGTCGTCTGCATGGCGCATAAGCGGCGGGAAAAGACAAAAGCCCATGCTAAGCATGTAGAAAACATCGGGCAGTTTCTCCAGGACCGGGGTTCAACTCCCCGCGCCTCCACCATTCAGACAGAGAATGCCCCGTGAAGTCCAACCCACTTCACGGGGCTTGTCATTTTCGTTTAAACTCCCTAAAACTAGGCGACTTACGGCTTTTTCTCTTGCCGTTCTCCCGGTTCTCTGGAGAAAACAAAAACCTCCCAAAAAGCCGAAGATTTTACGCAAGTCCTCAAGTCTTTCTCTGCCTTTCAGGACTTGAGTCCAACCCCTTCTCTTGCCCTTAGGATGCAGAAAATAAGGGTGTTATGAAAAATGGCAGAGAAAAAGTTCCAAACAACGGAGATGCGACATTTGTTCGGTGCGAACTTTGAACACCAAGTCCTGAAGATTTTTCTCCGCCGAGAACGCCAACAAGTTCAAAATAAACGATCTATTTCAGGACTTGACAAGGCATGAGTTACAGCGTCCTACCATTTGAAAGGATAGAACCAGCGTCCTGAAAAGACCGCTTGCCAGCAAAAAACAGAGAATTTCAAACATCGCACAAATGAGATGACGCTGGCGAAAGATTAGAACTTAACTCATGAGAATGAGCGAAAATGGCTAAACGCCATGGCAAAGGCACAAATTAACTATATATTACATGAAGTGAATCAATCATAATGGACAAGATGACAAAGATGGAAAACAATGGACCAGTTCAAGATGTGATAAAGAATAAAAACATATTGTTATTGAGTTACAAAATATTGAAAACAAGAATCTCTATGAATCAAATTGTAATGATGGCGTAAGGAGGATGAGTATGGATTTGGGGGAAGACCTGTTGTATCCTGCATTTCAAAAGTTTTATAGTGCTTTGAAATGTCTAGAGCATTTTCGCAAAGATAATAGTTTCTTTGACAATATCTCCAGCCTAGACACTTTCTTTTCTGAATTCCGCAACATTACTTTTGTACTACAAAAATCTTTAGCACATACGTCTTATATATCTTCTTATGAAAGTGCGCGTGAAACATATTTGAAAAACCTGCATTGGTTTGTTGATAAGCGCAACGAAGTGCTTAAAGAAAGGCCTTTTCAATTAATTAAACAGATTAAAATGACCGTCTTTTTACCTGATCAGAGCTTTGAAATTCTTAATCGAACTTTCTCTGTTGAACAAGATACAGAATTATCTTCTCTTCTTTATGACATGAGGAAGATTTTACAAGCAATTCATCCTAAAGAAGTTTATTTTTCAGCTTGTTTTTCTTTTAGAGAGAAAGAAAAGAATGAAGATTTATGGGATCGATTCATCGAGGGTATTATCTCAATGAGGGACTTTCTTTATTACCTAAATGAACAAATTCCAGGAAGATGTATGCAAACTGAACAAATAATCAAAAGTATTGAATCAGTAAAAATGATGTATTTTGCAAAGGATATGTTCCTCGTCAATGACTATGTTTATTATCCTGACAAAGATGAATTTGAAGAGGTTGAACGTTGGGGAATGGCTATAAATATCGGCATAGGAAGTGGAAAAACAATACCACGGAGTTCGCTAGCCCAGTGGAGAAATGTGTATAAGAGCATTGGAAAAACAGATTTTGAACGTTTTGCTGCCCTGCATGTAGGATTAAGAATTAAGCAAATGGAGATTCATCAAGAACTAATGCCTGCTTTTATGATTGTTTTTGATGATGATACCTATGAAATAGATGTTTTTCATGCAAACAATAAAACTACATTATATCGTAAAATCAATGAAACATCACAACAGGTTTTGAAGGACAACGTTAAAGAAGTGTTCTTTGAGTATTCCATGCTTTCCATCGCAAATGTGCCAGGAGTATTACAAATGACTGCAAAAGAAAGACAAAAAATTGCCACAGAAGAATGGCTTGTATTGTTAAAAATAGATAGTGAACTAAATGAAGAAGAATATGCGTTTTATGTTCTAGGCTTAAAAAATCCTGGCTATCTTAAGCAACAATTTAGTAGTTGCCACAGAAAACTGCATTTTGGACGAGTAAATATGTTGCCAATTATTGAGGCGTTTAAAAAGAAAATATCAATTAATCAGAGTTTAGCCGACAAAAAATAACAGTAAAGGGGATATTATGGCATTGAGGAATAATAGAAGTTTGGCAGGGTATTGCGAATAGGATTGAAAGATTATAATCATTCAAATGTTCATGTATAATGAGTATTTGCAAGGTTGAGAGCCACCACAAATATGTTTTTGTAGGCTTGAAAACCACCACTACACACAGTGTGTTCGAGTTTTTCCCAATTCACGGCATTGGCAACTTTAATCTAAATCCACATATAGTGTTCCCTATGCTCTCAAGCCTGAGAATTCCGAGGTGGCTCTCAAGCGTGAAAATATTCACGATACCAAGGGGAACTTCAACTCCTTCATCAAGGCGCAGCACGAGGCTGGCGGCAAGACCGTGTTCGACCTCTACCAGTTCATCGACGAGGTCAAGCGCCTGGTCGAGCACGGGGACCTCACCATCTTCAAGGACGACCTCATGGCCCGCTACAACTGCTCTGGCTGCACGGCGTTGAACGACGCCGTCTGCATCGCCATCGACACGTTCGGGCAGGAGCTCGCCGCTATGAAGGAGGAGGACCGCCCCGAAAACGTCCTCATGGTCATCATCATGGACGGCTTCGAGAACGCAGGCAGGCAGTTCAGCTCCAAGGACGTGAAGGACCGCATCAAGCACCAGACGGAGAAGTACAACTGGGAGTTCCAGTACCTCGCCGCCAACCAGGACGCCTTCGCATCAGGGGCAGATCTGGGCATTGCCAAGGACAACTGCGTCTATTTCGCCGCCAGCGCCGCAGGCATGATGCAGGGGTGCGCCTCGATGTTCGACCGCGCCACGCTTGTGCGCAACAGAAACAGAAAGAAATGACACTGTAATGGCAGCCGACTACAATTCGTAGTCGATTGCCCCTAAAAGTGATTTCTTACACAATTGAAAAAGAGGACAAATAAGCAAAAAAACTTTGCGTCAAAATTTTCTGCCACTAGATTGCAGGACAGCTCAGGAGTGATATATTTTATTATAGAGCGTTTAACATGAGCCATAAGGAATGAAAGAGGCATAATCCATGGTAAGGAAAATAGAAATCTGGGCTGATAGTTTTCATGAGGGTAATTGGTGCTGTGATTCAATTGCAAACCTTGCCCGAACTCATGGCTTGCAAACCATAAAAACATTTGTTAGGGGTTTTATACCAAAGTATACTTTTTCAAATGGGAATGACAGCCTTGAACTTGAAGTTTATGGTTCATACAAGTCATGGTCGCCCATTCCAGAGTCCATTGCAGATTTAATAGAATGGGGGAAGCCTGATTTTTTGGCATTTGACCCTGTCGCACAACAAATAATATTCTCAGTTGAAGAAACGGCTGCAACACCGACAGGTAATCAAGCCACGCAACGATGCGAAAGACAATATGGTAGCGCCAGGTCACATATTCCATATTGGTATCTGTTAAGTGAATTTGGAATACATCGTGACGGTGGAGTTAGAAGAGATTCAATCTGGCCTGCTATAGCTGCAATAAAACTATCTATAAGCAGAAATTCTCCATGTATAGTATTGCACTATTCGGATATAAATAATCCAGAAGATTACAATGCGGGAAATGGCGTGAATATGTTGTTTAATTCATTATTTCACATACTCAACAATATCCTGTATAACAGACCCAAGTATGATGGTTTAGCAGAAATTCTTCAACCTCAATATAAGGAGATGTTGAAGTTTATATCTTCACAATGGCGTAATCTAATAGATTTTTTGCCCAGTGAAGGACTAATACAACAAGAACAAACCTCTCATATTTTAGCAGAAGTTGCAACAGGAGATTCCCGTAGAATTGGCCATATTCATGGTCTGCTAGAGTGGCCAACTATTCAAAATGTTCCAGAAAACATAAGAAGTCATTGGAGAGCAAAACCATTAATAAAACATGATGCGCTATGCTTATTGTTAGAACAAGATATAACTAATGGAAGATGCTATTACCTTTCAGATAATGCGGGGTCTGGGAAACCTCCAACAAGTGAAAAAGTTGCAGCATGGATAGAACAACAAAGGGGGAAATTTAGTAATGAAAATGTCAATCCTCCGGCAGCGTTTACTATGCAATTAGGGGATTTCCCTGATACTGGGCATAATAATGGAAGATTACATTTAACAACAGCAAAAAACATCGTGTATTTGTACGATAGTTGGAACGTTTTCCGCAATACTTTAATTAGGGCATATCCTCGATTGGAAAATCATATGCATTTATTGGCTTCTGACCGACCTGTTTTTGTTTATGTTAGTAATAGTCTTAAGCCTGGTCGATTATTTGGCGATCCTTTTACAGGACAAATTGCGGCATATTCGAATGCCTTTGGAAAGTTTGATTCAATGCACCGTATTGTTGTTATGTATTTTCCACACCAGGTTCACACACAGGTTTTAAGTGAAGAACAGAATAAAGGGAAAACATTAATGACAGAGTTGGTTGACTACATCATCTTTAATGCTGGAATTGCAATTAAGTTGGATGACATGGAGGTTCTGTAAAATGTATAATTTTAAATTAACAGAGGAAATCGCTCGTTGGGCTTTCGAAGTTGTCTGTAGTTCTCAACATAATTGGTACATCTCATTTACTAATCCAACTGCTGGGCCTTGGAAAACAATTAAAGGGCGGAATACAAATGGAGAGGAAGGTGAAGTTTATCGTTTTGAACTTGAAGAGAATCGTCCAGATATTGTCCTTGTGAATGATGAACTTCAATTAATCTTGATTATAGAGGCAAAAGATTCACTTAATAAATTAATAGTTGGGGATCAAGTTGAAAAATCTGTACGCGTTGTTCATGGTTTGTCTAACGTTCTTCAAGGATTACATGAAAATGAGTTTTGGAGACCATATGCTGGATATCCAGTAATCCTGGGGCTTCTGTGGGGGGCACTAAACCCAACTACAGCGGAGGAACGAAATACGGTTTTTGATTCTTACCAAAGGGAAGCATCAAATTATCAGAGTTTTAACCATAATCTGATAATGGGAATTGAGACAAGACGTGTTGGGAATGATTTAACCTGTAGTGTTTGCGGAAAATACTATGAACAACGGCACACTTTGAGTTTAGATGAAATAGCGCAGAGCTTTAATCTTCCTCTATTAGAATAATGATTTCAAAATCAGAAATCAAATAGCAGTTGTTTGTTTTCCTGGACAAAGGCCATGCATCTGGAACCATCAAAAGTGACGTATCCTTCAAGTGCATTTTTGACTTCATGGGGGTCAGGAATACCATATTCGGCTGTTTCTGAAGCGATTTTTTCATAAATCAGTGACCATTCACATGGTCCCATAGACAATGTTTTTTCCGCAATTTTCCTTGCTTCTTTATAAAATGTTGGCTTATCTTGGTCAATTTGCCTTTCTTTTAAAACCAGTTCATTTCCGTTTTTATCAAATACGCTATCAATTATTGCCTCTGAATCATTTAGTAAATCTGCTGAAACATTAAATTCAAGCCATGCCATAATAAGTGCACGTTGCGCTAAGGAATATGATATTTTACCTTCTCTAAATTTGGCGCATTTTATCAAGGCGTTAGAAACATCAGTAAGTGATTTGCTAGGGGTCCAGTTATTATCAGGATTAAAAATGACATAGATATCACTGATATAACTATTCTCAATAGCTTTTTGAGCCTTTGAGGATACAACTGCAGGAATTTGGTAAGTGACAAAGTTGCACTTCATATGTTGAATCTGCAGAGCACTCAACAGGGCTTTCCATGCCCGCATGTCATTATTATTAAAAGTTATTAATAAACAACCATTTGGCTTTAGCGCCTTCTTTATTGCTGCTATTATTTCAGATAAATCCTGGTTGTATCTATCCCAAGCAAGATTTTTAGGCAATCTATCACTAACACTAACATCAGTATTGGGATCCGGAGATTGCCCCAAGAAACTATTCCACATTGATGAAAACTCTAGATATGGAACATTATCACCATATGGTGGATCGAAAAATACGAAATCAGCAGCAATCCCCTTGCCAATTAACCATTCTAATCCCTTGCGCGAATCTAGATTGCTAACGATTGCTTTACCCTTATTGTGAAGAGAATTTAATGCGGACAATCCCTTACTAAATTTTTGCAATCTTGCACGCAAGTGAATTATGGGATTAGTTTCCAGGTGTACTGCTGGAACCCAAAAACCTGGAATGCTCCAAGCGGGGCCGCCTGTTGATAAGTTGTTGCGTGCGGCTATTAGTCGAGAACACTGGGCAATGCTAGCCGATAACAATAATTGAGCTGCTTTTCTGATTGTACTGTCATTGATTTCAGCTATTTTTCTTGCAAGATAACACAGAATTGAAAAATTGCGTGGCGTAAATAAATTACTTGTTCTCATTCCGCTAAATGCTAATATACGACGATTTTCAGCAAATTGGAAATCAAATTGAGATGTGTCTGTTTGAAAAACATTCTTATAAGCTAAATCCAATTGGTCAGACAAAGTTTTTTGAGAACAATCTGGTTCTTTCTCATTTTCATATACGACACTAGTTATTTCAGTGCCAATTAAATACTCTAAATTAAAGCGGATTTTCTCATTACATATATGACATATTGCTGTTTTACCATGTATAATTGCTTCTGATTGCTTTTGGACCGTTCCACAGTGCGGACATTTCGCGATAATAGAATGGACACAATACCTAATAGATTTCTTCCCTTCTGAATAAGAGAGTTGAATCTTATCCTCTGCATCATTAAGTATTTTAGTTATTACATCTTTTAAATCATCAATATTAGGAGGATTTATTAACACTTGCGATATTAGGCATGCAATTGGATTAATATCAAAACCATATGCTGTATGCCCTTGTTTTTGCGCTTCATGAATAGCCACTCCACTTCCACAACAGGGATCCACAACAATGCCCCCTTTAGGCACAAGTTCTGAAATGAAATGTGCCAAAATATTATGCGGTTTTCTTGCCCAGTATTTATGTAATAGATACTCACTTGAATGAGTTTCAGCAGCTATGACATCGAGTTTTTTCATTATTTTTTCCTCATTACGATGACAAAATCGTATAGATTTATTCCAACCTTACTTCCTGTACGTCTTTGACTAGCAACCCAAGCCGCTTCAGTGTATTTAGGTGCTCGTAGAGCAACAATTTCTACTTCATAAAGGTCACATATTCTATCTATAATTCTTCGAGTTACAGGTATATAATTCCCATGGATTATTGTATCTCCAATCATCAACGCCAGATGCCCTTCTTTATTTAATGTTTGATGGAGGTTCACTAATATTTCAACCATGTCATCAATGTAAAATTTAGCATTTTCTTCTTTCCCAATTTTGAAGAACTCTCTAACTTCATGAGTTCGTAGTTCTGAATGATTTATCCCTAACCATGCCAGTTCCAAACTATTAATACTACTGTACTTATATGAGTTGAAATACGGAGGATGGCAGATTATTAGTTTTGCATTATTGGCAAACTCTTTTGGTATCGAATTTCTTAGATCAAAGGAATAGATTTTAGGTGTGCTAGCATCTCTTGGTAGAGATGAAACCCCCTTTATAGCTATTTCCGCACGTTTCTCGAAATGCTGTAAGGCATCTTTTTCAGCACTCTCAATATCTAAGAATAACCGACCTTGCTGAGTGGTGGCGCACGATACCCGTCTTACCGTTCCTGCAAAACAAACTTTTAGAAAATCTTGGATTGCAGAATTGCTTTCTTTTTCTATTAAATATTTTAATCCTCTAAGAGATTCAACTGTTTCAGGAAGAAACCAATGTTCATAATTTCGAATGAAACAGGGTTCAAATGCATACTGATCTATTGATAGTGGCTTATAGTTATCTGTTACGTTTTTCACTGCTTTTCTTAAATCCTCTTCAGGAATAAAAGTTGTTTTAACTCTTGCCAAAAGGACACTGAGAGGACTTATATCATTGAGAATGCATTTCTTGTTGGCTAGTAGTGCTTCAACACCTGTCGTTCCGCTTCCACACATTGGATCAAAGATAACGTCGTCCTCATTATTCACAAACTTATTAATTAGATGTGTTGCTATAGGAGGGGGAAATTTGCCAAAATACCGAAAAGCACCATGGGTACTATATGCCATTTGTTGATTTGTGCCACAAGCAGACCATACTTCAACAGTCCCCAAATTACCTAGTTGAGACAATTCAAGAAGATGGTCTTCTAATTCAGTAAGAGAAGATCTGTTTCTCACTTCCAAACTGACATCGCGTTGGGAAAAGGTTGTCATATCTGGATTATGAGAAGATGGAAGAATTTCTTCTGGAAAGAGCCATCCAGTTCTTAAATCTTGAGATTTCCGTTTCATTGGCAGTGGTTTTGCAATGTATTGTTTTCTGTCTTGCAATGTAAGATAACGCATGAATCAAGTTCTTCAAGTCCTTATCTTGATAATTGCTGTTTTTTTTCGCTCATAGGTGTTTCGCCCGTGTCTCAGACAGACAGAACCGCAGGCGCTGCCTCGTCCAGGTCTGCTGGAGCCTGAACGCCCCGGATACCTTGATGCGGGAGGTTCCCACGCTTCTGAAAGCAGGGAATGAGCTCGGCATCAAACGCCTTCTTCTGGTCAACTGGGACGAGGAGAATGAACTGGACGGCGGCGTGCAGGTCGTGCCAATCTGGAAGCTTCTGTCTGGGCACATGCCAATTCTTGCAGAAAATTGACAATATCCTTTCGTGCCTTTCGTGTGTTTCGTGGCTCCCTCCCACCCATTCGTGTCCATTCGTGTCCATTCGTGGTTCCCTCCCACCCATTCGTGTCCATTCGTGTCCATTCGTGGTTCTCTCCCACCCATTCGTGCCCATTCGTGTCCATTCGTGGTTCTGATTTTTCCATTCGTGTCCATTCGTGGTTCCATTATCGCCCTGGGAGACATATTCAGGGGCGGATGCCCTTTGAGCACCTTGGAGCCAACAGTCCGCCGTATTGTTTTGGACATAGTTAATTGGGATGCTAGATTAAGGCTGTTACCTTTGTTTTTTGGGGTGTGATTCCGTCATGAAGAAGCAATCCACCATCAACCTGAAGATTGCGTCCTTTCAGGTTCGCGACCATCACCGTCATCTGGCCCTTGTTGAGTTTTTGTCTGGCGCGACTGCCTACGAGACTGCGAAGAAGCTTTGCATTTCCACCCAGACCATCTCCAATTGGTTTGCGGGGATGCGCGCGAATGGCGGCCAGCTTCTGACGGAGCGTCGACGTGGTCCGGCTCCGGCCCAAGGCGCGAAACTTTCCCCTGCGCAGCAATCCAGCCTGGCCCGTGCGTTGTGGGGCGGGCTACCCGACCAGTTGGGTCTTGCCTCATCGCTATGGAATTCCGAGGCCATTGTGGAGTTTGTGGGCGTGGCCTTCGGGGTCCACATCTGCCGCCGGACTGCCCGCCGCTACATTAATCGTCTTGGCCTTGGGAAGCATTATCCCATGGGGGGCTCCCGCGGGCGTTTTGCAGCGGCGGCGGAGTGGCCAGACCGGGAGTATCCCTCCATCAGAAGCGAGGCGAAGAAGTGCGGAGCCACCATCCTATGGCTGGACGAATGCGACGGCGCAATCTCCGCCATGGGAAACAAAGGCGAACTCTTCTTCATGTTCCACAAGGGGACGCTGGACGGGGAGACCATCGGGGATTTTTGCGGTCGCCTGGACAGGGAGTTCCAGTGCCCCCTGTTTCTGATAGCGGCCAACCCCTCCCCCGGATTCGAGAGGGCACTCGCCCAATGGCAAGGGAAAAACGGGGGTGAAAAGAATCCCAGAATCTTCTCCCCGACAGACAATTTGGACAGATAACCGATTACCACAATAGCAAGGAGTCAATTTCCATGGACAAGAACAGTTGGATTCTGGTGACGGGCGGCGCGGGACTCATTGGCAGCGCGATTGTCTACGAGCTCAACCAGATGGGATACGAGAAGATTGTCATCGTCGACCATCTTGGCGAGGGTGAGAAGTGGCAGAATCTTCGTGCGCTCAAGTTTGCGGACTACTTTGAGAAGGACTCGGACTTCTACGGCGACCTCTACGCGGGAATCTACGACGCCGAATACCCCTTCCAGGCAGTCTTCCACCTGGGAAACTGCTCCGACACCACCGAGCCTGACGCATCATACCTCGTCGACAACAACTTCGACAGCGGCAAGCTACTGGCGGAATACTGCCAGAGGCGAAACATCCGGATGATCTACGCATCCTCCGCCGCGACATACGGCGACGGCGAGGCTGGATTCAAGGACGATGAAGACTCCATCGACCAGCTCCGCCCCCTCAACAAATACGGCTATTCGAAGCAGATCTTCGACCAGTATCTCCTCAGGCGTGGGCTTCTGGCTCCGCAGCGCCCGGGGCTGGCCTCCTTCGTCGGCGTCAAATACTCGAATGTCTTCGGCCCCAACGAATACCACAAGGGCAAGATGCGCAGCATGCTCCTGCGCTGCTTTGAGCAGATTACCCAGTCGGGGCATGTTTCGCTCTTCAAGAGCTACCGTCCCGAATACGCAGACGGCGAGCAGGTGCGGGACTTCCTCTACGTCCGTGACGCCGCCCGCATGACGATTTTCTTCATGAACGAGGGGGCATCCTGCACGGGGCTCTACAACATCGGCTTTGGGGCGACGCGTTCCTGGAACGACCTGGCGAAGGCAATGTTCGCCGCCATGGACAAGCCCGTGGACATCCGGTACATCGAGATGCCCGAGGAGCTCAAGGAGAGATACCAGTATTACACCTGCCTGGACATTTCGAAGATCCGCAAGGCCGGCTACACGGCTCCCCTCATGACCCTGGAGGAGGCCGCCAGGGAATATGTCGCATACCTCAAGGGGCACGCGCATCTGGGCGACTAGCGAAATGCCCCGCCCAGACGTCCCTCCTTGAGACGGGCATGGCGGGAGGAGCAGGGAGTGGATCTCAACCAGGAACAGCAAAATGCCTTGCAGGCGATGATGTCGGGAAGGAACATCTTCCTGACTGGCAATGCGGGCACGGGCAAGACCACCATCCTCCGCGAATTCAGGAAGAGGTGCGGCAAGGGATGCGTCTTCCTGGCGCCCACTGGAATCGCCGCCATCAACGTCCAGGGGACCACGATACACAGCTTTCTTTTGCTGAAGCCCGGGCTTCTGATGCCCGACATGATCGAGGACATAGGCAGCCGGAAACACGAGAGCCTGATACGCGCCACCAAGACCATCGTCATCGACGAAGTCTCCATGGTGCGTAGCGATGTATTTGCGGCGATTGACCACCGGCTTCGCACCCTCGCGCGCGGGGCGGACCGCCGCAAGCCATTTGGCGGCAAGCAGATAATTCTAGTGGGAGACTTCTTCCAGCTGCCACCCGTCGTGAAGAGCGTCGCGGAAGACACCTATATCAACGACAGGCTTGGAGGCGCATACGCCTTCCAGACAGAGCTTTGGAAGGATGCGAAATTCCAGTGCATCTGCCTGAATACCATCCACCGCCAGAAGGACGACGCCACCTTCATCCACCTGCTGAACAACATCCGGCGTGGCCGTCTCCTTGACGAGGACATTGAAATCGGCGGGGAGCGTCTGGACGCCATCGAGGCGTTGAACAGGTGTTGTCTCCACAAGAGCTTCGAGGGGGTGACCCCGGTCGTCCTCTGCACGACCAACCGCGAGGCCGTCGCAATCAACACGAGGATGAAGGAGCGTCTGGAGAGCGAGCCAGTCCTCTTCATGGCGTCGGTCTCCGGGCGTTTTCGCGAGGCGGACTATCCCACCGAAGCGACCCTGGAGTTGAAGGTCGGTCTCAGGGTGATGGTTCTCTGCAACAAGCATCTTCCCAACGGAGACTTCGAATACGCCAATGGCGACATGGGTGAAATCACGGACATTTCCGAGCAGGACGCCAGGGTCACAGTGCGCCTTGACAAGGGCAAGGAGGTCGTCCTCGGAATGAACAAGTGGTCCAACTACGACTATGTCGTCGAGCGGGACCGTGTTACCGGGAGGACTGCGATTCGCCAGCGTGAAATCGGCACCTTCCACCAAATCCCAATCAAGCTCGCATACGCGATTACAATCCACAAGTCCCAGGGAATCACACTCGACAACGTGGACCTGAAGCTTGGGCGCGGATGTTTCGCCCACGGGCAGCTCTACACCGCAATCTCGCGATGCAGGACCCTGGCGGGACTCCGAATCGAGAGGCCTGTCCTCGAGGAAGACCTCATCCTCGACCAGGAGGTGGTGGATTTCTACGAAGAGGTCATGAAGGACACGCCAAAGGACAAGGTGACTGTGGAAGTCCCCCAGGAATACGAAAAGGCAGTCAGGGAATTTCTGGAAAGGCTGCGCAGTGAAGCCAAGGGACAGGAATCCCCGGCACAATCCCCCGCCCCCTAGGAATATGGAAATCAACCCATCGCACGATGCAATCGACATTGTCCGACGACTGCAGGACGCCGGATTCGACGCCGTCCTGGCGGGGGGATGCGTCCGCGACGCACTATTGGGAAAGACTCCCCACGACTGGGATATCGCGACAAGCGCAACGCCAGACCAGGTCTCCGGAATCTTCCCAAAATGCTTCTCGGTCGGACGGGCCTTCGGAACTACCGTCATCCCCGGAAGCGACGGAGAAAACTACGAAGTCACAACCTTTCGGGGCGAAGGAAAGTACAGCGACGGGAGGCATCCGGACGAAATCCGGTTCGTCGGGATGCGGGAGGATGTGATGAGACGCGACTTCACAGTCAACGCGCTCCTCTACGACCCGATGGCGCACAGGCTTCTGGACTTTGTCGACGGGCAGAAGGATTTGAAGGCGCGGATACTGCGGACGGTCGGAGATCCCGCCAGGCGATTCGAGGAAGACCGGCTCCGCGTAATGCGGGCAGTCAGATTCGCGGCAGTCCTGGGCTTCCATGTCGAGGAGGAGACATGGCGCGCGGTCTGCGCAATGGCGCCGCAGGTCACTCCCTGCGTCTCATCGGAACGCATCCGCGATGAAATCGAGAAGATGCTCCTCTGCGGGGTCTCGGCGCGGGGCCTGATTCTGATGGAGCAATCCGGCCTGCTTGACGCAATCCTGCCCGAAGTGGCGGCAGGACGCGGCGTCGCACAGCCTCCGCAATACCATCCCGAGGGGGATGTCTGGCAACATGAACTCAAGCTGATGGGTTTTCTGGACGAGGCGTTCACACGAATCAGATTCTGCGGCGAGACGCCCGCCGCCAATGAACGCTTTGACAGCGAGGGACGGCTCGCGGCCGCAACACACGCAGAATGGCGGTGGCTCTGCTGGGGCGCACTCCTGCACGACATCGGAAAACCACTCACATACGTGGAAGGAGAGGACAGAATACACTTCAACGGACACGATGTCCAGGGGGCAACACTTGCGGAAGTTGTGATGCAACGCCTGAAACTCCCCTCCGAGGTGGTCACAAACGCAAAGGCGCTCGTGCGGCAGCACATGGAAATCACCCAGATAACGAAGGCACGTCTCTCAAAACAACGACGGCACTTCCAGGATCCCCTGTATCCGCTCCTGATTGAACTCCTAAGGCTGGACACCAGCGCATCCTTCGGAATCCTCGACCTCCATAGGCAGGTGGTCGGACTCTGGAAGGAGGAACAGGCACGCCCGCATCCGCCAAAACCCTCGATTAACGGAAGGGACCTTATTGAACGAGGCTTCAAGCCCAATGCCGACCTGGGAGCATTCCTCGCATTCTGCGCAGACTATGAACTGGAACACCCCTTCGCAAACCGGACGGAAGCACTGGATTGGCTCGATAATGCACTGCGGGCAAAGAAGGAGGAAAAAGATAGGTAGGGATGAGGGAGGAGGGAAGAGAAAGTAGTGCGTGGTCACTATGCAGTGGGCGTCCGTTGAGCACGGCAAAAATTGCCGTGCAGTAGAGGGTAGAGTGGGATTTACACACAGGCAGCGCACGGCAGAATTGCCGTGCGGGCGCGCCCACGCGCGCCAACCACGCACTTTTCCCT
>OIZV01000615.1_pt1 | contig 15861 bp, 15 predicted proteins | sample 1588681 | NCBI WGS metagenome assembly OIZV01 (sample SAMN03283281) | human gut metagenome | biome: human-associated habitat; material: feces | host: Homo sapiens | place: Peru | collected 2012
GAGCACTTGACTTTTAATCAAGGTGTCCGGAGTTCGAATCTCCGATGGATCACCATAAACCGAACCGTAGCCCGAGAAGCAAGAAGGGCTGCGGTTTTTCATTTTTTAAGGGCGGTATCAAGAGGGGAAAGGGAGTAAAAGTTGACTGTAGTTTTAGAGGGAATCAAGTGCACATATTTTTTGACCATTTCAAGGCTTGTATGCCCGAGAATTAATTGCAGACTGTAGATATCGCCGCCGTTCTCCAAATAGCGTGTAGCAAAGGTGTGGCGCAATAAATGAGGTCTGAGCCTCGGAATATTCGACCGTGTTTTCAGCTTGCGAAAAAGCTGCTTCACCGTGCTTTGATTTATGGGAATCAAAGTGTCTTTTACGAATAAAAGCGTCTCGGTGCAGCTGCTCGGAATGAGCGAAACATATCGCAGTAAGGCTTTTTTGCTGTTGAGACCGAGCGGAACAAATCGCTCTTTGTTGCCTTTGCCGTTGATTATCATATAGCCCTCGACAATGTGAATCTTGTCACGCCGAAGCGTTACCACTTCATTCAAACGCAATCCGCAGTCAAGCATAAGCGCAACGATACAGTAATTGCGAATCTGAATAAAGCTGCGACCGTCAAGGGTCAAAAACAAACGCTTGATTTCTTCATCGGTGAGAACATCAATCTTTTTTCGCTGGGCTTTCGGCAGTCTGAATCTTTCTGTTATGTTCTCGGATATATAGCCCTCCGTATAGCACCACGAAAGAAAAGCCCGTAAGGCTCGAATATATGTCTGTAGCGTTGTTGTGGCTATGTTGCGCCCTTTGAGGTGTAAAGAGTATGCCCGACAGTCAGAAAGCGTTACAGAGCCGATAGAGCGCACAGAAAGCCCGTTGAAGTCGGCAAAGAAGCCGAGACAGCGGGAATAATATAAAACAGTCGCTTTTGAATTCCCTCTTATCTGCTGTTCAATCAAAAATTCATCTATTGCATTTTTTACCGTCATATAATCACCATATCAAACAATCGAATTTTTCAAAAATTCCTCCATCTCAGGAGAAAAAGGAAATGTAGTCACGGAGCAGTAATCGCCCACATAGTCGGGAATAATGTTTTCGGTCAAAAGACCCTTTTTCAATGTTGTTCCACGCTTCAAACCTCTGCTGGCATAATACAGATGTGCATTTAGCTTTTTTACGCTGCTGGCAAGCGATTTGTTTATGTACTTTGTAATGTACTTGCTGCAAGCCTCGTGATTCCTGATAGGCTCAAGGTCACAGAAGCCGAATCTTTTTGCATATGCAAGCCAATTGTAAATCGTTTCACCGTTCTTTAGTTTCTCGGCAATGTGCTTGCCCATTTTATCACCGATTTTGAAAGGTTGTAATTCCTCGGGCGGAATACCTTTGAAAAATCCGTGTAAGTGCCAGTTCTTACCGTCCTGATGAAGTTCGGGAACGAGAAGAAAATCAATTTTAGTGTCAAACTTTCTTCCGTAGTTTCTAAAAAACTGAGTTAAAATTTTATGAAATCCGTCTAAGTCGGTACGGTCGTATTTGTCAGGGTCAATAGTAAGGGTAGCAAAGTAATCCCATTCGTTACAGTAAGCAAGTTCAAATATTGTAGACCTCGACCTTGAAATACTCCGCTCGATTTTTTCGTCATTGACCGTTCCTCTGATTCCTACAATCGAATTATCTTCCGAATCATCTTCAATGCCTGAGTTTCTGACACAAGCCATAGTTGTAAGTTTCAATTTCTCATTTCCGGGTAGTCCATAGCGTTTAAGAAAGGAAACATTAGATTTGTATTTTTGTTCTTTAAGCGATATATTAATCACCTCCAAATTCAAAATAAAAGCCAAAATAACCGTAAAGTGTTGTTTAGTCAAGTAATAAAGAGCGCAGCACCAGCCGCTGCGGTCGCAGACATGGCGACCGCAGAAGCGGCACGGCAGCGCGCTCAGGGTTTGCCGAAAACAGCAATCTTTTCATCACTGATATACGAGCCTTTAGGAACATTCATACGTTCATACAAAATATCCAAAAATGAGTCGAAAGCCTTTTGAATTTCATTATCTTCACTTAGACAATTGAAATGATATTTTGCCATAGTGAAATACTCAAAACAGCAAGCATAACAGAAATCGTAATACCCGAGCAAAACAGAATCTTTTTCCATATCAAGCATAGAATCACCTCCTTTGCCGTAAAGGCAGTTTTCAAAGTATCGGACATATTGCGGAATATCCTCGGCAGTGAATCGGCGGTCGAGCTTCAAAAGGGTGTCATAAACGAATTCGGGATTGATTTCAGGCAACCACCGAACGATACTGCGAGTAAACCGCCTGATATCGACCGATTTGAACTTAGTCATATAATCACCTCCGTTGCTCCAAATAGTAGCAAATATTGAAAAATCAGTAAACCGCCGAAAACAACCGTAATTGCAACTACAAGTAGCACAGAGACATAAAAATCTCATTTTTTCTCCTTTTTTCATAAAATTATGATATAATCAATGCAACAATAAGTAGCAGGAGAGAATAAAATGGAAATCAAAGAACCTTTGAATGAACGGCTAAAGAGCCTAAGAAAAGAAAATGGATACACGCAACAGCAGGTAGCTGACGGAATCAACACTTCAAGGTCTGCGTATTCGCAATACGAATTAGGGATAAAGCAGCCGACACTTGAAACGGCAATCAGAATCGCCGAATTCTACCGCTGCTCCCTCGATTATGTGGTAGGAAGAATTTAAAAAGAAAAAAGCGCTCCACAATAAATGTGAAACGCTAATTTCGTTAAGGTATTTAGGTTATGTAGAAGTCAAAGAAAGAGAACGGATATATAAGTGAGATAAGAGAGTAATGAAGAGCTATGTAATATCTCATAGCTTCAGAGTAGCAAAATTTTCCGAAAAAAGCAAGAAACAAACGATTAAATTTCTGTTTCGTAATTTTTAACAACAGTCTTTTCATTAAAGCACTGTACCAAAAAACGGACTTAAGCTTGGATTTGTGACACGTGACACGTGACAACAAGGAGGGGCAGTCGTAGTAGCCCCCATGTTTTAGCCCGCCTGCGGCGGGTTTGCTAATAGGGAACAGCAGAGTACAACGACCGAGCGGGCAGTTTTGCGAACGCACTTTGGCGGGCTGGGCTGTGATACCTTGCAATTTGCGCCGCTGCCAATCTACCACCGAACTATTACATCGCTCTGAGCTGCAACCCGTAGTCCCTTACCGTCTGCCTTCCACGACCCGACCGCCTTATATATTACTGCTGCTTTTAATCAAGGTGTCCGGAGTTCGAATCTCCGATGGATCACCAAAGGCAGCCTTCATGGGCTGCTTTTTTCTTTGCCTTTTTATTGCGGAGGTGCTGTTTACGGCTGCAATATTGTGCAAATTCCGACAGATTACCGTATATATCTATTGAAATGTGTCTTACTTTTGTGATAAAATAATATGTCTAAACATCAAAATACGGAGGAAGTCATGAATAAGAAAATCCTTTCCGCTATCGTTTCCCTCTCCCTCATCGCAGCCATAATCGTATCCTGCGGCATTTTCAATGTTTTTGCGGATAACGGCGCTGCTTCGTCTGACGCCGCCGTTGCAAACGGCGATTCGACGGTGTACCCCAGAGCCCCGATAACCGATGAGGATTTCATCACCATCAAGGGTGAGAAATTCTTTAATCGGCGCGGCGAAGAGGTCGTTTTCAGAGGCACCAATGTCGGCGGCTGGCTGATCCAGGAGGAATGGATCTGCCCCACCCGCAACTCCGACGGGCAGTATGACATCCTCACGACCCTCACCAACCGTTTCGGCGCCGAGGAGGCCGAGAGGCTTATCTCCCTCTATGAGGATAACTGGTTCACCGAATACGATATGGATATAATCGCAAATATGGGCTTCAACTGCATCAGAGTTCCTTTCTGGTACAGGAATTTGCAGTCCGACGATAACGGCACATGGAAGCGCACCGCCGACGGTCAGCTTGATTTCTCGCGCCTTGACTGGATAGTCGAGCAGGCGGGCAAGAGAGGCATCTATGTCATAATCGACCTTCACGGCGCCGTCGGCAGACAGAGCAATAAGGATCACAGCGGTCTCAGCGGCGACGGCCATTACTTCGACGATACGCCCGAGGGCGACAGATACCGCTACCTCACCTGCAACCTTTGGGTCGAGGTCGCAAAGCATTTCAGACACAATCCCGTCGTGGCGGCCTATGACCTTATGAATGAGCCGATGTGCGACTGGGTGCCCGCAAAGCACCTGAAGCTCTGGCAGGCATATGACGAGCTTTATGACGCTGTGCGCCGAGTTGACCTTGACCACTCCATCATCATGTGCTGCACTTGGACCCCCGGCTGCGTGCCGAACCCCAACTACTACGGCTGGGAAAACGTCGCATATTCGCTCCATAACTATATAGACAGCCCGCTTGTCTACCTTGCCGAATTCAGCATGATCAACACGCTGCATTATAATGTGCCGTTCTTCATGGGCGAATTCAAGCCCGGCAGCAGAGCGCCGTGGAGCTTCGTGCTCGGCGAATACAACCGCCTTAACTACGGCTGGACCACCTGGAGCTACAAGGGCTACGCCTCATGGGCGACCGACTGGTTCATAGTCAACACCGCCGGCAGCGATACCGACCTCAGAGTTGATATCGACAACGACTCCGTCGAGGAGATAGAGCGCAAGTGGGGTGAGGCTCTCCGCACCGAGAACAGCTTCAAGATAATGCAGGAGCTTTACGACATCCAGGTCAAGTACGCCACCGGCTGCTACGACCGCAAGGATAATGTCAGATATTATTTCCACATCAAAGACAGCATCGCAGGCATTCTTGCCTATTTCGGCATTCATATTGGATAAGGGTGAAGCAAGATAATGAATAACAAGAGCGACGGCGCAAAGCAATTCCTTAAATTCCTCGGAATAGGCTACCTGAACGCCCTCGTCTATTACCTCAGCTATTCGCTGCTCGTCTGGCTTGGAGTTCACTACATCGTCTCCAATGCCGTGGGCTTCGTGCTGAGCGTTATCAGCTCGTTCCTGCTCAACGGCAGGCTCGTCTTTAAGGAGGACGGCTCCAAGGAGAAGCGAGTGTGGTGGAGGGTGCTGTTTAAGGTGTTCGCCACGAATTTTTTCACCGGCCTGCTGCTCACCAGTCTGCTGCTGAAGTTCTGGCTCGATATTGCGGGGCTGCCCAAGGGCATGGAGCCTGCGAGCGCGGCACTCGCTCAGTCGGGCATCGAGATAAGCGCCCGCAAGCTCGCGGAGTATGTCGCTCCCGTTATCAATCTCTGCATCACGACCCCGCTGAATTTCTTTATCAACAAATTTTGGACATACAGACAAAAACGTAAAACAACGGAGGGATGACCCATGGCAGATTTCTTTCGCAGTATGCTTTCAGACTTCGGAGGTATGCTCGGCTTGATCGAGCATAAGAAGCTGGAGATCTATGCAAAGCACGGCGTTAAAACGCAGGAGCATAATCTCAAGAAGCTCATGCGTACCAACAAAAACACCGAATACGGCAAGAAGTGCAACTTCAAGGATGTCAAAAGCGTCAAGGACTATCAGGATATAGTCCCGCTCTCGACCTATGACGACTATGCGGATTATATCGACCGCATGGTTCAGGGTGAGAAGAATTTGATAACCACCTGGCATATCGGCAGATACGCCGAGTCCTCGGGCAGCGTGGGCAAGCCGAAATATATCCCGCAGTCCGCCCGTCAGCTCTGGAATTGCCAGTGCTTCAGCTTCAGCGCGCCCGTCGGCTGCGCCGTCAAATATTTTCGCTCAAAGGGCAAAAAGCTCCCGCCGCAGAAGGGACTGCTCACTATCGAGATAACGAGCCACAAGCTCCCCTGCGGCAAGACTGTCAGCTGTCTCTCGGGCATTCCGCTGATGTATCTTAAGCCCATCGTGCCCTATATCTCGACCTCGCCGAAAGAGGTGCTCTTCCCCAAAGACCCCTCAAAGATGAATATGCATTATCTCAAGATGCGCTACGGCCTTGAGAACAGGAACGTCAGCTACCTTAGCACGATAATCGTTACCGTGCTCGAGACGATGTTCCGCTATCTTGAGGAGAATTGGGAGATGTTCGTCGACGATATCGAGAAGGGGAAGATCGACCCGAGCATTGAGCTGCCTCCCGAGCTGCGTGCGAAGCTTGAGAAGCGCATGAAGCCCAACCCCAAGAGAGCCGCAGAGCTTCGCAGGGAGTTCGAGAAGGGCTTTGACACCCCGATAGCTCCGAGAATTTGGCCGAAGCTCGGCTGGGCGTTCGGCATGGGCGCAAGCTCGCTCTCGATTTATTCCAAGAGGCTGCGCCGCTACACGGGCGACCTGCCGATGCATAATCTCGGCTACGGCGCGTCCGAAGCGCTCATGGCAGTCCCGCTTTCGCTCGACACCGACGACTGCGTGATGCTCCCGCAAAACGGCTTCTTTGAATTCCTGCCCGTTGATGCCCCCGAGGGCACCCGCCCGCTGACGATGAATCAGCTTGAGCCGGGTAAGGACTATGAAGTGATAGTCACCAACCTCAGCGGCCTTTACAGATACCGCATTGAGGATGTCGTGCGCTGCACCGGATATTATTATGAAAGCCCGACGGTCACATTTATGTACCGCCTCAACCAGGTGGTCAATATCGCAGGCGAAAAGACGAGCCAGCAGATGCTTGACTGGTCGGTCGCCAAGATGGCGGAGGAATTCGGCATCAATGTGACGGGTCACAGCATCTACGCCGACCTCTCCACCAGCCCCGGTCACTATGTGCTCTTTGTCGAGCCGGGCGAGCCTGTCTCAAGCGACAAGTGCGAGGCGATGGCAAAGGCGTTTGACAAGTATCTGAGCGACTCCAACCTCTTTATCTCCGACGCAAAGAATACCGGCACTCTCGGCGACACCGAGATGCACTTCCTGCGCCAGGGAACTTATGAGGAGCAGCGAGAGGCTCTCAAGAAGAGAGGCGCCAACCTTAATCAGATAAAGCCTCTGCGAGTGATCAAGGAGGATAAGAAGGACTTCTTCTTCTCCCACATAGCCGAATAATATTAAAACGCTCGAAAGATCCGCTGATTTTTCGGGCGTTTTGTGATACAATTGCAAATGTTAATATGCGTTGCTTGCGGCAACGGACTGCCGACCGTATAATATCGGTACGGCTGAGTGACCGCGATCATCGACGGTCACCCAAAAAGGAGGTTGCCCGAATGTTAAGTGAAAACATCAAAACGATCCGCAAATCAAAAGGTCTTTCTCAAGAGGAGCTTGCCGTCAAGCTGAATGTGGTGCGGCAAACGATCTCAAAGTGGGAGCAGGGGCTGTCGGTGCCCGACGCCGATATGCTCATCTCGATATCTGAGGCGATTGAAACGCCCGTGAGCACTCTGCTCGGCGAGAATGCGTCCGAAGCGAAGCCCGACGACCTTAAAGCAGTCTCGGAGAAGCTGGAGGTCATCAATTTGCAGCTTGCCCGCAGGAAGCTCGCACGCAGGAAAGCGCTTCACCTGTTTTTTCTGATATTATCTGTCGTTACTGTTGTCGGCTTTGCGGCGTTGTCTGCGCTCAAAAGCCCGTATCTCGGCTGGAATTATGCCGACCCCGAAACCGCGGTTTTCGGCGCGGCTTTCCATGCGTTTGAATTTGCCTTTGTGAGACTCGCTCCGTTTGTCTTTGTCGCTTCGCTTGTCGGCGCTTGCCTGACGAGAAAAAGAGGGTGAGAAAGGTTCGGAAAACTCACGATCCGTCTTGCAGTTATGTTGGCTCCCCCGTCAGAGGGAGGCAAGGGCAGACACAAATTTTTATCTCACATTGTAGGGGACGACGTCCTCGGCGTTCCGCAAAAAATGAAAATGCGAAATTGCCATCGTTGAACTGACATAATTTTCCGCTATTTCTCATCAGAAAGCCAATTAAAAGATACCACAAACAAAAACTCTCCCTCGGACGAAGCCGGGGGAGAGTTGCTTTATATGATCATTCGACAAATTCTTTGTTGATTGCGTCGATAACGGTGTCAACGTCGGATTTGACAACGAGCAGTGCGATCTCGATCTCTGAGGTCGTTATCATGCGTACATCCGCGCCGACGCTTGCCGCCGCCTTGAATACACGGGCGGAGACTCCGGGAGTGCCCCTCATCGCCTCGCCGCTGACGGTCAGCTTGCAGTTGCCGCTGCTGACGCTTATCTTGGTCTTGGGGTTTCTGCTGCGAAGCTCGGAGGCTATCGAAAGCACCGAGATGAAGTCGTCGTCGCTGACGGTGAATGAGAATCCCGAGCAGCTGCCGCTTATCGGGAGCTGTGATATCATATCGACGTCGATCCCCGATTTTGCTATCATTGCGAATACCTCAGCCATGTGGGCGACATCCGCCGGAGCGTCGCAGAGCGAGAAGAGAGTTACATCCTCCGTGACATAAATATTTTCAACAAGACCCATTGCAATACCTCCTGCTTTAACAACTCAACCGATAAGTTCTTTCATCCCGTAAAGCCCCGCAGGCTTGCCGCAAAGGAAGCGTGCGGCGTTTATTGCACCGGTCGCAAACAGCTCCTTGCTGCGGGCGCTGTGGGATATTTTGATTATTTCGTCGTGACCTGCGAAGATTATCTCGTGCTCGCCGGTTATCGTGCCGCCCCTGACGGAGTGGATGCCTATCTCGTTTTTGCCGCGTTTCTCGCGCTTGGCATGGCGGTCGTATTCATAGTGCATATCCTCGCCGAGAGCCTCTTTGATAGAGTCGGCAAGCATCAGCGCAGTGCCGCTGGGGGCGTCCACCTTCTGATTGTGGTGCATCTCGACTATCTCGATATCGAAGTCGTCGCCGAGCACCTTGGCGGCCTTTTGGGCAAGCTCGCTTATCAGGCTGACGCCGAGCGACATATTCGCCGCAAAGAATACGGGTATCTTGTCGGCGGCGTGGTGAAGCAGCGTGAGCTGAGCTTCATTCAGACCCGTGGTCGCAAAGACTGCGGGCTTTGCCGCCTTGACCGCAAATTCAATAAGACCGGCGAATGCCGAGGGATTGGAGAAATCAATTATCACATCGGTGCGGGCAAGCACCTCGGGTGTGACCTCGGTAGGGGAGGCGAATACCGGGTAGCCTGCGCCTGCCTCGGTGTTGAGATCTATGCCGCCGACTATCTCAATGTCGTCGGTGTTCGCAGCCGCCGCGGTGATGACCTTGCCCATCTTGCCGTTGCAGCCGCTCAGTAAAATTCCTGTCATTTTAGATTACCTCGGTTGTTGTGTGATCAGACGAGACCGTGCTTCTTGAGGGTAGCCTTGAGCTTCTCTCTCGCTTCGTCGGTTAGGCCGACAAGCGGAAGCCTGCATTCGCCGACGTCCATACCCATGAGGTTCATGGCCTCTTTGACGGGGATGGGGTTGACGTCCATGAAGAGGGCGTTGCAAAGGTCAAGATACTTGAGCTGAAGCTCACGGCTGCCGATGTAGTCGCCGTCGAGATATTTCTGAACGATGTCGTGCGCTACGCCGGGCACTACGTTTGAGAGCACGGAGATAACGCCCTTGCCGCCGAGGGACATGATTGCGGTCGCCTGGTCGTCGTTTCCGGAGTAAATGGTCAGCTCGTCGCCGCAGAGGGCGGCGGTCTGAGCTATCTCGGAGATATTTCCGTTCGCCTCTTTGGTGGCGATTATCCTCGGGTGCTTTGCAAGCTCGGCATAGGTTTCGGGTTTGATGTTAACGCCCGTCCTTGACGGCACGTTATAGAGTATCATAGGCGCGCTGACCCTGTCGGCGATATAATTGTAATGAGCTATGAGGCCCCTCTGAGAGGTCTTATTGTAGTAAGGAGTGACCGAGAGCAGGGCGTCAACGCCGCATTTCTCCGCTTCGTTAGAGAGCTTTACCGCGTAGAGGGTGTCGTTGCTGCCTGCGCCCGCAATGACGGGCACACGGTGGTTTGCGACTTCAACGCAGAGCTTGATGACGTTGATATGCTCCTCGGTGGAGAGGGTCTTTGCCTCGCCCGTAGTCCCGCAGACCACGATGGCGTCCGTGCCGCTTTTGACCTGATCCTCGACAAGCTGAGCGAAACGGTCGTAGTTAACGCTCTGATCCTCGTTAAACGGTGTGATGATGGCGACGCCTGCGCCGGTAAAAAGTACGGGTTTCATGCTGCATTATCCTTTCGGTATGATTTATCAGAATTTTGACTCAATGTAACCCTGCTCGCAGAGCTGCTCCGCCATAAGGACGGCGCCGCCCGCAGCGCCCCTGAGGGTGTTGTGAGAGAGGCAGACGAATTTGTAGTCATACTGAGTATCCTCTCTGAGCCTGCCGATCGAGACGGCCATGCCGTTCTCGAGATTCCTCTGGAGCTTCGTCTGGGGGAGGTTATCCTCCTCAAAGTAGTTTAGGAACTGCTTGGGAGCCGAGGGGAGACCCACCTGCTGCGGGTAGCCCTTGAATTCCTTCCAGATCTTTTTCATTTCATCTATTGTGGGCTTATTCTCAAATCTTACGAATACCGCCGCCATGTGACCGTCGGAGGCTGCGACTCTGAGGCACTGAGCGGTGAAATTCGGGCTGGTCGCTTCAACGATCCTGTCGCCTTCGACTTTGCCCCAAATTTTGAGCGGCTCAATTTCGGATTTCTCCTCCTCGCCGCCGATGTAGGGGATCACGTTATCGACCATCTCGGGCCAGGTCTCAAAGGTCTTGCCTGCGCCGGAGATCGCCTGATAGGTGCATACGAGCACGTCCTTGACCTCGTAGCCTGCCTTATCCAGCGGGAAAAGAGCGGGCACATAGCTCTGAAGCGAGCAGTTGGATTTGACGGCGATGAAGCCTCTCTTTGTGCCGAGACGCTTCCTCTGAGCGGCTATGACAGCGGAATGCTCGGGGTTCAGCTCGGGCACTATCATCGGCACATCGGGGGTGTGGCGGTTGGCGCTGTTGTTGGAGATAACGGGGCACTCCGCCTTGGCATATGCCTCCTCGAGAGCCTTTATCTCATCCTTCTTCATATCAACGGCGCAGAAAACGAAGTCGACTGCCGCCGCCATTTTGTCGATGTCCTTTGCGGCATCCATTACAACGATGTCAGCCATGTTCGCGGGGATGGTCGCAGCCATGCACCATTTTGCGCCGACTGCTTCTTTATATGTCTTGCCGGCCGAGCGGGGGCTTGCGGCAAGGGCGACTACCTCAAACCACGGGTGATTCTCAAGCAGGGTGGCGAAGCGCTGACCGACCATTCCCGTCGCTCCGACTATGCCGACTCTGTATTTTTTCATAATTCTTGACCCCTTTCAGAAGTGCCTATAATTATTTGGCAATATTGCCTTGACAAAACTTTGTGATAATATTATGATGATATCACACATTGATTTATTAGTCAAATATATTCTTAATATTTTCGAGGTTTTCTAATGAAAAGAAGCGAATTTTTTTACAATCTGCCCAAGGAGCTTATCGCTCAGACGCCTATTGAGCCGAGGGACAGCTCCCGTATGCTGGTCATGCACAAGGCGACGGGCGAGCTGGAGCATAAGATATTCCGCGACGTGACGGATTACCTGAAGCCCGGCGACTGCCTGATACTCAACAACACCAAGGTGTTGCCCGCAAGGATGTATGGCACGAGGGTCGACACCGGCGCGGTGGTGGAGTTCCTGCTGCTAACTCAGCGCTCCGCCGACACCTGGGAGGTCATAACCGGCCCCGGCAAAAAGGCGAAAGAGGGTCACCGATTCACATTCGGCGACGGCTCGTTGACCGCCGAGATAATCGAAGTGCTGCCCGACGGCAACAGAGTGGCGAAATTCGGCTTTGAGGGCAATTTCTTTGAGGTCATTGATAAGATAGGCGAGATGCCCCTGCCGCATTATATCACCGAGAGACTCAAGGATAAGGACAGATACCAGACCGTCTACGCCAAGGAGCAGGGCAGCGCCGCAGCGCCCACGGCGGGTCTGCATTTCACCCCCGAACTGCTTGAAAAGATCAAAGAAAAGGGCGTCAGGATTGGCTTTGTCACGCTCCATGTCGGCCTCGGCACCTTCCGCCCCGTCAAGGCGGATAACATCGAGGAGCATCATATGCACTCGGAGCATTATCATCTGCCCGCCGAGACCGCCGCGATAATCAACGAGACTAAGGCGGGCGGAGGCAGGGTATTCGCCGTCGGCACCACCTGCTGCCGCACCCTTGAATCCGTGGCGACTTTCCGAGGCTGCATATGCGAGGACGACGGCTGGACGGATATCTTCATCTACCCCGGATATGAGTTTAAGTGCATCGACTGCCTTATCACCAACTTCCACCTGCCCGAGAGCACTCTTATAATGCTCGTGAGCGCCTTTGCGGGCTACGACCACACCATGCACGCATACGAAGTCGCCGTGAAAGAAAAATACAGGTTCTTCTCCTTCGGCGACGCCATGCTGATAGTATAATTTTCGGAGTTATCATATGTATAAGCTGATAAAAAAAGAAGGAAATGCAAGGCGGGGCGAGTTTCACACCGTCCACGGCACGGTGCAGACACCGGCGTTTATGAATGTCGCCACCTGCGCAGCAATAAAGGGCGGGCTTTCCGCCGTTGACCTTGAGCAGATAGGCTGCCAGGTCATGCTCTCAAACACCTATCACCTCCATGTGCGCCCCGGCGACGAGCTGGTCAGGGAGATGGGCGGGCTTCACAAATTCTCCGGCTGGAGCGGCCCGATATTGACCGACAGCGGCGGATTTCAGGTCTTTTCGCTCGCCTCGCTCAGGAAGATCAAGGAGGAGGGCGTTTACTTCCAGTCCCATGTGGACGGCAGGCATATCTTCATGGGCCCCGAGGAGAGCATGAGGATCCAGTCCAACCTCGGCTCCACCATTGCGATGGCCTTTGACGAATGCGTCGAGAACCCCGCCAAATATGAATATGCAAAAAAATCGTGCGAGAGAACGGTTCGCTGGCTCGAACGCTGTAAGGCGGAGATGCAGCGGCTCAATTCTCTGCCCGGCACGGTGAACCCACACCAGCTCCTTTTCGGCATCAATCAGGGCTGCACCTTTGACGAGCTGCGTATTGAGAATATGAAGCAGATATCGGCGCTCGACCTTGACGGCTATGCCATAGGCGGCCTTGCCGTCGGCGAGCCAAAGGAGGATATGTATCGCATCATCTCGGCCGTCGAGCCTTATGCGCCCGCCGATAAGATACGCTACCTGATGGGCGTCGGTACCCCCGGCAACATAATCGAGGCGGTCTACAGGGGCGTTGACCTCTTTGACTGCGTTATGCCCAGCCGCAATGCCCGCCACGGTCATCTTTTCACCCAAAATGGTATAATCAACCTCAACAACCGCAAATATGAGCGCGATCCGCTGCCCATCGACCCGGAATGCGACTGCCCTACCTGCCGCCGCTTCTCCAAGGCGTATATCCGCCACCTTTTCAAGGCGAAAGAGGTGCTCGCAATGCGGCTTTGCGTTATCCATAATCTTTATTTCTATAATACTCTTATGCAGCGCATCCGCGACAGCATTGATAACGACACTTTCGGCGAATTCCGTGAGAAATATGTCGATATCCTTGATACAAGAATCTGATAATGTGAGGGATCATTATGTTTAGACTGCCCGAATACACGGCGCCGGATTTCAGCGCCGAGAGGTTCATATCCTGCCCCGATGTTACGACCGAGCGGGCGGGCAGGGGATATATCCCCGAGAATTTCTACGCAACGACCATTTACCCCGAGTATTTCAAGATAAACGGCGAATGGAAGCTCATTAAGGGCAGCCGAATGGATTGCTCAGTCGTTATTAAGGACGGCGAGCCGCACGCTGTTGAAATGCGCAATATCCGTGAGGGCGATGAAGTCGTTGTCGGCCGCACGGACGACGGCAGCTGCGGAGTATTTGTCCACACGGACGGCTTCACCGCCGCCGAGGAGAATAATCAGAGCTTTGCTTTCAGAACGGGGCAGTCGAGGGAGACCTCATATTCGAGGGATTACGACAGGCTCTATGATATCCTGCGCCACGACAGGGATAACGGCAAGATAGTCTGGGTGCTCGGCCCCGCCTGCGCCTTTGACCACGACTCAAGGGACGCGATGGCAGCACTTATCGACAACGGCTACTGCCACGCCCTTTTTGCGGGCAACGCCCTTGCCACTCACGATATGGAGGGCGACGTTTTCCACACCGGCCTCGGGCAGGATATATACACAAAGGAAGTCACCTACAACGGTCACTATAATCACCTTCATGTCATAAATCTGGTGCGTAAGGCGGGCTCGGTCAAGAATTTCATCGAGCAGAATAATATCAGCACGGGCATTATGAGCGCTCTTGTACGCAACAATGTGCCCTTTGTGCTCGCAGGCTCTATCAGGGACGACGGCCCTCTGCCCGATGTGATACCGAATGTCTATGAGGCGCAGGACGCCATGAGAGCGCACACCTGCGAAGCGACCACGGTGATCGCCCTTGCGACTCAGCTCCACACGATAGCCACGGGCAACATGACCCCGTCATATCAGGTGGTCGGCGGCAAGGTGCGCCCCGTCTATTTCTATGTGGTGGATATCTCCGAATTCGCCGTCAACAAGCTAAAGGACAGGGGCAGTCTCAGCGCCACGGGCGTTGTGACCAATATACAGGATTTTATCGTGAATACCAAACGCAATCTGATAGACGGAGGCGAGGCAAATGGCTGAGGCCGTTAAGCAAAAGAAGCAGACCGAGGGCGACTCCTCCCCGGGCTTGCAGCTCAACAAGAAATCAATAATCGGCATATGCATTCTGCTTGTCGCGATAATGGCTTTTGCGGGCGTGCTCACTCAGGTGATGCCGAGGGGCGAATACTATGTTTACCCCGAGAACACCTATAAGCTCACCGACGGCACGATAGTAGCCATCCCCGATACCGAGGCGAAATATGAGGTCGATAAGGAGAAATCGCTCGGCTTCGGCGAATATCTCGCCCTGCTCGACTCGGCGGGGGTCAATATCAAGCCCGTGAAATCCGTCGATGATGACACGGCGACCGATGTCAGCGGCATGGTTATCGACGGCACATATCATAAAATCAATTATAAAATGCCGATATGGAAGATAGCACTATCGCTTGTGCTCCTTTTCGGCGACGAGAATGTCACCACGGGTCTTGCCATAATACTCTTTATCGTCCTGATAGGCGGCACTTTCCTCATCCTCGACGAGCGGGGAGTGCTCAAATACATAATGGCTGTCATCATCAAGAAGTTTGAGAAGAAAAAATATTTCCTGCTCTGCATGATGGTCTTTGTGTGTATGCTTCTCAGTTCAACGGCGGGCATTCTTGAGGAATCCGTCACTCTTGTGCCCATCTGCGCCGCGATTGCTCTGGCGCTCGGCTGGGATTCGCTCGTCGGTCTGAGTATCAGCCTTATCGCCGTGGCGTTCGGCTTCACAGCTGCGACCTTTAATCCGTTCAACGTCGTTACGGTGCAGAAGCTTGCGGGCATTCCCGTTTTCTCGGGTCTGTGGCTGAGGATAATCGTATTCGTCCTCGTCTATCTCGTGCTCATCACTTTTATAATCAGCTATGCGAAGAAGATCGAGAAGCACCCGGAGAAATCCATCTGCTACGAGACGGATAAGGCTCTGCGCGAGAAGTATAAGCTCGATAACGGCTTGGAGATACTTGCCGACGGGAATATTAAAAAGGCGACCAAAGCCTTTGTGCTGTGCGTGAGCGGCGTGCTTGTGTGCATTATAGTCGATTTCCTGCTCGACATGAGCGGCTATATTTCAATGCCGGGCATGGCGGTGCTCTTCACGGCGGGCGGTCTTACCGCGGGCTACCTCTCGGGGCTTAGGGGCAAGC
>OIZV01000616.1_pt1 | contig 15855 bp, 13 predicted proteins | sample 1588681 | NCBI WGS metagenome assembly OIZV01 (sample SAMN03283281) | human gut metagenome | biome: human-associated habitat; material: feces | host: Homo sapiens | place: Peru | collected 2012
AGGAGTGTGGCTGTCGGAGCCGATAAGCGTCTTGCCGGGGATGCCGAAGCGCTCAAGATGCACCTGATGGCAGATGCCGTTGCCGGGGCGTGAAAAAAGCAGTCCTCTCTTTTTCGCGGCGCTCCTTATGAATCTGTGGTCGTCCGCGTTTTCAAAGCCGGTCTGCAGGGTATTGTGGTCAATGTATGCGACCGAAAGCTCGGTCTTTACGCGCTCGACTCCCATGGCCTCGAATTCAAGGTATGCCATGGTGCCCGTGGCGTCCTGAGTGAGAGTCTGATCGATTCTGAGACCTATCTCGCTGCCTACGGTCATATCACCGCTCAACAAGTGGCTTTTTATAAGCTTTTGTGCAATAGTGCTGCCCAACTGTTATCCCTCCGTATATAAAAATTACCTTTAAATTTTATTGCAATCCGCGGATTTTGTCAAGGTGCGCCGCGCCAAATATACGCCCGTATGTATTACATTTTATAGGTGAATTTGATATATACCGATTTTTCTGTTGCCCGAAGGGCTTCTGCGTGGTATAATTAAATGTAATCTGCCGCAGTGCGCGTGCTTTGTCTGAATGACGGGCAGTTAATCGGGCATACTGTTTGTCGGGAGTGAATTCGATGAACAGAAAAAAGCAAGCGGAACAAAAAGACAGCATATTGGAGCCCGTCGCGCCGACTCCGAGTGTTGGCGAGGATGACGGCGATTCGTCCGACAGCACGGACAGAGAGCTTCGTCAGATAGTCGAAACAGGCTCCATAACCGTCGATAAGCGCGGGCATTATATTCACTGCCTGACCGTCATAGGTCAGATAGAGGGTCACTATGTCCTGCCGGCGCAGAACAAGACCACAAAATACGAGCACGTCATCCCTCAGCTCGTCGCCATTGAGGAGAGCCGCGATATTGACGGCCTGCTGATAATTCTCAACACCGTCGGCGGTGATATCGAGGCGGGACTTGCGATAGCGGAGCTTATAGCCGGAATGAAAACGCCGACTGTGTCTCTTGTCCTCGGCGGCGGACATTCGATAGGCGTGCCGCTCGCGGCCTCGAGCGCGTATTCTTTTATCGCGCCGAGCGCCACCATGACCGTCCATCCGGTGAGGATGACGGGACTCGTCTTGGGCGTGCCGCAGACGATGTCCTATTTTGAGCAGATGCAGGAGCGAATTGTAAGATTCGTATCCGACAATTCGCGTATCTCCGCCGACCGATTCCGTGAGCTTATGCTCGCAACCGGTCAGCTCGTTATGGATGTGGGAACGGTGCTCGACGGCGAGGCGGCGGTCAGAGAGGGACTCATTGACTCCCTCGGCACTCTCTCCGACGCTCTCGAAAAGCTCTGCGATATGATTGAAGAGCAGGACGAAAAGAAAGGGGAGAGCGAGTGATGCTCTATACTGTTGTCTCTCCCGCCGAAATATTCATGCAGCCGCCCGCAGAGGTCTGCGAGCACGAAGCTCCGTTCGGCTGCGTGATATGCTCAAAGACAGAAAAAGGCGAGGTTGTTGAAAGACTTGTGACGACCGACCCGTTTGAATATCTGAAACAGTGTTATTCACCCGGCGCTTTATACTCCGCCGAAAAATCGGAAAAGAGGTAATTTAACAGATGGAAATACTCAAAGCGATATTGCTCGGCTTTTTGCAGGGCGTGACTGAATTTTTGCCCATATCCTCGAGCGGGCATCTCTCGGTGTTTCAGCACTTCTTCGGCAATGTCGGCGGCACAAGCTCTCTGCTGTTTACGGTGCTGCTACATATGGGCACTCTGATAGCGGTGTTCGTTGTTTATTATAAGACAATATGGGGTCTTATAGTCGAGTTTTTCGCCACGATAAAAGACATTTTTACCGGCAAGTTCAAGTGGCGCGAGATGAACGAAAACAGGCGTATGCTCTTCATGTTCGTTATCTCCTGCGTGCCGCTGCTGTTTCTGCTTATCCCCGTCGGGGACGACAGGCGCATAATGGATGTCCTCGGCTCGCTTGCCGACGACAACGATATATTTGTCGAGGGCGTTTGCTTTATTGTCACTGCGATACTCCTGCTCGTCGGCTCGTGGCACGCGAAGAAGGTCAAGGCGCGTCCGCAGATAGGCGCTAAATCGGCGCTTGCTGTCGGCGTGGCGCAGGCATTCGCTGCCGGTTTCCCCGGCATCTCGCGCTCCGGTTCGACCATTTCGACCGGTATGCTCTGCGGCGTGTCGAAGGAATATATGGTTCGCTATTCGTTCATTCTCGGTATCCCGGCTATCCTTGCCGCCAATGTTATGGAGATAAAGGACGCCGTGGCTCTCGGCGAGCAGATAGATATCCTGCCCGTCGTCATAGGCATCGTCACCGCCGCCGTCGTCGGCTTTGCGGCGATAAAGGCGCTCGAATGGCTCGTCAAGATAGATAAGTTTAAGATTTTCGGCTACTATTGCCTCGCTCTGGGCGTTGTCGTTATAGTCGCCGGCATAGTTGAAAAGGTCAGATAAGACCGTTTGAATTTCTAAGGAGGGCCTTAATGGCTGCGAAAAAGACTGCGGCAAAGTCAACAGCCGCCAAGAAGAAAACAACAACTCAAAAAGCCCCCGCGCCAAAGTCCGCGGCAGCGAAGACCGAGAGCGTCGAGAAAACGCCCGAGCAGCTGTCCTCGCGCCGCCAAAAAGCGGCGATAGCGCTTATGGCTGTTGCGGCTCTGCTCATAGCAATGGCTTTTATCGAGGGCGAGCACGCGTGGCTTGCCGTGCATAATTTTATGTTCGGCGTGTTTGGAACGTGTACATATATCTGGCCGGTCATGCTTATCTATGTCTCGGTCATGTTAGCCATGGATAAGACCTTCGGCTCGATATCGTCGAATCTTATCGGCGTCGGGATATCAATATTGCTGATTTGCTCGGCGATACATATTTTCTCGAACCCCGCCGAATATTTTTCAACATTGAGCCTCGGCGATCAGATAAAGTCCGCGTGGAGAGACTACGACACTTTCCCGAGCGCGGGCGCACTCGGTGCGCTCGTCGGCGGATTGCTCGCCAAAATGGCGGGCAAGGTCGGAGCGGCGATAATTGACATTATCCTGCTCGCCGTCAGCATAATGTTTTTGACGGGACTCACCCTGTCCCGCCTCGGTATGTCCATTGCAAAGCCCTTAAAGCGCATGAGCGAGGACACGAACGAGCGCCTTGAGCGCGGAGCACAGCGCGTCAAAGAGGAGCAGGAGAGAGCGCCGTCGAGAGACGCGCGCAGGAAGAAGGCGGAGGAGCCGTATGTGAGCCCGCGCCCGTTCCCCGTGCCGCCTCTGCCGACAGATGAGCCCGCCGCACCCGCAAAGAGCCGCAAAAAGGCCGACGATGAGGGGCCCGAGCCCACGGTATTCCCGCGCAAGCCCGTTCAGGCCGATGTCAGTATCGATGATATAGTCAGCCGCGCCGAGGCGGCAAACGCTACCGCAAAGGTTGCGGCAGCCGCTTCAAAGACCGCCGCCGCCGCGCAGGGCAGACCCGCCTGCGTGCCGCCTCTGCCGACGGAGAGCGCGAAAGACGAGCTCGAGATGCTCGATATAAGCAAGAAGTCAGATGAGCCCGAAAAGCCCAAGAAGAAAGAGCCCGTCAAAAAGCCCGAGCCCGAGATTGAAACGCAGGAGACTGCGGAGGAGCCCGTTATCGAGAGCCGCCCGACTTATCGCAAGCCCCCGATAACCTGCCTCAAGGAGCCTATACACGACGGCAACGAAAACTTCTCCGACGAGCTCAAATCCAATGCGCAGAAGCTGCTTGAGACTCTCGAAAGCTTCAATGTCCATGCCAAAATAACCGAGATAAGCCGCGGTCCGTCCGTCACGAGATACGAGCTTCAGCCGGACGCGGGCGTCAGAATAAACAAAATAACAAATCTTGCGGACGATATCGCCCTGCGCCTCGCTGCGTCGGGAATAAGAATCGAAGCGCCCATTCCGAACAAGGCTGCGATAGGCATCGAGGTGCCCAACAAGCTGCGCTCAATGGTCTATCTGCGCGAGATAATCGAAAGTCCGCAGTTTCAAAACGCAAAGAGCAAGCTCAACGTCGCTTTGGGCAAGGACATAGCGGGCAACGCCGTGTGCGCGGATCTTACGAAGATGCCCCATCTGCTTATAGCCGGTACCACGGGCTCAGGTAAATCCGTGTGCCTGAACACAATGATAGCAAGCATTCTCTATAACGCGACCCCCGATGAAGTAAAGCTTCTGATGATCGACCCCAAGCAGGTTGAGTTCACCGTCTATAACGGCATCGCGCACCTTGCCGTGCCCGTCGTGTCCGACCCGCGCAAGGCCTCGGGCGCGCTGACCTGGGCGGTCAACGAGATGGAGAACAGATATAAAATACTCTCCGAAAAGAATGTCCGCGATATCAAGGGCTATAACAAATTAGCCGAGCGCGACAAGTCCCTGCGCCCGATGCATCAGATAGTTATTTTCATCGACGAGCTCGCCGACCTTATGATGGTTGCCCCTAACGAGGTCGAGGACGCGATATGCCGCCTTGCTCAGAAGGCGAGAGCCGCGGGTATGCACCTTGTCATAGCGACTCAGCGCCCCTCCGTCGATGTCATAACGGGTATTATCAAGGCCAATATCCCCAGCCGCCTCGCGCTCTCCGTATCGTCGTCCGTCGATTCGAGAACCATACTCGATATGTCGGGCGCCGAAAAGCTCATAGGCAACGGAGATATGCTCTTTAATCCCATAGGCGCAAATAAGCCCACCCGTATTCAGGGCTGCTTCATCTCCGACGAGGAGGTCGAAAATGTCGCCGACTTCATCAAGCACAATGCCGAGGCGGAGTACGATGAGGGCATTATGGACGAGATAAACAGGCAGGCCGCAATAGCGGGCTCGAGCAAGAAGAGCAGCGCCGCGAGCAACGAAGACGGCGAGGAGCCGGGCGACGAGATGTTCCCGAACGCCGTCGAAGTCGTGCTCGACGCAAAAATGGCGTCCACAACGCTCCTTCAGCGCAAGCTCAAGCTCGGCTACGCCCGCGCAGCAAGGCTCATGGACGAGCTCGAGAGCAAGGGCATTATCGGCCCGTTCGAGGGCAGCAAGCCCCGCCAGGTGCTCATAACCAAGCAGCAGTGGATGGAGAAATGCGCCCTGTCGGATGCCCCCGGGGACGACGAGATCTGATAGGAGAAAATTATGGCAAACCAGAGAAAAGGCGGCTCCGCCGCACAGAATAAGCGCACGAAACTTATAGTTACCGTGGCGGTCATAGCCGTCGCGCTGCTGATAACTTTCGCGCCGTATATGAACCTTCCGTTCGATATCCCTACTTGGGGCGAGCTGCTCTCGGGCGATAAGCAGACCGTGCAGGACGGCGACGCGCTGAACGCGCCTTTTACCGTCCATGTCATCGACGTCGGTCAGGGAGACAGCATTCTCGTTAAAAACGGGGAGCACGCCATGCTGATAGACGCGGGCGAGCGCGGCAACGACCAAAAAATACTTGATTATCTCAGGGCGAATTCCGTTGAAAAGCTCGATTACATAGTCGCAACGCACCCGCACTCCGACCATATCGGCAGTATGCCCAAGGTCATTGAGGGGATAGAGGTCGACAATGTTATTATGCCGAAGCTTCCGAAGTCCATGGTTCCCACGACCTCGATTTATCAAAAGCTGATAAAAGCGGTCAAGGCCTCCGGCGCCAAGGTGATATCCGCCAAGGCGGGCGATACCTATACCCTCGGCGACGCTAAGATAACGGTAGTCGGCCCTGTCGGCACGCCGGATGACCTGAACAATGCCTCCGTCGTCTTGAAAGTCGTCTACGGAAAGAATTCTTTCCTCTTTACGGGCGATGCTGAGGCAAAGAGCGAGAAACAGATACTTGCAAACGGCGCGGATATCAAGGCGGATGTCCTGAAGCTCGGCCACCACGGCAGCAGCACATCGACAAGCGAGGAGTTCCTCAGGGTTGTGTCCCCGTCGCTCGCGCTCATATCCTGCGGCAAGGATAACGATTACGGTCATCCGCACAAGGAGACTCTCGAAAAGCTCGAGAAGTACAATATCCCGTATGAGCGCACAGATATAAAGGGCACGATAGTCGTCGGCTCGGACGGCGAGCATCTTTCAACCGCGTTCCCGTCCGACAAAACCGCCGAGAAGTAAAAAGGAGACGGCAGCATGGAATATTACGCCATAGACCGTATAGAGGGAAACTACGCAGTCTGCGAAAAAGACGGCGAAACAATGGTCAATATCAGCCGCACTTTGCTCCCCGAGGGAGCGGGCGAGGGTAGCGTTCTGCGCCGACTTGCGGACGGCTCGTTCGCGCTCGACAGAGAAGAGGAGGAGCGCCGCCGCAAAGAGGCGCTCGAGCTTACGGACGGCCTGTTTGACGAGTAATAAAAAAATATTTTCTGTCCGCCGTGAAGTAATATAATCGCGGCGGGCGTTTTGTATTTTGTGCTTCGTTTTGTGTAAAAATAAAGAAATAATATAAAGAAACGGTTAAATTATGAGATTAGTATAGATTTTTAACGCGGAAAGTGATAAAATATACGCCATACTGTTGAAAGAGAGTTGCTTTATGGAAAAGAAAGAAAAAAGAACATTCAAACAGTTTTTTATGGACAACGGTAAACGCAATTTGAAGATTACGATAACCGTTGTATGCGTAGTGCTCGCATTGGCGATAATCGTCGGTGGAATCTTTATCGGCAAGAAGCTCGGGCTGATTACCATCGACCACGGCAGCAACGGCGACCCCGAGGGCACCTTTGCGCCCGAGGAGCAGTTTGACGCCATGTACGATATCAGCGACGCTTCGGATATCGACAGCCTCATAACCGCCTGGGCTAAGAACGGCGGCGCGAAGTATTCGAGCAAGAACATAATCAATGTTCTGCTTCTCGGCGTTGACAGCGAGACCGGCAAGGCCGCCGGCGGACGCTCGGATGCGATTATTCTGCTCTCTCTCAACAGAAAGACCAAGACTATAACTCTTGTGTCCTTCCTCAGAGACTGCTATACCTATATGAACATCAACGGCTCCGAGCGCTGCTGCAAGACGAACCACTCCTATTTCTGGGGCGGCCCCGCAGCACTTATAGAGACGCTTGAGAACAACTATAAAATAGAGATCGACCACTATATCAGCGTCGATTTCAAGAGCTTCCCGAAGCTTATCGATTCGCTCGGCGGAGTCAATGTTCCTATCGAGCCGTATGAGGCGGATTATATTAACCGCACCACTACTAAAATCGCCAAGATAAGCTCCGGCGACTCCGTCAAGCTCAGCGGTAATCAGGCGCTGGTTTACAGCCGTATCCGTCACGTTGACAACGAGGGCGATGTCGGCAGAACCGCGAGACAGCGCACGGTCATTATGGCTCTTATCAAGAGCGCGCAGAACGCCTCCGCGGGTCAGCTCAATAACGCGCTCGATATAGTTCTTCCGAATGTCGTGACGAACTATAAGCGCAGCGAGATACTCTCTCTCATGACCCAGGCTCTCTCCCAGGGTTGGATGGATTACCAGATAAAGCAGCTTGTTATGCCGACAGAGGGCAACTACACCTCCGCTCAGCTCTACACCTATTACGGCAAGATAATCAATCAGCCCCTTTCCGTTTGGGTAGTCGATTATCCCATTGTTGCGCGCGATCTTCAGCTCGCTCTTTACGGCGATACGAATATAAAGATAAGCGACAACCACGTGTCTCCCGTTGACCTGCTCAAGAAGGGCGCAGTGCCGAGCAGTAACCGCGGCTCGGGCTCATCGAACTCGGGCAGACACACCGAGGTGGGCACGGTAGCCGAAACCGAGGTCAATGTGAATCCCGACCACACCTCAGAGGCCGTGACGGAAGACGGCGGCGCGGAGAGCACGACCCGTCGCTTCCCGTTCACTCTTCCCGATTTCGGCACAACAGAGCAGCCGTCGGCAGAAGGCGAAGACGAGGCAGCATAAAAAATTACCGCTCCGGATTATTTCCGGGGCGGTTTTTATGTCTGCGATTGAAAAAACGTACAAAATGAGATATAATTGTCAGAGAAACGGACGGACGGTGATAACATGAACAAAGTTTGTCATATAGTCGGCGGCGGAGACTTCTTCGGCATACGTTCCGTAGGGGAGGGCGATTTTATTATCGCCGCCGATAAGGGCTTTAGGTATCTTCAAAACCTCGGCATAACGCCAGATCTTGTCATAGGCGATTTCGATTCCCTCGGGCACACTCCGAGCGGACGGAATATTATAGTCCTGCCCTGCGAAAAGAATGATACCGACATGGGCGCGGCAGTCGCCGAGGGTGTAGAGCGCGGATATAAAAATTTCATTCTCTACGGCGCGACAGGCGGCAGACCCGACCATACGCTTGCCAATATTCAGCTCATCTCTTTGCTTTCGAGCCGCGGGATGAACGCGATTATCGACGCGCGCGAAACCTCGTTTACTTCAATAACAAACGGCGGAATAATTTTCGGAGAGGGCGCAAAGGGAACCGTGTCCGTGTTTTCCCATTCGGATATCTCCTGCGGCGTGACTGTGAGCGGGCTTAAATACAGGCTCAAAAACGGGACGTTAAAAAATACTTATGCTCTCGGAGTCAGCAACGAATTTATCGGCGCAAAGAGCGAAATTTCAGTGGCTCGGGGAACGCTTACGGTTGTTTATCCGAGCAGCGCCGAGCCCGTGTTTTTCAGATTCTGAGCCGCGCGAAAAAATATTTTTGAACCACATAATATCCTGCGCCGATATGCTCCCCGTGAGCATCAGCAGAAGAACATATACCGCCGCGTTGACAGTTATAACAGCCGTCAGCGCGGCTTTTCCGCTGCCCTGCGCGGAGGAGAGCAGCAGCCCCGAAAGAAACGAGGCCGTCACGCAGACGGTAGGCTTTATTATCGAGTCCGCTACATTTATTTCGAGTCGGCATACTTTTGAAAGCCTGTGTATGCTCAGAGAGAAGTTCACAATCTCGCTTATGAAAAGTATTGCGACATAGCCCTTGACGGAGTATTTCGGAATGAGTATCAGCACAAGCGCAACGCACATCGCGGAGTCGATTATGTTGTAGCGCATAGAATAGATCTGCTGGTCGAGTCCCTTGAGAATGCCGTCAACCGTCGTGTCGGTGTACATTATCGGCAAAAGCGGCGCTAATACTCGCAGATATTCGGCGCACTGCCCGTCGCCGTAGATGCACTGCGACAGCCCCTCGGAAAAAATGAACATTATCCCCGCCGTGCCCATGGAAAACAGCACGGCTATTTTTATTGCCCGCGCCGCCATGCTGTCTATTCGGCCTTTATTCCCGCGCGCCGCACACTCGGCAAATTCGGGCACGAGCATACTCGACAGAGCCGTCATAATGGCGGCGGGGTAGAGAATAACCGGCAGAGCCATGCCGTGAATAACTCCGTACAGCGTCATCGCGCCACCGGCACTCTGCCCCGATCTGCGAAAGCAGACGGGAATAAGCAGATGCTCAAGAGTCAGCAGCACCGAGCGTGCGCAGGAGCCTGCGGCGTCCGGGAGCGCAATGCGCAGCAGAGCGCGAAGTCCTCCGGGGAGCCTTTCCTTCGGCTTTTGACGCTTTGAAAATTTGTAGAGCAGAAAGGCGCATATCAGCGAGCTTATCTGAGATACGGTTATGCCGAGGGCCACCGCGTCGCAGGCATATTCGGCGCCCTTTGCCGCCCAAAAGTGAAGCGCCAGAACAGACACCGCTATCTTGACCGCCTGCTCGGACAGCTGCACCGCCGCATATTTCAGCACCGTGCGCCGCGCGGTAAAATATCCGCCGAACGCGCAGCCGACGGAAGCCGCAGGCAGGCTTAAAGCGAGTATGCGAAGCGCCGATGCCGTGCGTATGTCGCCGAGCCACATTTTCGCTATAGGCTCAGCGCCCGCCCACACCGCGGCGAGCATAGCGCAGCCGACTGCCAGCCCGTAGAGCGCGCAGCGCCGCATTATCCATGCACCCTGCCCGTTAGCTTTACCGCAGTCCTCGACGGTAAGCCTGGTCGATGCGAGCGGCAGACCCGCGAAAGAAAAGGTCAGAGCCATGGCGTACACATCGGATATGAGCGAAAAAAGTCCTATTCCCGCCGCGCCCAAACGCCCGGTCAGATATACGTTGAAAGCAACGCCGACCGTGCGCATGATAAAGGACGTTGCCGAGAGTGTCAGCGTATTTATCAGCAGCCGTTTCGTGTTCTTCATTTTTGCCTCCGAAGAAGTCAAAAAGCGTTAAATCTCTTGACAAAAACGCTTCCGAATGTGATAATATAGAGTAATTCATCGGAAAAGGGGGAATCCCCAAAAAAGGCGTATGCAGTGCCGAGTACCGCATCGCCGCCGATTTTTGAAATGTAAAATCAACGCTGCTCCTCCGGCGCGGAGCAATCAGCGTTCATGTAAAATCTATTCGCCGGAGAAATGGATTATGTTATGGCAAAGGAACTCGCAAAGCAGTATGATCCTAAGGACGTGGAGGACAGAACCTATAAATTCTGGCTTGACGGCAATTTCTTTCACGCCAAACCCGACCCGGAGAAGAAGCCCTATACTATAGTTATTCCCCCTCCGAATATTACGGGTCAGCTCCACATGGGTCATGCTCTTGATAATACGCTCCAGGATATACTTATCCGCTATCACCGTATGCAGGGCTACGATACCCTTTGGCTGCCCGGTACCGACCATGCCTCAATTGCCACGGAGGCTAAAATAGTCGAGGCTATGGCCAAAGAGGGGCTCACTAAGGACGATGTAGGTCGCGAGGGCTTCCTCGAGCGCGCATGGGCGTGGAAGGAGAAGTTCGGCGGCAGAATAATCGAGCAGCTCAAGAAGCTCGGCTCGTCCTGCGACTGGGAGCGCGAGCGCTTCACCCTCGACGAGGGCTGCAACGAGGCTGTCAATGAGGTTTTCTGCAACCTCTATGAAAAGGGACTCATTTACAGGGGCGAGAGAATAATCAACTGGTGCCCCCACTGCCTGACCTCCATCTCCGATGCAGAGGTTGAATATGAGGATCAGGCGGGTCACTTCTGGCATCTTCGCTATCCTTTCAAGGACGGAAGCGGCTATCTTGAGCTTGCAACGACCCGACCCGAGACCCTGCTCGGCGATACCGCAGTCGCCGTCAACCCCAATGATGAAAGATATAAGGATATCGTCGGCAAGACGCTCATCCTGCCAATAGTCCACCGCGAGATACCCGTTGTCGCCGATGATTATGTCGAGATAGACTTCGGCACCGGTGCCGTTAAGATTACCCCCGCGCATGACCCGAACGACTTCGAGGTCGGTCTGCGCCATAACCTGCCCATTATAAACGTCCTGACCGATGACGCAAAGATAGTCGATGACTATCCGAAGTATGCCGGCATGGACAGATACGAGGCGAGAAAGGCTATCGTCAAGGATCTTGAAGAGGAGGGCGCTCTCGTCAAGGTCGAGGATTACAGCCACAATGTCGGCACCTGCTACCGCTGCTCGACTACCGTTGAGCCCCGCGTTTCAAAGCAGTGGTTCGTCAGCATGAAGCCTCTCGCGGGTCCTGCTATCGACGCTGTTAAAAACGGCGAGACAAAGTTTGTCCCGAAGCGCTTTGAAAAGGTCTATTTCCATTGGCTCGAGAATATCCGCGACTGGTGCATATCCCGTCAGCTCTGGTGGGGTCATCGTATTCCCGCATGGTACTGCGACGACTGCGGCGAGATAACCGTTGCAAGAACCGCACCCGACAAGTGCTCGAAGTGCGGAAGCACCCATATTCATCAGGATCCCGATACGCTTGATACCTGGTTCTCCTCGGCTCTCTGGCCGTTCTCGACCCTCGGCTGGCCGAATACCGACAGCGAGGATTTCAAGCGCTATTATCCCACCAACACCCTTGTTACGGGCTACGATATAATCCCGTTCTGGGTCATGAGAATGATGTTCTCCGGCATAGAGCAGACGGGACAGGTTCCGTTTGATACCGTGCTTATTCACGGCCTCGTCCGCGATGAGCTCGGCAGAAAGATGTCAAAATCTCTGGGCAACGGCATCGACCCGCTCGAGGTCATTGACAAGTACGGCGCGGACGCTCTGCGCTTTACTCTTGCCAACGGCAACAGCCCCGGAAACGATATGAGATATTCCGACAAAAAGGTTGAGGCGAGCCGCAACTTTGCCAATAAGCTCTGGAATGCCGCACGCTTTATCCTCATGAATCTCGACGGCTCCGAGCAGGCGGAACTGCCCGAAGAACTTGCGCTCGAGGATAAGTGGGTGCTCAGCCTCTATAACGACCTCGTCAGAGAGGTTACCGATAATCTTGAGAGATTCGAGCTCGGAATCGCCGTTCAGAAGCTCTACGATTTCATCTGGGATGTTTTCTGCGACTGGTATATCGAGCTTGCGAAGATTCGTCTGCAAAAGGGCGGAGAGCCCGCGCAGTGTGCAAAGCGCGTGCTCATATATGTCATGTCCAACGTCCTGAAGCTCCTCCATCCGTTCATGCCGTTTGTGACCGAGGAGATATGGCAGTCCCTGCCGCATGAGGGCGAGAGCATAATGGTCTCCGCATGGCCTCAGTATTCAAAGTCCCTCTGCTTTGCTGCCGAAGAGGAGCAGATGAACATGATTATGGACGCGGTCAGGGCGATAAGAAACCGCCGCGCCGAGATGAATGTTCCCCATTCCAAGAAGGCTAAAATATATATCAGCACCTCCCATGTCGACACCTTCAAGCTCTCCGTCGAGTTCATGCAGAAGCTCGCGGGCGCGTCCGAGGTCGAGGTTGAGGACGGCATTGAGATAGACGGCGCAGTCTGCATCGTTACCGACGCCGCCAAGATATACATCCCCATGGGCGATCTCGTCGATTTCGAGGCCGAGCGCGCAAGGCTCAACAAGGAATTGGCCTCCGCTCAGAAGCAGCTTGACGGCATCAACGCGAAGCTCTCCAACGAGAACTTCGTCTCCAAGGCTCCCGCCCAGGTCGTCGATGCTCAGCGCGAAGCGGCGAGAAAGCTGAATGAGAAGATAGCTATGCTTAACGACAGCCTCTCTAAGATCGCCAATGCGTAATTTCGCGTGATACTGCGTTGTGAGAACCGTGCGAATTCGGCGTTTATTGCGCTTGTGCATATTCTCTCATAAAAACTAACCTGCAAAGGACGGGAAATGTCCCGTCCTTTGACGCTTTACGGAGGAAAAATGATGACCCCAACCGAAGCAATCGAATATATTCATTCGCGTCTGACCTTTGGCATACACCCGGGTATGGAGCGCATTGAGGCGCTCTGCACCGCCGTGGGCAATCCGCAGGACAAACTGCGCTTTATCCATGTTGCCGGGACTAACGGCAAGGGCTCGACGAGCACCATGACAGCCTGTATGCTCTCCGCCGCCGGATACAAAACAGGGCTGTTCACTTCGCCCTATGTCATCGATTTTCGCGAGCGGCTGCAAATTGACGGCGAAATGATTCCTCCCGATGAGCTTGCAGCTGTTGTCGAGCGCGTTAAATCGGCGTGCGACAAGCTCGATAAACGCGGAATTGTCGCAACCGAGTTTGAGACTCTGACCGCCGCCGCGTTCCTCTGGTATAAAGAGCGAAAATGCGATGTCGTCGTGCTCGAGGTCGGGCTCGGCGGGCTGCTCGATTCAACAAATATTATAAAAACTCCGCTCGTCTCCGTCATAACCTCGATTTCAACGGATCACACCGCGATTCTCGGCAATACGCTCTCCGAGATAGCCGCGCAGAAGTGCGGAATAATCAAGCCGGGCGGCGTTACGGTCATGTATCCCGAGCAGTCCCCGAAGGCGCTGAGCGTCATAACCGAGACCGCTGAGCGCGAGCACAACAGGCTTGTCGTGCCGGACATGAGCGCCTGCCGCGTTGTCGATGAGACGGTGCGCGGCACGGATGTTATCTTCGACTCGCTGAAGCTGCACATACCGTTCGCGGGCGACCACATGATAAAAAATGCGCTGACGGCCGTCACCGCCGTGCGCGAATGCGGTCTGAGCGTCGGTGACGGAGCGATTGAGCGCGGACTGTCGAACGCTGTCATGCCCGCGCGAATGGAGCTTATCGGCGACAGAATCATTCTTGACGGCGGTCACAACGAGGGCTGCGCCTCGGCGCTCAAGGCCTTTTTGGAGCGCTTTACGCAGGGCAGGCGCGTCGCCGTGTGCGCGCTCATGGGTGACAAGGACTGCGACACCTATCTGCGTCTGACCGCGCCGCTGTTTGAGAAAATGTATCTGACGGCTCCCGACAACCCCCGCAGCATGGCTCCCGAGCCTCTGAGCAGGCTCGCAAACAACTATTGCGTCGACTGCACACCTGTTGGAAGCCCGATAAAAGCGTGCCGCGCGGCAATCGACGATATAAGGCAAAGCGGCGGCACGCTCGTTGTCTGCGGCTCGTTCTACCTGGCGGGCGAGGTGCGCGAATATCTCTTGGAAAATAAAAATATTTAATCCGCCGCAATTCGGCAGGATTTTCAAACGGGATGGATTATTATCTTTGTTGGTAATAGTCCGTCCCGCTTTTTATTTCGGACAAGCTAAAGCGGCGGCTTCCACGCGGCTGAGCGATATATGCGATTTTTCTTTCACCGCGCATAATTTTTGTTATTCGGTACAAGCTGTTAATTGACAGATATCACCCCAAAGGAGGAAAAAACATGGGTGTTGAAATAATTTCCAATCCGTTGAGCGTCAGTGCGCTGCTCTCGGGCGAGATCGACCACCACACCGCCGCCGCAATGCGTGCGGATATCGATGCCGCCGCCGTGGCTCAGCAGCCGAAAATCCTGCGCCTCGACTTTGAGGATGTAACCTTTATGGACAGCTCCGCCGTCGGACTTGTCATGGGTCGTTACAGGCTTTTGCAGGGCTGGCAGGGGAGACTCGAGGTCACGAATCTCAGCGAGCGCGATTACAAAATGATGCGTCTTGCGGGTATGCAGGCGCTGTGCACTCTGTCGCAGAAAAGAAACAAGGAGGATAAACATGAGTAGGAGAAAGCCTGTCAATCAGATGAGCCTGAAATTGGAGAGCCGCTCCGTCAACGAGAGCTTCGCGCGTGTCGCAGTCTCGGCGTTTGCGGCTCAGCAGGACCCGACGGTTGAAGAAATATCGGATATCAAAACCGCCGTCAGCGAGGCGGTGACAAACTGCATCGTCCACGCCTATCCCGAGAGCGTGGGGGATATATACATATGGGTAGGGCTGTTTGACGACGGACTCGTACGCATCAGAATAAGAGATCGCGGGTGCGGTATAGCCGATGTGCGCCAAGCGATGGAGCCGCTGTTTACAACCGATACAGGAGACGAGCGTTCAGGAATGGGGTTTACGGTGATGGAAAGCTTTATGGACAAAATAAAGGTCGACTCAAAGCCGGGAAAAGGAACCAGCGTAACCATGGTAAAAAAACTGGATACCTATTATGAAATATAACATGGAAGAGCTGGCGGAGCAGCACGGTGGTCTGGTTAAGAGCATCGCAATCAGACTTTCGCGCGTATACAATGAGGAGGTCGAAGACCTGATTCAGATAGGATACATAGGGCTGATAAAAGCCGCCGAACACCGTGAAGTCGCGGAGGAAGTGCGCCTCCAGAAAGCAGAGGAACAGGCCCGGCAGCAGCGACCCGTCCCGCAGCCCTTCCGTCAGCGCCTGCGGCGTGAGAGGGACGGTCACAGCCTCTCCCAGCGAGTTTTGACCCGTCAGCGCCGCCGCGCCCGCAACCGCCAGAACGGGATCTGCTGGAAGCTGCCCGTCTGCCTGCGCGTCATCACGCGTCCTCACCTCCCAGTCGGATGCCCCACTCGGCGCAGATGGTCTCGCACACCGGCTTT
>OIZV01000624.1_pt1 | contig 15753 bp, 19 predicted proteins | sample 1588681 | NCBI WGS metagenome assembly OIZV01 (sample SAMN03283281) | human gut metagenome | biome: human-associated habitat; material: feces | host: Homo sapiens | place: Peru | collected 2012
TGTGCAAGAATGGTTGAAAAGCATGGTGCTGAAGCGATTAATACGGCTGGGAAGTCAACTAAGAATTATTCTAGTGATAAGGTTCAGTATCAAAATTACATCAACGTTCTTGGGAATAAGTTTGTTCCTGATACATTAGAAGAGTTTCAGAAAATAAAATACGGTAACGAGAAACAGTGGAATGATTTAAAGTATAAATTCAGGACAGTGAATCGTTATAAAACGGATTATGGTAAAGTTGATGCGGAAACTATTCTAGAACTAGATAGAGAAGCCCTTACTGCAAAAGATAAATATATGACAACAAAAGCAGGAAAAGGGAATGTTGCTTCGATGAAAATTGGTGATGATATTTATATTGCTTCAAGCCAAATTTCAGGAGTGTTTGAACCTAATTATTTGAATTATAAAGGAGAAAAATCAAAATTAATTTTATCGCCTGATACGGCTAGACTAACACCTCATTTGAAATCAGTTCCATACAAAGGGCATGAGGGTGAATATTCTAGAGACATTGATACAGAATATAAATTTTTTGAATATATTTATGACAAGGTATTAAAAGGAGAATTAAAGAATCAAGAAATTTATATCTTATCTCAAAAAAGTATGTGTTTTAGCTGCGATTCAGTTTATAATGAACTTGTAAATAAGAAAGAAGTAATAGATGCAAACATCAAAATAAATGTTGTATCCGGAAAAAATAACAAATCTTGGGACTATAGAAATTACGAAACTAAAGCATTAAACAATATTAAAAAGAAGGTGAAAAAATGAGTGAATATTCTGATTTAAAAAAAGGGTTTAGAATTAATTATGAGACCGGAGATCAATCAAGAGGCATGTTCTATCTTGATGATTTAGGACCTTCTTTTGAAGATGATCCATTATTCGCTTTGCAAGTTTCATTAGCTTTAGCAACTATAGAAGCAGAGTTATATCCTACACTTAATGATGGGGTAAACTATATGTTCTATCATACTTATGAGAATGTTGATGAAATTGTAGTAGGTGTGCATGTTGAGACCCAAGAAGAACTGGATGAAATGAAGCGAGACAGGGATTTTGTACTTAATTCAGGCAAGCTTGATTATGAAGATGCTTTTAGAGATGAAATCAGTGAAAAGGAATAATGAAACATGGCAAGAGATGATTATCATGTAATTGTTTATCAGATTCTATCCTATCTGTATATGCAGCTAAAGCATGGGAAGGATATTGATGCATCGCTCATAAGACATGACAGTAAATATCTGCAGATCAACAGAAAGTACTGGACTTATGTCATTGTGAATCTGTTGAATGATGGATATATCAGTGGGATAGTAATTGACCAGGATATAGACGAAAACATAGATATATACAATCTTGATAAGTGTGAGATTACACCAAAAGGCATAGAATACCTTACTGATAATTCAACTATTGAAAAAGCCAAGCGATTCATGAAGGACTTGAAAGACATATTACCGTTCGTATAAGCCGACTATCTAGTCGGTTTTTATATTGCCCAATTTCAAGAAAGGAGAATCATATGGCTGAAGGATTGAAACCACATCATCACCAGTACTTTGAGTATGACTGTAAAAGTCATTTTGACAGCCGTAGGCACGTCATTGTTAAGAAGGTGACATATATGTGTATGATATGCGGAAAACTCTCACACGAGACATATGAAGAGTACTGTCCGCCTCCCAAGGAAAGAAAACCTAAAGCATTGATGAAATACAGAAGCAGACAGAAGAGCGGTTGATGTTCTTCTTTTTTTCTGTTTGTCCATAACTTGCATACGACGTTAAAAGGTGCATGGATATAACAGTCATACGGACTATAAACGGAGGTATTTAATTATGGAATACGTTAAGAATATGATGCCTTTAAACCTTCAGCTTTTTGCAGAAGAAGGGGAAGAAGGGACAGGCGATGAAGGGAATCCCGATGATGCGCAGTCAGGTGAACCAGAAGATGATAAATCTAAAGTGACAACACTCACAGAGGATGATGTAAACAGAATCGTCAAGCAGAGACTTGCCCGTGAGAAAAAGAAGTGGGAGAAGGATCATACAGAAGCCGAAAGACTTCAAAAGATGACAGATGATGAAAAGAAGCAGTATGAGGAAGACAAGAGAAAAGAAGACCTTGACAATAGAGAAGCAGCAATTACTCGCAGAGAACTGACTGCAGTTGCCAAGGAACAACTTAATGCTGCAGGAGTACCAGCAGACATGGCTGACTTCATTGACTACACTGATGCTGATTCCGTAAACGAATCTGTCAAAAGACTCTCTAAAGCATTCAAGGGAGCGGTTCAGCAGTCTGTTGATGACCGATTAAAAGGGAAAGCACCTTTAGACAAGGCAAAAAACAATGTATTGACTGCTGAGGAAGAGGATGCAAGAAAGGCATTCGCGAATGCACTAAAATTTTAGAAAAGAGGTATAGAACATGGCAATTAACACATTACAGTATTCAACTATTTTTCAGACTGAACTAGATAAACAGATGGAGCATCTCACTCTTACATCATGGATGGATGCCAATGCCGGACAGATTAAGTATGACGGTGGTGCTGAGGTCAAAATCCCTAAGATGTCATTAGTCGGCTTAGGCGATTATGACAGAGACGAAGGATATAAACAGGGCGCTATCACTCTAGAATATGAAACATTCAAGATGACACAGGACCGTGGAAGAAAGTTCCTTCTTGATGCAATGGATGTGAACGAAACCAATTTCGTTGCATCTGCTGGCACAGTGATGGGAGAATTCCAGCGTTTACATGTTGCCCCTGAAGTAGATGCTTACCGTATTTCTAAGGTTGTTTCTGATGTTACAGAAAAGAAATCAGCCAACATCCTAACAACTGCATTGACTGAACAGAATATTCTTTCTGAATTAGAAAAGGCAGCGGATACTATCCGTGATAAAGGATATCAGGGCGATATCATCTGTCATATTACATATGACACTTTAAGATTATTAAAGGAAAAGATGGTAAACAGCAACCTTACATCAGGTAAATTAACTATTGGAAATATCACATTAGACATCTATAAGCTTGATGAAATCACATTCATTCCTACACCAAAGAACAGAATGTATTCAGCTATCAAGGTTGATGCTGGAGCAACAAAAGACGCAGGTGGATATACGAAAGGTGAAACTGCTAAGAATGTAAACTTCTTAATGGCGCCAATCAATAGTGTTATCGGTGTTACTAAACAGGACAAGACAAGAGTATTTGACCCTGATACTAACCAGGATGCAAATGCTTGGCAGATTGACTATAGAAGATATCATGACTGCTGGGAAAAGGACAACATGCTTGACCTAATCATTGCTAACGTCTCAGCTGATGCATAATGATCATTGTAAAAAGAATCAACGTTGAAAGGGCCATCCATGAGGATGACCTTCAGCGTTATACAGAACAGGGATATCGTGTCATTGAAGACAAGAAGAACGATGAAGATACTCCTGTAGAAAACAATGAAGTGATGGACCTCAACGATATGACTGTTGACCAGTTAAAGACTATTGCAAAAGAAAAGGGCGTTAGCGGATATTCTAGTCTTGTTAAAAAGGAATTGGTCGCAGTTCTCACTAAGATGCAGGAGGAGTAATCTATGGATCTAGTTGAGATTGTTGCTAAAAGAACGGGAATGAGTCAAAGCCGTGCAAGAATCTATGTTGATATGGCACAGCAGCGTGCTCTTGCATATACAAACCGCACTGTATACATCACTGCAATGGATTTCTGTGTGGCTGATCTAGCATGTGCCATGTACTTCAGAGAGGGCATGGTGGGAGAATCATCACACTCAGAAGGTGGCATCACATCTACTTTTCAGTCTTCCACTTTTGAAGATATTCTCTCAACTCTCAACAACCTGAGACTGATTCGTGCAGGAGGAATCGTTCACGAAAAGAAGCCGGAGGAGAATCAATGAGACTTTCAGCACTAAAGAACTATCGTGTATATGAGCCTGTCATCGAAAAGGATGGCGAAGGTGTCACTACTGAAAAGTGGATCAAGAGAAAATCAATGCTTCTTGAGATATGGCCTGCATCCGGTAAGTTACAGGCTGAAATGTACGGCGAGAGACTGAACTACATTCTTAATATGATTCTTCCTAAGAATGAGGATGATGATTTCAGACTCACTGAAAAGTGGGGAGTGAATGTCTATAATCAGTCAACTGATGAACCGGATTATAGAATCATCAGTATGAAGGAATATAACAGACATTACCTCTATGAACTGGAGAAGATTATTAAATGAGTCTCAATGGTGCTAATGAGCTATTTAGAACGCTTCGCGCTATAGATGCAGTTCTTGAGAATCCTGAACAGGTTCTCGGAAAGGCTGCAGAGACAATCAGAGGTGGGTGCGTTCTTGAATGTCCGGTTGAAGAGAAAGATGGCGGTGCATTAAGAAACTCCATCAAGACACGAGTTGAAGGCAATAAGGGATATGTCTATACAAATAAGGCATATGCTCCATATGTTGAATTCGGAACAGGTCGAAAAGGTGCAGCAGATCATGCTGGAATATCTCCATATGCACATCCTTCTTATACTATGGAACCTTGGTGGATTCCTGAAGATAAGTTATCTGATGGTGCGATAGAGAATTATCATTGGGTAGTAATCGAAGTAAATGGCAAGAGATATTACAGGTCGGATGGACAGGCTGCACAGCCATTCATGTACCAGGGAGCAAAGAAGACTGAAAAGAAAGCGGTAAAAGATGCTGGTATTGTAATCAGCCAATTAATCGGAAAGGAGTAGAAGCATATGATCAACATTAAAGATGAAGTATATAAGGCTCTGACAGATGAAGGCCTTGAAGTCACTGACATCTATCCAAAGGACTGGGCTAAGCTTCCAGCCGTTCAGTATGTTGAGGAAGATAACAGCGTGGCAGAATGGACGGATGACAAGGAGCAGACATCACATGTCCTTTACAGAATCGAAATCTGGGATACTAAGAGTACATCGGGTACAGCCTTAAAAGTTGATAAGGCATTATCAGCAATGGGGCTCAAGAGAGTATCATGCAGAGATATTGATGATGCATCAGGACTTAGACACAAGAAAATGAGTTATGAAGCATATTATGATAGTGATTATATCTATCACGGTATGTAACTGATAAGGAGGAATTATATAATGCTAGCAAATGGCGCTAAATTATCTTATGACAAGACAAACAAGGGAACTTCTTTTACTGAACTTCCAGGGTTGAAGAAGATTCCTGACATGGGTATTGAAAAAGAAAAGGTTGAAAACTCTTCACTTGATGACACAGTTAAAATCTATGAATTAGGTATCGGAGATCCTGGAGACCTTGAATATACATTCAAGTATGACAACAGCAAACCAACATCTTCATACAGATTAATGAGGGAGCTAGAAAAAACAGGGGCTACTGCAATGTTCAAGGAAACATTGAAGGACGGCACTACAACTACATTCTCAGGACAGGTTACTGTTAAAAGAGCGGGTGGTGGTGTCAATGATGCTATTGAGTTCACTATTTCAATCGCATTACAGTCTGAACTCAAAATTGCTGACCCAGGAGAAGCAGTAGCGCAGTCTGATGAAACTGCTTCTGAAGCAGTATCAGAATAGAAAGGAAGATATAGGTAAATGGCAGAAAAAGCAAAAAGAAAACCGTTCATTCTTTGGAAGATTGGCGAAGAAGAATACAAATTAAAACTAACAACAGGAGAAATCTCAAGACTAGAACAGATGTATGGTGGAAGTCTTATCAACCTTCTTAATACAGAAACAGGCATGACACCATTATGTACTATGCTAGACATCACACACGGTGGTCTTCAGAAGTTCAACAGCAACATCGACAGAAGCGATGTGAATGATATGTTCGATAGATACATCGATGAAGGTGGCTCACAGACAGAGTTCCTTAGTGATGTTCTTATTCCATTGTTCCAGGTATCGGGTTTTTTCTCTGGGGCTCTCGAAACGAAGATGGAAAAGGAAATGGCGGAAGCCAAGAAGAATCTCTAGAAGATATCCTGATTACAGATTACATATACAAGGCGGTCTATGATCCAGCGCTTGATGCTGGAGTAGACCCCTTTTCATTTTGGAATTATTCGTTAGATGAGCTATATGATATTATTTCAGCACATGAAAGAAAGAAAAAGGAAATGGTGCGACAGGAAGCGATATCTCTTCAGATACAGGCCCTTCAGATAAGGGATTGTATTTCTGCTGTCCTTAATGACAAGGATGATTCATTCACTCCTGCACAATTGTGGGACTTCTATCCTTCACTTTTCGAAGAAGATAGAAAAGAGTTTGAAAAAGAGAAGGAAAGAAAAGAGATTGCAAGCGCTAGATCTTCCCGTATTGCCTTCAGTAGAAGACATAATGAAGCACTAAGAAAAAGAAAGGCGGTGATGCAGAATGACGGTAGAGGAACTGCAGATAGTGATATCTGCTCAGACAAAATCAGCGAAATCAGAACTGAACAGTGTAAAGAGTGAAGTCACCAGCCTAAAGAATCATGTTGATAAGGTCACAGGCTCAATTGGCAATTCATTCAAGAGTATTCGTAATATTGTGGCAGGTCTTGGCATTGCTTCTATAATTAAATCAACGATATTAGGCAATGTTGATGCTGCAATCAAGAGAGTTGATACTCTTAGCAACTATAGCCGAGTAATGTCGAATCTAGGCGCTGACAGCGTTCAAGCGAATGCATCGGTACAGAAACTAAGCAATAAGCTTATTGGGCTCCCAACAACCCTAGACGATGCATCGGGCGCAGTACAGAGATTCACATCAGTGAATAGTAATATCTCTAGATCAACAGATATGTTCCTTGCACTAAATAATGCTATTCTAGCCGGCGGTGCAAGTTCCGAGATACAGAAATCAGCCTTAGAACAGTTGTCACAGTCATATGCTAAGGGTAAACCCGATATGTTCGAATGGCGCTCAGCGATGACTGCAATGCCTGCACAGATGAAACAGGTGGCTGAGGCAATGGGGTTTGTCAATGCGTCCGCACTAGGTGAGGCATTAAGAAACGGAACGGTATCAATGGACCAGTTCATGGATACAATTATGAAGTTAAATACACAGGGCATTAACGGCTATCAGTCATTTGAGGAACAGGCAAGAAATGCAACAGGTGGAATTGCTACATCAATCGCTAATATGAGAACAGCTATTGTTAGATGTATGTCAGATGTAATGAACACAATTGGACAGTCTAATATTGCTGGATTCTTTACCAATATTGCAAAGGCAATTAATTCCTGCGTCCCATATGTTGTTGCATTCACTAAAGTTGTGATGGTCGCTGTCGGCTATCTGACGGCACTGTTTGGTGGCAAATCAAAGAAGTTAAGCTCTTCTTTTGGTGGAGTGTCAAACAATGCTAAAAAGGCAGCAGGAAACACAGGGGCTCTTGCAAAGAATATGAACAGTGCTTCCAATAGTTCGCAGAAGCTTTCTAAGGGAGCAAGCGGAACAGGAAGCGGATTGAAGAAAGCAGCAGGTAATGCTTCTAAACTCAAGAAGGAATTGAAAGGAGCTCTTGCTGGATTCGATGCAATCAATAACATCAATTCAAGCAATAGTTCAAGTGATCCATCTTCTGGTGGCTCAGGTGGGTCAGGCGGTTCCGGTGGTGGTGATATCGGCGGATTCAGCATGGATGACAGTGGCGCAAAAGAACAGAAAGGGCTTCTTGAAGAAGTAGACAAGCAGTTAGAAGAAATCAAGAAGAAGGTTGCTGAATTCTTCCAGCCTTTAAAGCAGTCATGGGATAAGTTTGGTGCGCCGATGATTGCAGCTGCAGTATATGCATTCAATGGTGTCAGAAACCTTCTTATTGAAATTGGCAAGTCAATGTATACAGTGTGGGAAAACGGCACAGGTGCAAAGACTGTTGAACTGATTCTGAAGATATTCACTAACATCTTCAAGATAATTGGTAACATCTCTCAAGGATTGGCCGATGCATGGAATACTGCTGGTCTAGGTGATTCAATCATCCAGCATATTTGGAATATCTTTAACTCCGTATTGAAGATCATCAATGAGATTCTGAAAATTGTGAGAGATATTACTAAAGCGATTGACTGGACTGTTGTACTAGGTGCAGTGGATGTGGTTCTTATTATCATTGATGGATTATTCTCTTTCATAGCAGACAATGTAGGTCGTATTCTTGGCGTACTTTCAGCTATTGCGGGATTATCATTGTTCTCAACTATTGCTGGAATCCTTGGCACTGTTGTTACACAGATACAGCTTGCGGTTGGAATTTTTGCTGGATGGACATCACTTGCAACTGCATTAAGCGGAGCGTTTGGAATTCTTCCACAGATATTCGCATCTATTGTAATGGCTATAAATCCTGTGAATGTCATCATTGGTGCCGTTGTTGCTGCAGTGGTAGACCTATGGCAGAAGAGCAAGAGCTTTAGAAATGACATAGTAAGCATTCTTGGAAATATCGCCACTATTGTTCAGAAGGTGTTTCTAACTATTGTTGCACCTATCATTGATACAGTTGGGAAAATCATTGAAGATTTTGTGGATATGGTGCTAAAACCACTGTGGAATGCGTGGGAGAATGTATTCCAGAGCATAATGGGATTATTAAGTGATTTTCTAAAGTTCGCCACACCTATATTCAGTACGATTCTTGATATTCTAGGACCTATATTCAAATTGGCCTTAACACTATTGAGAGGTGTATTTGATATGGTATTTGCTGCAATCAGAGGAATTATTGAACGCGCAGACAAAACAATCTGCGAAAGAGTCAACAATATCAGAGAATTCTTCCGTAATCTAGGTGAATGGATGGAAGGAACTTTCGGCTTCAAATGGAAGAATGTGTTTGAAACGGTTAAGAATGCCGTCAAGGCGTTCAGAGACTACGTGGGTCCTATCATTAATTCATTGGAAGTTGTTTTCTTGGGTCTTACTAGCTTTATCAGTGGTGTATTCTCAGGCAACTGGAGAAGGGCATGGTTTGGTGTTAAGCAGATATTTGAGGGCATTGTTTCTGGATTAGGACACATCTTCAAGGCTCCATTGAATTTCATGATTGATGGAATCAATAAATTCTTGAGTGGTATTGGCAAGGTAAAGATTCCTGACTGGGTTCCTGGAGTCGGTGGAAAAGGATTCTCCATTCCAAAGATTCCTAGACTTGCAAAAGGTGGTATCGTTAGTGCATCCACTATCGCTAATATTGGTGAAGCAGGAACAGAAGCAGTAATCCCATTACAGAGAAATACACAGGGACTTGATATGATTGCTGAAAAGATTTCAGAAAGATTATCACTTTCTCAGAATGACGGACAAGGTGCTACCTATGTCATTAAGTTAGTGCTTGATGATGGCAGAGTGATCACTAAGATGGTGATTGACAATATCAAGGACTATGAAGCACGCACAGGCAAGCCTGTATTTGACTATTAGGAGGTGGAATAAATGGCAGATGAAGCGAAAATCAAGATAAACGGAACACTTATTCCGACTCCTTCAGAGATTAGCGTAGAAATCAATGATTTAGATTCGGATAGTGTCAGACCTGTATCAACAGGCATATTAAGAAGAAATAGAATACGTTCTAACATGTTAAAAATCACATGTACGTATAAACTGAATACATTCACAGATGTAATGAATATTCTAAAGGTACTCACTCCGGCAGAGTTCACAGCAGAACTCTACATTCCTGATCATGGTATCAGAGGAACCAAGAAGATGTATGCTTCAAATAAGAAATACAATTATAAGAGAGTGCAGTCAGGTCTGAAGGCTGATTCATTCTCTTTCTCTCTGATTGAGGTGTGATACTATGCTTATTCGATATGGAGAGACAAATGTAACGGACAGACTTCTTGATTATAAGATGTCTGTCTCTTTTGCTGACTGCCGTATGATAGGCAATGTGCCATCGATTGAGCTGACAATGAAGTTCGATAACTATGACGGCATTCTTGACAATATCGACATCAGCAAGTACTGGGAAGTCAAGGAAAATGATGCATCTGATACAAGATACTTCAAGGTGTATGATCAGCCGGAGAAGTACACCAAGGAACTTACTCTCAAGATGTATGACAACAACTATTCTCTTGACAAGGCATACGATACTAAACTGTCTTATCCTGTCACTATAAAAGACCAGCTAGACGAGATTGAAAGTCTGACTGGTCTTTCTATTATTCGTGAAGGAATACCGCAGTATGTTCTTGATAAGAGCGTATCATGGTACGATAACACGATTGTAATAAGAAACTATCTCGGATGGATTGCGGAACTGTTTGCAGCAAATGTCTATGCAGAGGGGATTGATTCTATTAGATTTGTTCCCATTGAAAAGACTGCATTTGCAACTACACAGGATTTAACAGATTATGAGAAGAATGAGGTGTATACACTCACAAGAGTATATGCTGAAAATGGTCTCAATCCTCTTTCTAAGGGTGATGAGACAGGCAATACGCTGTTTATTGATTCAGCAAATCTATATGCAGATGAACAGAGCATTATAGACAGCATCTATGACAGACTTAAAGGATTGACTTTCAACCAGGTGAAGAATGTCACGATGATATCGATTGATAACCTTCTTCCTGGTGCTCTTGTTAATTATAACAGCAATGAATTCACTTTCTTTGTATCGGATCTAACTGTCAGTTATAAAGGTGGACAGTTCTCAATGTCTACAGTTGACGGCAGTGTGACAACAAAGAATGAAGAAAAGACAGTGAAACGTGTATCTAATACAACACGAATCAGAAAGCTGCAGGTCCAGCAGGACCAGGAATCATTGAAACTGGATATAATCGCAAAGGAACAGGAAGGCATCAATGACAAGATGGCGCAATTAAGCCTGTCCAATGAGAAGATATCGCTAAGGGTTTCAGAAGTTGAAGAAAAGGCTGGAGAAGCAATCAAACAGGCACAGGGCTCAGTCAAGAAATTTGTTTGCGAGTATGCTTCTTCGAATGACGGAACGATTCCGCCGGAAACAGGTTGGTCAGAGACTGCACCGACTTGGAGACCTGGAATCTATATATGGCAGAGAACGGCTACGACGATCAACAATACTGTCACATACAGTACGCCAGTATGTATTACGGGTGCTAAAGGTGAGGATTCAATACTATTATGCATTGAGTCATCGAACGGTACGACATTCAAGAATAGTGATGTGGCAACCATATTCACGGTGAGCATCTATGTTGGTGGGATTGTTATTGATAACTCTTCAAAGCTGAGAGAGACATTTGGAGATGATGCATATCTGCAGTGGCTCATTAAAAGGCACGGAGAGACAGAATTTAGCAAGATCCCGTTAGATGATTCAAGACTCAATGATAACGGATTCATGTTCACGATTTCAGCAAAGGATATTAAATTCAAGGCAGTATTCAACTGCGAATTAAACGTATAGGAGGAAAAATATGGGAATTAAGGCAGTCAGCCAAGTTGATGTTATCGATTTAACTGATGGGTATTCCGTCGTATTAACGAATGATAACTATACATTCTTAGGCACTACTAATTCAGTGAATGGCACACAGACAACTACTACACAGGTAATGGCATTGTGTGGGAGTGAACAGGTATCGTGCACTGTAGGGAACATTACATGCCCTACTGGTATTTCAGCAGTATCTGATGGAAAATCTTTACAACCAACAATCACAATTACGGCTACATCGGCACTGACTAAGAGTGGAACAATCACTATTCCAATTGTTATCGATGGGGATATCACAATCAATAAGACGTTCAGTTATTCAATTGCATTCAAGGGCGCGACAGGGCAGAATGGTACAAGCGTTACTGTAAGTTCAACATCAGTTACATATCAGATTGGTGCCAGCGGGACTACAAAGCCAACAGGAACATGGAGCCCTAATGTTCCTAATGTTCCAAACGGGCAGTTCCTATGGACTAAGACAGTAGTCAAGTATTCTGATGGCAAATCAACAGAAGCCTATTCAGTCTCTTATAAGGGTACGAATGGAACTAATGGTTCAAATGGCACAAGTGTCACTGTAAGTTCAACATCTGTAACATATCAAACAGGCACAAGTGGAACAACTCCTCCAACAGGTACATGGAATCCTACGGTTCCTAATGTGCCAAACGGACAGTATCTATGGACAAAAACAGTTGTTAAGTATTCGGATGGCAAGTCCACTGAATCATATTCTGTATCTTACAAAGGCACAAACGGAACTAACGGTAAAGATGGCTTAGATGCTATTACAATGGCAATCACTTCAAGTGGTGGAACAATCTTTAAAAACACTGCAATTGCTACAACTCTAACTGCTCATGTCTATAAGGGCGGAGTTGAAGTAACTGGGTCTGCTCTAACATCATTAGGCACTATCAAGTGGTATAAGGACGGTGGAACTACCGCAGTAGCGACAGGTTCCACATATACAATCAGCGCTGGTGATGTTTCAAATAAGGCCACATTCAGTGCTCAGTTAGAAGGTTGATAAAATGATCAAGGCATCAGCAAGCGTAACTCTTGCAAGAGTCAACGATGGAGAGGACGGACAGGGCATCCGTTCGATTACTCCAGAATATTACTTGTCTGATTCTTCCACACAAATGCCTGATGAAAACAGTGACGGATGGAAGAGTGTTCCGGATGACTATATTGATAAGCACTATTACTGGGTGAGATCAAGAATACTATGGGATGATGGAACGTATACAACAACTACACCGACACTTGCGAATGACTTGAAATCAATCATTGATGACTATGATAACAGAATCAACAATATGAACAGTCAGCTGCAGCAGGCAACTAAGGATGCTTCTTCATCAATAGAACAGACTAAGACATCTATTCTGCAGACTGTATCAGAGAATTATTATAGTGCTTTAGATGGTGCAAACCTCGCTTCTACTGTATCTACTATTCAGCAGACAACAGAAAGCATTCAGATGGGATTTGTAAAGAAAGAAGACTTTAGTTCTCTTTCTGACACAGTCTCAAGCAATCAGACTCAATTGAATACCTATATCAGATTCAACGCAGAAGGCATTGAGATAGGTAAACAGGATTCAGAGTTCAAAACAAGACAGACAAACAGCAAATACTCTATTCTTCAGAACAATGACGAAGTAGCGTATTTTGCAAATAACAGAATGTACAACTCTAACATTGAGGTTTCTAATTCATTAAGAATTGGAAACTTCGGATTCATTATTAATAGCGATGGATCATTGACTTTTAAGAAAGTAGGTGGCGATTAATGGCAACATCTTCATCATGTTCTGCTTCTTTTGCAAGTGGAAACGGCAATGTCACGATGACAATGACACGAACAAGTGTCAATGTGGATGGCAACTATGATTTGTGGACTGCTAAACTGACAATGTATTATAAGTGGAATATCAATTCCAGTGCCACAAAATACGGCTCTATGTGGGCTAATGGTGTCCTTATCTGGTCTGGTGGTGTAAGTGTCGGCACAAGTGGTGGAACGAAGACTCTTGCGACAGTCACAAACATCAAGATTCCTCATGATAACAATGGGGGAAAGCATTTTGATTTCTCATTCTCACAGGAACTGAAGGTAACTCTTTCGGGCCACTATGTAGGTAGTGTATCTGCTTCTGGTGGCATCGACTGCGATGTTATACCTAGAGCAACCAAGCCATACTGCTCTCCAGCATCCGTATATTTCGGTAATAGTGTCACAATCAAGACACCTAGAGCGTCCTCTGATTTTGGACATGTAATCTCGTACAGCTATTATGATACGAATGTACAGATTGCGGATAATCAGTGGAATGATGAATTCAAGTGGACAGTTCCTGTTTCGCTCATTGATAAGATGACTAATTCATCTCAGTCTTATCTTACGTTCAAGGTAGATACATATAACCGTGCTGGTAAATACATAGGCACTAACTACTGTCGATTAGATTTGTTGATGCCGTCGGGATATGAGCCTACTATCACAGGAATCACATACACAAATGATGATACTGCTATCGCGAATAGATTTGGAGCAACAACGATTATTCAAGGCATTTCAAAAGTCAAATGTAATGTATCTACCTCAACAAAAAACGGTGCGACCATCACTTACTATTACAATGAAGTTGATGGGCAGATTCTTCAAGGACCTAATACTTGGTTCATCACTCAGCCACTCAAGTCATCTGGTACAGTTGTTCTGAAATCGACAGTTACAGATTCAAGAGGACAAAAGGCTACACTCTCTAAGAATATTAGTGTTACAGAGTGGTACTCTCCAACTGTAAAGAATGTGAGTGCACAGCGTTGGAACGTATCGACCAACAAGGCTGATGATGACGGAACAGCGGTGAAGATTACTTATTCATTTTCAATTGCACCTGTTGCAAATAAAAACGATAAGACTGTCATGATTCAGTACAAGAACGGTGAGACATGGACAACTCTTGCAACTTATACAGATTCGTACGGCGGAGAAAACAAGGCATATATATCATCTGCTGGCAAGTTCAGCACAGATAATGCCTATTCTTTCAGAGTGCTTGTGAAGGATTATTTCACAACAGATGGCGTTGCAGCTTATGCTGCTATCGTGCCATCGTTCAAACTCTTGGATTTCTCTGCTGATGGTAGAGGAATCGGTGTTGGATGCAAGGCAGAGACTGGAAAATTAAAGGTAGATATGCCTATTGAAGCACAGTCATTCAATGGTTATGTGTTTGATTTTGACACGCAGAATCAAGTAGATACGTGGGTGCTTGTGAAGAAGGATGAGAAGATACAGCACTTATGGATTGGATGGTCCGATTGGGTGTCATGCGGTACTAACGGATGTGGTATTACTCTGAAATACAGATTTAATGATGCCCTTAGACTCTGCGAATTAAATTGGGATGGGTCAGTAACTGCTACAATTGTGAATAATACAATGGGGTACATGTGGAATGGGTTTCCTACTGACAAGACGCCCAAAAAAAATGTGTTTATTCCAGTACAGACACAGAGTTCTGATTTAACACTAAGGTTCTACCCAAAAACCAACGACGTAACGGCGAATCACTGGACGCTGACAGCAATGCATGGTTCAGTGTCAACAGCATACGTATGTGGCACATTTATTTACTCATATGCTTAAAAAGGAGAAGGAAAATATGAAATTTTATGACACATCATTGAAATACATGGATGCAATCAATGCATTAGGAGGAACTATTGTAGCGGTATTAACTGCAGCATTAGGCACGCACTGGTTTCTATTTGTAGGATTTTTAATTCTAAACATTATTGATTACATCACAGGAGTTAGAAAGTCAAGATTAACTGGTAAAGATAATTCGGCAAAAGGTGTAAAAGGTGTCTGGAAAAAACTAGGATACTGGTTAATGGTCTTAGTTGCTTTTCTTGCATCAGCAATCTTTATTGAAATTGGGCAGACTATTAATGTTGATTTGACTATCACAACTTATGTTGGATGGTTTACTTTGGCATCTCTTATTATCAACGAATTAAGAAGCATCATTGAGAACTTCGTTGAAGCCGGAGACAATGTGCCAGCTGTACTGACTAAAGGCTTAGAAGTAGCAGAAAACACTATTAACAAAGGAGAATAATCATGGCAAGTTATTTTAATCTAACACTTGATACTCTTGCACCGCAGGGGTTGACCATTAAATTAAATAATGGGTCTCAATATACTACAAATAAGACAGTACAGCTTGCAGTAAACG
>OIZV01000630.1_pt1 | contig 15636 bp, 13 predicted proteins | sample 1588681 | NCBI WGS metagenome assembly OIZV01 (sample SAMN03283281) | human gut metagenome | biome: human-associated habitat; material: feces | host: Homo sapiens | place: Peru | collected 2012
TCAGAGAAGCAAAAGAACTGACAGACAAACCATTTGGAGTAAATATCATGCTCATGAGTCCTTATGCGGACGAAGTAGCAAAAGTCGTAGCGGAAGAGGGCGTAAAGGTAGTAACTACCGGAGCCGGAAATCCGGAGAAATATATGAAGATGTGGAAGGAAGCAGGAGTGAAGGTCATTCCGGTAGTAGCTTCCGTAGCACTTGCAAGAAGAATGGAACGCTGCGGTGCAGACGCACTGGTAGCGGAGGGGTGTGAAGCCGGAGGACATATCGGGGAGAATACCACGATGGTTCTCGTTCCTCAGATCGTAGATGCCGTGAAGATTCCGGTCATTGCAGCCGGTGGTGTGGCAGACGGAAGAGGAGTGGCGGCAGCATTTATGCTGGGCGCAAAGGGCGTACAGATGGGCACCCATTTTGTGGCAACGAAAGAATCTGTTGTTCATGATAATTACAAACAGGCAATCATCAAGGCAAGGGATATCGATTCCCGTGTAACCGGAAGAACCACAGGACATCCGGTGCGTGCCCTGAGAAATCAGATGACAAAGCAGTATCTGGAACTGGAAAACATGCAGGCGGTGGCGGAGTGGCTCAACCAAAAGGGATATCGCACGAAAACGTGGACTCCCCACAGTGGCCAATTACGGGGTGGAAAAGCGTTCCAAAAGAGCAGTATCCAGCGGATTTTGACGAATCCCATATATATCGGCAAAGTGGCACACTTGGCCAAAAATAAGGTGTACGCAGGACGGCATGAGGGTATTGTGCCTAAGTCCGTGTGGAATGCTGTACAGGATATGCTTCGGCGCAGAATTACAGACCCGCACGCTTTTAGCCACTATCAAACGCATAAAACCGCATTGTCGGGCAAATTATACGATGATAAGGGACAGTCCTTTCGACTGACTTCTTCTAAAAAGCAAGGCAAAAAATTCCTCTACTATTACAATGGCGTAGGCGGACACTATCTGCCGGCCGGGCAGCTAGACGCTTTTGTGCTAAAAACGCTTAAAATGACCAATTTTGACGAATTAGATCCATTGGCTGATATGCAAAGGCTAACAGACGAGCAATTAGCGCGTTGGATAACCCGGGCAGAATGCCAAAGCATAGAAAAAACACATTATTTGACGGTATTTTTAGATGAAAAGCAGGTTCGGACGGACTTATCTGCTTGCCCGCGCATATCGGGTCAAGCGGAGGAACGGACGGGAGTTTTGCACCGTTTACTAGATAAAATATATGTAAAAAGTACGTTTTTAGTGGATAATGTGTCGTCAGCGAAACTGCAAAACGGAACGGCTCGAAATATTCTAACCGTCCGGCAGGTAAACGAAAGTTTAGTGCGGGGGCTTGCGCGTGGGTGGCAACTCAAACGGCTGCTAGAAAAGGCAAAGCCGTTATGCGAGTGCGAAAAGGCCAGCGGGAATAAGCGTACATTTGCTAGGTATTTGAACTTATGTTATTTATCCCTGCGTATATTGGGGGATATTTTGGAATACAAGAATCCGGCAAGTTTAACCTTGCGGGAACTTATGAATTTGGCGGAGGGACAGGTGAATTTTGAGAGGCAGGAAAAATTTTGGAAAGGGTAAAACGGATCCTGCGAAATTCGCGGTTAGAGAAAAAGGCCCGGAAACGGGCCTTGTTTGTCTCTATAAATACCACTCTAAAACCTGTATGGATGAAAATTCCGGCCGCGCTCCGTCGGACGTGCACCCAATAAGCCAACAAAAAAGGCACCCCATACGGAGTGTCTTTTAAAATGGTGGGGCAGCCGTGCGTGATGGTTCTTCCTCTCTAAAACCCGGACGTTGCCTTCCCTGTTTAACAGGGTAAAAACAGGGAATTTTGCCGATTTTTGGCCTATTTTGCGGATGTTGGAGATATATCCAAATAAAATGTCTCGTCGGAGAAATTTAGATAAAAACACCCACAATTCCCTAAAAGAGCGAACAGGGAAAAAACAGGCCCAAACAGGGAAGAAATTAATATTTTAGAGCTCTTTGTCTGTTTTTATTCTTTTATGAAATAGACATTGCCATGAGCTCTAGTAATTGCCACATATAGCTTGTTTCTAGTAGAGATAGGTAGATCTTTAAGTTTGTTGTTTGTATATTTGTTAAATGTCGTTTTATTTAACATTACACATACATCAGTATATTTATCTTCTCCTTTTGTCTTTCCCCAATTTTTGTGGTTTTGTCCGTATTTTTTTGAATTTTTAAAATGTAATTTTATTATATTTCGGTCTAGCAAAATATCTTTAATTCGTTGTGGGTCAGAAATGAATATAATGGCAGAATTACGTTCATCGTTATGAGAAGATATCTCAATTCCTAAATTATTTGTGATAAAACGACAAATATCAGGGCTACAGCGCCAACTTTTTGCTAGAGATGTTGTATCACATACAAATCCTTTGTTTGTAAAGTGCGATTCGTATATTTTTCTATCATTAAATAGATTTTTATTTGTGTTTCCATCTCTACTGGTGTCAAAAGTATGTTGAAAAAAATCCCCAACGAAGAGCATATTTAGTTTGGCATCCATTAGTTGTTTTAAGAAGTTAAAATCGCGACCCGCAATGTCTTGGACTTCATCAATGATAAATTCATCAAAATATTTTTCTAAACGTTGTTTTATATCTTCAACCACTCCTTTTTTCTCTAATAAGAAAGCTAAACGGTTAGAATAAACATATTTGCTTGGGGAAATATAGTAGAAAGGGTTGTCTTGGGGTAAGGAGCGTTTTGGATTATCCTCGTAGAGTATACCTTTTAGTTTTAACTTATCCGCTAAAAAAGGTTTATAGCAGAATCTATATAAAAATTCAAAATAACTCATTACGATAATCTTTGGGGGCCAAATTCCATTAAATCGTTTGATGATTTTTGCACATAAATTATCATAGTTCCCTGTCGTGTATGTAACTATTAAGGAACGTTTAATCAGAGAAAGATTGTCTATAATATATGTCGTTTTCCCTGAGCCAGCTACCGCAAAAATCACTCGTTTATCCATTTTATAGCCCTTTGTATATATTCTGGAACTTGTATTGTTCCTTTTTCTAGTAATAGTTTGTAGGCTGCTTCTGTTTTGTTATTCAGCATATATTCCTGGGCAGAACTTCCGAATAGTTGGTCACATAAATAGGGGTTATCTTGATATAATGCAACCTCAAATGTATATTTATTTGAATCGAAATCAAAAAAGATTTCTATGTTTGGAGCATCTGAATATTCCTGATATTTCTCTATACAGTTTTTTTGCGGGTTTTTATCATTGTCTGTAATCACAGCTACTTTGCTATTTGTTAACTTGCAAATATCAAGATATCTCTTAAAACTTAAACCACGTACATTAATAATGTGAATGCCAGTAATTTCTGGTTCATGTCCTACGATGGTTTGATAAAATCTTTCCATTAACATATATTCAGAGGGACCTTCTACAAGTATTACTTTGTTAGCTAAGGCGAATTCTATAATGCCAGCAGCGGGGGCTTTTATAAAATACTTTCCAGTTTCTTGATTTAAATTTTTTAACATAACAGGACAGGTGTCTTGATTACTGTACATAATTAATAAATTGCTTAATTCAAGACGAGAGCTAATTAAACTATTATGCGTTGTGATAAATAGTTGGCCCTGTTCATTTTTAGTAATTTCCTGAATAAGTTTTCGTAAATTAGTTGGGCTTAGATGGTTTTCTGGTTCTTCAATTAAAATAGCGTCACAGCTTTTTCCGGCACGGTCTAAGGCAAATTCTGTTTTGATAAGAGTTTGTTTTCCCATTCCCCGGCAATCAATTCCAATTTCATTTTCATAAATCATAAGATCTGATTCGAGGGCTATGGCAGAGCCTTTTTTAAGTCCAAAATAATAATTCTTTTTTGCTGATATTAGGCTATTTAGTGAATGTAAATTATCTTTTTGAAAATTCATTCTCATTTGGCGATAACTACTTTTATGATTAATTCTCTCTTTTTTATCGTGTTCGGTATATTGACTATACATGTTACGGATAAAAGCATTCGTCATATATTCACCATTCATATTTGAACTATCGATAAGTGTGGTGTGAATATGTTTGTGGTATCCGTTGTATCCTTCGTCAGCAAATGTAGAGAAGCGGATAGAATAAAAATCATAAGGAAAAATATCAGAGGAATTGGTTAAAAGATTAGTAATGTCTTCTTTGAAATCAAGGTTAGGCTCGCAAACTAATTTGATTCCATCGCAGCTTTTTTCATCTAGATTACATTTGCCATTTGTTTTAAAATTAGAACTTTCGTCAAAATAAAGTTCTATTCTAAGTTTAGGTAGTTTAGTAAAAATCCTCTCTCCTGCATTGAAAATTTTTACTGCTTCTAGATTTAGTAATCGGTCTAATCCAATGGCTTCAACTTTTTTGATACTTCCGCTACTTACCAAATCAATAGCTTCCAATATACTACTTTTCCCCGCTTCATTATCGCCTACTAGTATGTTTATTTGTTCGTTTGGTTCTATCGTATAGTCAGTAAAACGTTTAAAGTTGATAAGTCTTATCTTTCTTATTTTCATGATATTTCCTTGTTTTATATATCCAACTTTGATTATATCACTATTGCAGGAGAGGAGTTCAGTTTTTTCTTGGTTTTTTGCATAATTATTTTTTAATTTTAGCGAAACTAATTTATACAAATTTTATATGATATCTCTCATATGCAACCAAAAAACCTTAAAAAATTGAACCGTTTATTGTACTTGCTAAATATCTTGGACGGTGGGGAAATACGCGTTCCGCGCGAAGCGCGCGAGCTGGACGTGACTGAACGCACTATTCAGCGCGATATCAATGATATTGATGCGGGCGGGTTTCCCGTCTATAAAGCCGCGCCGGGCGTATATAAGTTTACAGAGGGGTTTTCGCTTAAAAAAATGAATTTAACGCAGGCGGAGGCCTCGCTTTTGCTGGTTATGCAAGATGTAATTTCCCCATTGGGTAAATCGTTCCAAAATTCGCTTGCTTCGCTCCGGCAGAAGGTGCTAAACGCGCCTGAAGAATCCCCGTTTTATATCAAAATGCCCGCGGGCAGTAAATACGAGGAAACCAAAATTACGCGCGTGTTGGAGCAAGGTATCCGTACGCATACGGAAGTGTTAATGTCCTTGGCGGCCGATACAAGCCGGAAATTAACCTACGAACTCAAACCGCTTAAAATTATGAATTATGACGGTTTTTGGTATTTATTGGGTATCAACGCCTATAAAGAAGTGCGAAAATTCCGTTTAGACCGTATTTTGGATGTCATCAATACCGATAAACCGTTCAAAGCGACCAAAAACATCCAGAAAATCCTGCAAGAAAGCCAAAATATTTGGTTTGGGGAAAAACGGGATAAAAAAGTGAGCTTTTGGGTTCCGACGGAGTTTGCGCCGTATTTTGAGAAAAAAGCGTATTTTCCGTTGCAAAAAATCCTAAAAAAGCAGAAAAACGGGGATATTTTGGTGGAAACGCGCGTGAGCAACTACCGCGAAATTATCCCCACGGTACTCAGTTGGTTGGAACATATCACGCTAGTGGAACCGGAAGATTTTAAGACTCTTATCAAAGATATTTTGGGGCAGGCTATCCGAAGGCTATAGAATTGTATATAATTAATCTCCGCATAAAGTACGCAAAATATGCGTACTTTATGCGGAGTTCTTTGTTTTTTGCTTATTTAAGCAAAAGTTCCCACTTGTCTTTATACTGGTCCAACCAGTTTGAGGGAATATCGGGCGATTCTTTATAGGCTGGTTTTATACGACGTAAGATTGTATCTTTATGTGCTTGTCCTTGTTTTCCTGGGGTGTTTAACCAATCTTGATGAGTTTTTTTCAAAATTTCCGCTACTTCTTTAGCAGGCATAATATATGTTTTCGGTTGGCAGTCATCAGTCCATTTTGTAGGCAAACTGACAAAAACATAGAATAAATCTTTATCACAAATATTCTCATGTTTTTGTTTCATCATCCATCCTTCATCTGCCGATTTACCATCGGTACGAGTTTTTACTTGAATACGAATAGGACTTTCGTGAGAAGGATGAATTGCCAAAATATCTATGTCTTTCGTATTTTCTGGTGCTAGGCCGGCAGGAATGGCCAATTCTTTGGCGATCCGCGCGAGGACATAATGCTCACCTGCGGAACGAATGAATGCTTTATCGTGCTCTTGATTTTTCATACTAATTCTCCTTTTATTTATTGTTATTCCGTTGCCACTCTTGTATTTCCTGTTGACATTCTTTAATTTGGTTTTTTAAGCGTTCCTCCGTATATTGGTCGGCCCGGGACAGGGAGTCTGTTTCCCGTTTGTAACGGATGGAAATTTCCTCGGCCTTTCTTTTGTATTGCCGAGTTAGTTCTTCTACCTCTCTTTGCCAGCGTTGCTCGATTTGGCGTTTATGTTGCTGGAAAGAATCTTTTTCCCGCTTTTCCTCTTGTTCTTGCTGACGCAAGAGGGCAGTTTTCTTTTCGTAACGGCGCATCTGCAGGTTTTTTAATTCCTCCGCGGCACGGGTGATTTTATTTTTTAAGTCATAGGGCAGTTGGTAGGGTAAATTCCCAACATAACTATGGTATTGCCTTTCTATTTCGGATTTTTCTGAATTTGAGAAGAAAAACATATTGCCTCCTTGTTCTTATTTAGCCTTACAACCAGGCTAAACATCAAGTAGATGTTAGAAAACATTTCCGACAAACGTTTGTCGCTTTTGATTGGTAAGATAAATTAGGCAAGAAAAAAGCGGCAATCTTTCCGGGTAGCTGAGAACCGACCCAAAACGATATGCCGCCAGCACGCTCCCGAAAGGGGGCGTGCTAAAAGACGGCTTCGTTTTCGTTTCTCAGCTCGCCGGAGTAATCCGGCGGGGCTATGCCAGACGCATAACGCCAAAAACAAGCCAAAAGCAAATTGTACTTACAACAACTCTTATATTATAATCTTTTTCGCGCAAACAGTGGTTGTTTTGCCTCAAACATCCTTATCTAAATTTGCTATATAGAGAGAAAGGGGGAGCTCATGAAAATAGGACTTTTAATTTCGTGGACCGAAGGTTTGGAATCAGAAAATCCATTACAGACTGCGTGCGGCCAATACAGAGTGGTATATTCTTGGAAAGAGTTGAGTAAATCTGACCACAAACGATATTCCAAAGATGCTTTTAATTTCATCAAAGTACTATCTAATAATTCCATTCTTAATAGAGGGATAGAAGAATTTAGAAAAGAGTTTAATTTGCCGGGGGAAGGATTAGATTTTGTTAAAAATATAGATATTATTCGTAATAAACAACGGGGTGCAGGCCACCCTATATTTTGCTATGAAAATGCTTTGCCGGAAGAGTACCGTCAAAAAGCTCAACAGCACATTTCAGATTTTACTAGGAAACACAATATCGGGAGTCCGCTTCAACATCAAATAGCAGGTTTATTTTATTGTGGAATCGTGGACGTAAGAATAAATGACAGCTGGAAACCTTTGGCTATTAATATTCCTACGGCCGAAGATATTGAGAAGAGAGCCTGGGGATACCGGATACCAATCCGCATTAGCTTGAATTCGGCAAGTTTAACTAAAAAAGCGGTAAAGAGTTTTATTGACGAAAATTGGGATAAAATACAGCAATATTTTAAGCAATTCCCAGCCGTTATGGATATCTCTGTTTCGGATAAGGAAGCACAAATCCTGGAGGAAAAAGAAAATAATCTGACCAGTGAACAGGTTTTAGAAAAAATACATCCCATTGCTTTATCCGAATCTGCCGGTGATGTCGGCAGTGTGGAGCAAATCAACCAGCAAGCCTATAGGACCCGCAAAAAAGCAAGCCAAATTATTACTGCTAAAGAACCATAACAAAAAAATTTATTTTGGCGTTATGGGGAAAATTCTTTAATAATTCTAAACTACTCCTTGTCTAAAACTATATTACGGACAAGGAGTTTTTTATGACTCAAATCAAAATATCGGCTTTGAGGCCGTACCCTAAAAACGCACGGACGCACAGTCCCAAGCAAATCCGCCAAATTGCCAAGAGTATCAAAGAATTTGGCTTCACCAATCCGGTGCTGATAGACAAAGACAACTGCATTTTGGCTGGGCACGGCCGGGTGGAGGCCGCCAAACTGGCCGGGTTGAGGGAAGTTCCTGCCGTCGTCATCAGCCACCTGACTCCGGCGCAGAAAAAGGCCTATATTCTGGCGGATAACCGTCTAGCGGAACTTTCCGGCTGGGATAAGAACATCCTCAAAGTAGAGCTGGAAGAGTTACAAAGTATAGAAGACGGCGACTTTGACCTGACCTTAACGGGCTTTGATACCCCTGAAATCGACGTGCTTCTTGCCCCACCGGATGCTCCCGCCTCAGAAAATGCCGGCTTTTTAGAGAAGTCCATTCCCTCCCGGGTAAAATCCGGCGAGCTTTGGCAGTTGGGGGCGCATAAACTCTTGTGCGCGGATAGCACCCAGCCCGTCTCTTTCCGTCGGTTATTGGGGGAGGAAAAGGCCAATCTCATCGTAACGGATCCGCCATATAACGTAAAAATTTCCGGACATGTACGGAGTGGGGAAAAATACCGCGAATTTGCCATGGCGTCCGGCGAAATGTCCCAAAGCGAATTTTCCCAGTTTTTAAAAGGCGTTTTTACTTTGCTTTCCGAATACAGTATTCCCGGCAGTTTGCATTACGCTTTTATGGATTGGCGGCATATGGGGGAGATTTTATCAGCCGGGATGTCCGCTTATACCGCGCTTAAAAATGTTTGTGTGTGGAACAAATTAAGCGGCGGCATGGGCAGCTTGTACCGCAGCCAGCATGAACTGGTTTTCGTGTTCAAGAACGGGGATGCGCCCCATACCAACAACATAGAACTGGGGGTTCACGGCCGCTACCGCACGAACGTGTGGGATTATCCGGGTATTTTTATTAAAAACAAGGTAAATAAAGCTAATATCAACCTTCACCCGACTGTTAAACCCGTCGGATTACTGGCGGACATATTATTAGATGCCAGCCCACGCAAAGGGCTCGTGTTGGACCCCTTCGGCGGCAGTGGCAGTACGCTCTTAGCCGCCGAACGTACGGGTCGTCAGGCGCGGATTATAGAAATTGACCCGCATTATTGCGACGTTATCTTATACCGCTACGAGCAAATGGGCGGCAAAGAGCTCAAACTCTTGCAACGTGAGGACATAAATGAAAATACGAAGAAATAAGCCGGCTGCCGCGGAGGAGCTGCCAGCACCGCAGAACAACTCCGCATATGAGGTCGGGTACGCTAAACCGCCTGTACACACACGGTTTCAAGCTGGGCAGTCGGGCAACCCCAAGGGGCGAACAAAGGGACATAAAAACTTTAATACCCTGCTCCGGCAAACACTCAACCAGCCGGTAGACGTGGTTAAATCGGGCACCAAACATAAAATGCCCAAGTATGCCGTAATGATTACAACGCTTGTTAATAAGGCGTTGCAAGGTGATATGCGGGCTATCAATGTATTGCTGCCGTATATCCTAAAAATGGAACAGGTCGAAAAGGAAGTCGCCCAAAAGGTGGCGGCCCTTTCGCAAAACGATAAGGAAATTTTAGCGATGTATGTCAATAGAACTGAAAAATAATGACGAACAAAGAATTTTAAAGGCGCTTTTGCGGGTAGATTTTAAATCGTTCTCCGTCAAAGTGTTTAACGAAACTGCCGGAAATTCGCAGTATTTGGATAATTGGCATGTTGACGTGATTTGCCAGGCGGCGGAGGACATGCGCTTGGGAAAAGATAAACGGGTGATTATCAACGTTCCTCCGCGGTATATGAAGTCCATTATTTGTTCGGTCGCGCTGCCGGCTTTTCTGCTGGGGCATAACCCCAAAGAGCGGATTTTGTGCGTAAGTTATTCCGACGAACTCGCGATAAAACTGGCCTCTGACCAACGCAAAGTAATGGAAAGTGATTGGTATCAGGAATTGTTTCCGTTTACGCGGTTAACCCGCCAGCGAGTGACGGACTTGGAGACGACGGCCGGCGGCGGACGGTTTTCCACCTCCATTAGCGGAACGCTTACCGGGCGTGGGGGTAATTGGCTGATTATTGATGACCCCATTAAGCCGGCGGACGCCTGTTCGGACGTTATTCGCAACAAAGTGAACGATTGGTATGGCAGCACGCTGCTTTCCCGTTTGGATGATAAGGCGAACGGGAAAATACTCCTCATCATGCAACGGACGCATTTGAACGACTTAACGGGGCATTTGCAAGAAATAGACCCTTCGTTTCGGTTGCTTAAAATGCCCGCTATTGCTATGGAGGATGAAGCGTGGCCGCTGGTTCGTCCAGACGGCAGCTCCTATATATGTAGGCGGCGGGTTGGGGAGCCCTTACACGCCGCCCGTGAAAGTTTAGCAGATTTACAGCGCGTCAAATCAACCATGGGCAGTTATGCGTTTGCCAGCCAGTACCAGCAGGCCCCGGAGTGTTTAGGCGGCAATATTATTCGGCGGGAGTGGCTGCATTTGTATAACCGAAATGAACTGCTGGAGCGGGTGCGTACCGGGCGGCAAAAATTGCGGATATGCCAAAGCTGGGATACGGCCAGTAAAGCCGGGGAGGATAACGATTATTCGGTGTGTATCACGTATGCGCATGATTCGCGCCGCCGGGTATGGGTGCTGGACGTATATCGCGATAAGCTGGAGTTCCCCGCCTTATTGGAAGCTGCCCGCCGTATGGCTCAAGAATGCAAGATAAAATACCGTGCGATCAACCCTTATTTGCCGGAAATCTTAATAGAAGAAATGAATAGCGGGGTGGGATTAGGGCAAGTTTTGGAAAAAGAGTTTGGGAGCAATATCAAGCCCATTAAACCCGTGCAGGATAAGGCGACGCGATTAAAAACGGTTTCCCATTTGCTTGAAAACGGCTCCTGTTTGTTCCCGGATGACAAACCCGCTTGGTGGGGTGATTTTGAGCGGGAATTATTGCAATTTCCAAATGGGCGGCACGATGACCAGTGTGATGCCCTTTCCCAGTTGTTGACGTACGAACAGCAAGACCGTAAAAGTCTGGCGTGGCTGGATAATGTATAAGGGGCATAAGGGAACCGACAAAGGGCTGTCGGTTCCCTTTGGTATCATAAACTTGACTTATGCGGCCTGGGTAAGGCGTAATAGGTCAGGAGAAACTATGGAAACATACAATAATCAACAGCTATTACAAGAATTTTTACAGCGTATATCTTGGAGACCGGAGTCAGACCAACAAGGGTATAAAACGTCGTTAGAAGGGTTAAATAGGCAAATGGGCTATTTGCAGCCGGGGCGTTGTTATTTGTTTGTTGGGCCGGATGCGGCGCTTAACCGGGCTTTTTTGAGTACAGTGGTACATGATTTATGCTGGCGGCAGCAGTTAAGCACCCGTTGGATTTGCTGTAAACAATTAGCCGGAGATATTATTCCCTTGCTACTAAGCAGGGAAACGGGAATTCCTCCGCATTTTTTATCTGTCGAAAAGAACCGGGAAAAGGTACAAAAAACTGTTGAAAAATTCCAAAATGCTCCCTTGGATATCTGGGAGACGAATACAAGTACATTTTTAGATGATGAAGTGCATCATCTCTGGGATACGGCAGGAAAACAGCTGTTTATTGCCGAAGATTTAAACCTTATGCAGACTCGTTGGTACAGTAATCTGGGCTTTTTATCGGAATATGCACGGGTTTTTCAAAGTGTAGTCCTTGTTAGTGCGGTGGTATCTTTTAGCCATTATACGCCCCTCAATGTAATTGGTAAGTTGCGTTGGCTGGGGGAAGCAGACCCGTATTTTGACTGCATTAGTTCATTAACGGCAAAAGAACGTATAGGAGAGACGACTATTACGTTACAAAATGTGAAGAACAGAAGGCTGCCTTGCAGTACGGCCGAATTTACCTATACGATGGGTGAAATGAACTTTAAAGACAAGGAAAACCAATGATTACCTATGACACGAAGCATTTAGCGGACAAATTTTTATCGGACGTAGACTATCAAGCCCAGACGCCTTCCGGGTGGGCAAAACTGGCCCAAACAGGCCTTTGTACGGGGTTGAAAGGGTTGGACTGGCAAGTTGGTGGCTTGCGTCCCGGAGATGTGTTTTTACTGATTGGGAGCCATGAGCGAATCAATACGGCATTTTTAGCGTTTATTTTGCATGCTCTGTGTTGGAAACAACAAGCGCCTGCTCACGTCTATTCATGTGCTAATCCGGTAGATCGGTGGCTTCCCTATTTGTTATCAGCCGAGTTAAAGATATCGTACTCGTCTTTACAGTGGGGCGTAATTGAGGGAGGTACGGAGCATATAAAACGTGCAGGACAATTTTTAGGGAGACTGCCGCTTTGGTTTAGTGAGTTGAGTTTGGCTTCTGCACAGTGGAGTGATTTTGAAACATCTAAAGGTCAAATTCTGCTGATAGATGATTTTCCGCTTGAAACAGCAGGAAAAAGTGAGGAATTTTTGCTCAATTTAAAGCGTATTGCGCTGCAAAAGAGGAAAATTATATTAGTTAATGCAACGCTTGATCAAAAAATGTGCCAATATCCGGACATATATGCCAATTTGCGTCCTTTTGGGTTACTGGGCAGCGTGTGTGATTTTGTGGGGTTGCTAAATTGGTGTATCCCTGGGGCGAATACCCTTGTGGACGTAACGGGCGATACGGGGGAGACAAAAATTATTGAACAGGATTTTTCACCCCTGGAGCAGGTTGAATTACGTATGTTATACAACGTGCGTTTACCGCGTTCTTATGCTATTTTCTTACACCAATTCAATGTGGTGGATTTTAGGGATGAGATTAAGCATGGCATATGAAGGTCGGTGGCTAATCAGGAGGCAATATGGCTATTGTTCCAAATTTGGAATAAAACTATAATATAAGTAGTTGAGGATTTTATGCAAGGATATCTTACTACCAAAGAAGCAGCCGAAAAATGGAATATTACGCAGCGCCGAGTATTGGCATTCTGTCAAAATAAACGTATCCCGGAATTGAATCGTATAGGAAATATGTGGCTTATTCCGGCAGATACTCCTAAACCTGCCGATAATCGTCATCTGCGCTATGTAGATACGCGGTCTGTCGCTAAACCATTTTTGAAATGGGCCGGTGGAAAAACGCAATTGCTTTCTGATATTGATAAACGATTTTCCAAATTATCAAATTTTGATAAGTATGCTGAACCTTTTGTAGGGGGGGGAGCCGTATTATTTCATGTGCTTGCGAATTATTCAGTTAAACAAGCCTATATTAGTGATATTAATGTTGACCTTATAAATACTTATGTAGTGGTTAAAACTCAGGTAGAAAAATTAATTAAAAATCTTTCCTGTATTGAGAGAGAATTTTTAGCCAAAAATGAAATTCAGCGCAAAGCATATTACTATCAAAAACGAGAAAAATTTAATGCGTTAAAGGTTATGCACGAACCCCAAACGATTGAGAAAGCGGCCCTATTTATTTTTTTGAACCATACTTGTTTTAACGGCTTGTACCGCGTCAATCGTAAGGGTGAGTTTAATGTGCCCATGGGGGCTTACAGAAATCCGTTGATTTGCGATGCTGATAATTTGCGAAAAGTATCCAAATTGCTGCAGAAAGTAGAAATTGTCTGTGCTGATTATAAGGAATCTATGGGTTTTATTGATAAAAATACGATGGTCTATTTTGACCCACCATACCGTCCTTTAACTCAAACGGCGAATTTTACTTCCTATACAAAGGAAACGTTTGATGATAATGCTCAAATAGAATTAGCGCACTATGTGAAAAAAGTCCATAGTAAACAGGCGAAGATTTTACTTAGCAATTCAGATCCTCGCAATGTAAATCCCAAGGATTCTTTTTTTGATAAATTGTATAGGGCTTTTAATATAGAGAGAGTTTTAGCCACTCGTATGATTAATTGCAAACAAAGCGCTCGCGGTAAGATTCAAGAACTGCTTATTGCGAATTTTTAGGAGATAAACATGACCCGTAATTTTGCCACATGGCTGTCTGGTTTCAGAACCTCTATTGCTACATACGGTTATTATATTGATTTTTCAAAAGTATATCAGAATATTGACTCTATCAAGGTAGAATTAAATATTATGAATACTCTTATTGGGCATACGGATATTGAGAATGAATTTATTCGTCTGGTAGAGAGATATCCTGAAGTGCTTAAATGTGTTCCTTTGTTATTGGCTGTGCGCAATAAAGAGATTGAAATCACGGACGGGAATGGAGTGCGACTCTATCGATTTGATAAAGTAGCAGCAAATCCTAAAGAGTATGCCGAGTTTATGCGAAAATCGGGCCTTTTCGACCTTTTACAGCGGCATTTGATAAATAGCTTAGTAGATTATGCTACTGGTGTAGAAACAGGGCTGGACTCTAACGGGCGTAAAAATAGAGGCGGTCATCTGATGGAAAATGTGGTTGAGTCCTACTTACAAAAGGCTGGAATCGAAAAAAATGACGATAACGCTACCAAAACTTATTATCCAGAGATGTATGTAAGCGATATTGAGAAGAAATGGGGGATAAATCTATCAGCTGTTTCTAACCAAGGAAAAACAGAGAAACGGTTTGATTTCGTGGTAAAAACCCCTAATATGATTTATGGTATCGAAGCCAACTTTTATGCTGGTGGTGGTTCCAAATTGAATGAGACTGCTCGTAGTTATAAGACTTTGGCCTTAGAAGCTGCCAATATACCTGGGTTTACGTTTGTTTGGTTTACCGATGGGAAGGGTTGGAAATCTGCCCGGCATAATTTAGAAGAAACTTTTGATGTGTTGCCGCATTTATATAATATCCAAGATATGGAACAAGATATCATGAGTAAATTATTTGAGTAATATGACAAAAAAGAAACAAGTATTAGAGCCGGAAGATTTTGAGTTGGAAACAAATACCGTATGGAGTTTCAAAAAACGGGGAAATTGGGCCACTCATGATGCCAAATATCGGGGGAATTGGTCCCCATTTATCCCGAGAAATCTTATTCTGCGTTATTCTAAACCAGGTGATTTGGTTTTAGACCCTTTTGTTGGTAGTGGGACCACTCTGGTGGAGGCAAAATTGTTGGGTCGTCATGGGATTGGGATTGATATTAATCCCGATGCTACTAAGTTAACGCGTAGGCATCTTCAATTTGAGTGCGAAAACTCAGGTAATGTGGTCGTTCGGCAAGGAGATGCACGTGATTTAAAGGGAATTGTAGACAACAGTATTGATTTGATTGCTGCTCACCCACCTTATGCTAATATTATTCAATATAGTGAGGATATAGAGGGTGATTTATCTCATTTTAAGGTAAAGGATTTTCTCCCCGAAATAAAAAAAGTAGCAGAAGCATGCTTTCGAGTGCTTAAAAAAGACAAATTTTGTGCAGTGCTCATGGGGGATACCCGGCAAAAGGGTTGTGTTGTTCCGTTGGGGTTTCAAGTAATGCAACAATTTTTAAGTGCAGGTTTTAGCCTCAAAGAGATTATTATTAAAGAACAACATAACTGTAAGGCTACTGGATATTGGAAAACAAACAGTATTAAGTATAATTTCTTGCTGCTGGCTCATGAGTATTTGT
>OIZV01000633.1_pt1 | contig 15603 bp, 13 predicted proteins | sample 1588681 | NCBI WGS metagenome assembly OIZV01 (sample SAMN03283281) | human gut metagenome | biome: human-associated habitat; material: feces | host: Homo sapiens | place: Peru | collected 2012
AATTCCCGGTCTCCCCTCCTGCTCGGGAAATCTGAGACCTCCGAGTCCCAGCGCCGATATTCTGCCGTCTGTTATATTTCTGTACTGCATATTTCCTACACACTTTAAAAACAGCCTGCGTGAAGTCCACACAGGCTAGTGATTTTAAATTTATACGTTTCTTACTATTGCGCAAACCTTACGTCCGTAATTTGAAAGCTGGCTGATTTTGCCGTAGCATACGCCGGTTCTGTACGAACCTGCATGTACCACCTTGCCGCCGCCGGCATATATACCAACGTGGTTGATGCCTGAAGTTGTGCCGCTTGCTGAGAAGAATATGATATCTCCCACCTTAGCGTTTGACATATTCTTGCCAACGCTGTATTTCTTAAGTGATGCATACTGTCCCTGAGCTGATGATCTTACAACTGTCTTTTTGCCTACATCTGCTTTTTTGAAAGTGTAGTATACAAATCCTGAACAGTCAAAACTGCTTGGCCCCTGAGCTCCTGCGCGATATGAGCAGCCCAGCTTGCTCTTTGCTGTTTTCATAAGCTTTGTAACATCATCGTTATCATCAGTAGTTGCGCTTGCCTTTTTGGATTTGTCACCTACTACCTCTTTGCCACTATCATCGTGAGCGTATGCTGCCACCTTGTAAACCTTTCTTGTGTCTGCAGCAAGACCCTTGTGAGTATAATCTCTATCCTTTACTGTTGCAATTCTCTTGTATGTACGGCTTGACTTGTTGTAGCAGTAAACCTTGTAGCCCTCTGCTCCGTCTACAGCCGGCCATGTGATTTTGATTGAGCTTTTGCCAAGAGCCTTTGCCTTAACCTTTGACGGTGCATCAAGCTCGATAGGATCATCCTCCTCCTCTACAGGAGCGTCCGCATCCTCATCGCCGTCTTCAAATCCTTCGTCTATATCATCCTCGTCAGCCGGGTCTGTATCAACCTCGCCGTCAAGGTCCATCTGAGTCTGTGCTTCATCGTTTGATATATCTTCTGCACCAAATGCAGGTGTGTAAATTCCCATTGTGAATATTATTGCAAGTGAAAGAGTTATCGCTAATAACTTTGATTTCATAAATTAATCTCCTTTTGGCACTCTTCTGCCTTAATATGCACTAAGTTTACCACACTTTTGCCACAGTCGTCAAGTGAATCTGCCTATTTTTCATTTAACAGCCAAAAAAACACCACAATTTAGCCTCAAAAGCAAATCCAGCAGCATATATGTACTGTTTTACAGCCTATTTGTAAACCAAACGTATATTTTAACCACATATTAGAAATATCTGCCTCCTTAAAAAAACATTATAACAGGCGGCCATTTCTGACCGCCCTCGTTATTAAGGTTGATTTATTTACTCCAGCTTCTGACTCCGTATCTGCACCGTTTTAATTCAGTCTGTGCTATCAGAGTCTCTTGCCAACATATACAAACATCTTAGCCTTAAGATTAACTAGGTCATTTATCACAGCTTCTCTATTTCCTCTACAGGCAAACCTGATGTTTCAGCAATGATGTCAATACTGACACCTTTCACCTTTAAAGCTTTAGCCATCTCGCGCTCACGCTCTGCTCTGCCGGAAGCCTCGCCCTGTGCAATACCTGCCGCTTTGCCGTCTTCAAAGCCCTCTTTCTTCATAACCTCTCCGTATTTCTCTACTGTTATTCCTGTAAGCATACCCTCTACCTCCGTCGCATACTTATTAAGAAAATCCACAAGAATACCTTCTTTCTTTGCTCTCTTTACCGAGGCTGCCACTGCTTCCTCAAGGCTCATTTCCCTGTCAAGATATTCATTCACAAAATATATGAACATACTGTATTCTCTAAGGGTCTTGCTTCTTTTCAGTAATCTGTTGTTTTCAGAATAACATATATTATAGACATTTACCACCAGTTCTACTGAATTGAGAGGCCTATCCCAATAAATTTTAATTTATTGCAGGAAGGCCCTCTGTCAGAAGCACAGCATTTTAATGCGTAGTGCTTTACGACTTCCGGTGCATTTTCTGTAAAGTGCTTTGAAAGCGGTTCTACCTGAAGCTCAGGGGTGTTTTTATCTCCGAAGATAAGAACGAAGAATGAAGGCGGAGCCATCTTCAGTTTCCTTGGTCCGTATATTTCAGGACCGAACATCATATCTAAAGTCTTGCCAAAATATGATGACAGTCTGAGCGCCATATTTCCTGATCTGGTTGACTGCTGTTCACAGAAAAACAGGGAGACTTAACCCAGCGAAGTATGAACTGCTGGTAAGTCCCCTGTCAGGAGTGCAACGCTTTAGCGTGTGCCTTTTTGCCCCAAGCTATGCTTGGCTAGGCAAAACGGACAGCAACGAGTGTAACGAGTTGGAGCGAAGCGTTGGCACTCTACGGCACGTTTACAGTCGGTTCATAGCCAGCTAAAGCTGGTGAACCGTTGCATAAGGAGTCCCATCAATCTGCTTTCGCATATTGTGGCAACTCCATTATCTATATCATCTATCGCCTCCTTTCCCATCTGCTCCTCACTTACCGCATTGTATAGCTCTAACATCTTCTCTTTGTCGTTAAACAGGGTTCTGAACATACCGTCTTTAAATTCTCTGTTTACTTTTGCTTTTTCTGCTTCCATCTGTTTTACCTCCTATTTTTTGATTTGCTGAAAGCAAAAAACGCACAATAAAAAACCGCTTAAACTGAAACTTAATTCAGCCTAAACGGCTTATCTGTGCGTCCTTACAAATTTTCTATGCTACCATTTTTCTATGCTACCATTTTAGCACACCCTGTTTTTACCGTCAATTCCTTTTATGTGATAATTTTTCAATGATTTGCCTGTTGGAATTTCAATGTTCTTGCAGAACTTGACAAAATAGAAAATGTCCCTTTTTATTTTTTCTCTTATTTTTAACTTTCACTCATCAAATACACATAAATACTGAGAGCACAGCGGCTGCCCGGCTGACCTGGTCTTTGCCCCCACACTCGCCTTTACCCGGATTTTCCGGAGGACTTACATCTAAGATACGCCATGATCACTGCCGCCTTGCGGATCAGCTTACGTGGAGCCCTTTGCCCGTATCTGGCATGGCCTTGCAACCACAGACCCAAGCAGCCGCTCTGCCCTCAGTTTATTTCGTGTTTTCTGTTTGCTCCCGAAGCAAAGGCCATACAATACACTGCCTTTGCCCCTGCGGATTTAATTATTTTTGAACATTCATCAAAAGTTGCACCTGTCGTATATATATCGTCAACAAGCAATATGTTTTTACCTTGAACAGGTTTGTTCATATATTCAGGGATTTGAAAAGCCCCTCTGATATTATCTCTTCTCTGAGCAATGGACAGGTTTTTCATCGCCTCTGTAGCCCTTGTCCTGAACAGCAGCTCTATGCAAGGCTTGCCTGACAGTTTGCTCATATGCTTTGCTATTATCTCTGCCTGATTATATCCCCTGCTGTTTTTTCTTGACTTATGTATAGGCACCGGCACTATTATATCATAGAATATATCCTCACAGCAAATTCTGTCATACATGGCCTCTGCAAGCTTCCTGCCTATATATGCCTTGTCACCGTATTTAAAATCCATTATAACAGCGCGTTCATAAAGACCGTATTCCACACAGGAAAAAGCTCTGTCAAAGCTGTGCTCCTCCTCCATACAGTCATAGCATATATCTCCCGCATATGTATCCTGCAAAGCCTTGCCGCATATTCTGCAGCTCCTGCCTGTTATCCAGTGCATACGCTCAAGACAGGTGTCACACAGGCTGTAGGCTCTGCTTTTATCAATAATACTGCCGCAGCAGATACAGTATATATTATCAGGATATACTATATCAAGAATTCTTTCAATCATAATATCTCCGTCTTCATAAGTTTTGCAAGCTTTGCTGCAAGTCCCGAATATCTTGCGGCAATTCTGTTGTTGTCTATCATGGCATTGAGCTTGTCCTCCGAGCCTACAAGCACAACCGCCTCCTTGCCTCTGGTAACCGCAGTATAAAGGAGGTTTCTTGTTGCCAGCATAGGCGGAAACCACGATACCGGCATCACTATCACAGGAAACTCACTTCCCTGACTCTTGTGAACTGTAACAGCATAGGCAAGCTCCAGCTCATCAAGCTGTGAAAAGTCGTAAGAAGCCGCTCTCCTGTCATCAAAGAGAACTGTGATTTTGCCGTATTCCTTGTCTATAGACTGTACAAAGCCTACATCTCCGTTGAAAACGCCCTCTCCCTCCGTAAAATCATCTGTGTTTTTCCATTTGAGCTGATAGTTGTTTTTAATCTGCATAACCTTGTCGCCCTCTCTGAAGGTTCTCTCTCCGAAAGTTTTTTCTTCAAGGTCTGCGGCAGGAGGGTTTAATATCTCCTGAAGCTGCCTGTTAAGGTTCATAGTCCCCAGCGTGCCCTTTCGCACAGGGGTAAGCACCTGTATGTCCTTGAGCGGATTAAGGCTGGTATAGTAATTAGGCAGCCTTCTTGCGCACAGGTCTTTAATAAGGGCAAGCATTTCCTTTTCGGTTTTTTGCCTCATAAGGAAGAATTCCTTGCCTTTCTCGTTATAGTCGGGGTATTCTCCTTTGTTTATCCTGTGGGCGTTGACAACAATCAGACTCTCCTTGGCCTGTCTGAATATCTCCGTCAGCTTAATGCAGTATATGTATTCGCTTTCAATTATATCTCTTAATACATTACCTGCTCCCACAGACGGAAGCTGGTCGGCATCTCCCACAATTATGAGTCTGGTGCCGGGTTTAATGGCGCTCACAAGTCCGTTCATAAGCATCAGGTCTATCATAGATGCCTCGTCTATGATTACCGCATCATAATCAAGAGGGTTGCCCGCGTCCTTGCCAAAGCGCATCGTATCCTCGGCTTCAGAATAGTAGTATTCAAGAAGCCTGTGTATCGTAACGGCATCGCTTCCCGAGGTTTCTGTAATACGCTTGGCTGCCCTGCCTGTAGGCGCTGCTATGGCTGTGCTCAGCCCGCTCTGGTTAAGCACATTTATTATAGTGTTTATGATGGTGGTTTTACCTGTTCCCGGTCCCCCCGTTATAACCGACACTCCGTTTTGAAGCGAGGTTTCAACGGCATATTTCTGATTGTCCGAAAGCCTGATGCCTGTTTCATTTTCGGTAAATTCAATCAGGCTTCTGATATCCGAGTCTACAAGCTTGAGCGAGGCTGTATTGATTGCCATAAGGCTCTTGGTAACATTCTGCTCCGCCATATAGTATGATGTGATATATACGTTGACTCTGCCCTCGGAGCTTTCCATTACGATATCGCCTGCAAAGGCCATTTCCGTCAGGTAATCATAAATCACACTGCTTGAAATATCCAGAAGCTGAGCTGTTTTTTCGCAGAGTTCTTTTTGCGGGCAGTAGGTGTTGCCCTCGCCGATATAGTACCACATCGCATACTTGATGCCGCTTTTGACTCTGGCAGGGTCTTCCGGCGAAATACCGATTTTGGCAGCTATGGCATCTGCCTTGCGAAAGCCTATGCCAAAGATATCATCAATCATAACATACGGATTTTCTTCGATTATTGTAATTGTCTGAGAGCCGTAGGCCTTGTACAGTTTGAGTGAATAGTCGGGTGAAATACCGTATTTCTGAAAATACATTGTGACTCTTGCAAATTCTCTGTGCAGTGCAAAGGCTTCACCTATTGCAGCCGCCTTTTTTTCGCCTATGCCCGAAACCTCTGCAAGTCTTTCGGGCTCCTCTTCCATTATTCTCAAGGTGTCCTTGCCGAATTTATGTACTATGGCCGCCGCTGTTTTTTTGCCTATGCCTTTGAGCGCTCCTGTTGCAAGAAATTCCTCTATGCCCTGTACGCTTTCGGGAATAACCTCTTCATATTCAGAAAAGGCAAACTGCTCCCCGTATGTAGGGTGCACCGTAAATTTGCCGCGCAGAATAAGGCTCAGTCCCTTGCGGCAGGCCGCTATGCTTCCCACTGCCGTAAACTGTTCCTCCTCTGTTTCAAAAACGGCTATGGTATAGCCGTTTTTTTCGTTATGAAATATTATATCTGAGATTATTCCCTTTTTTTCCTGCATTGTATCAATCCTGTTTCATCTACTGTCCGCTCGGTTTGTAAAGTCTTCTGTTGTCGAGTATCCAGATACGCTCCGAAAACTCTCCCGGCTCCACTCCCACAAGGGCGTCTTCCATATCAAACATTCTGGCATCTATCATATCCAGATGGTGAAGTATCTCTGCCTCCGGAAACATAGGTTTTTTGGGACTTCCGTACTCCGGTTCGTAATGGTGGGACAGTATCATATGCTCCAGCATTACTGTTTTTTCGTGGCTCATGCCGATTTCTTCGGCCATCTTCTCGATAAGTTTGATGCCCTGAACTATATGTCCCAGCATATTGCCCTCAAAGGAATATCCCGGCGAAACACCCATTTCATCTGACTGGATTTCATTTATCTTCTCAATATCGTGCACTATCACTCCCGCTTTAATCCAGTCGGGATTAAGGTTCCTGTATACCTGGCACATTCTCTCGCCGTTCATAAGCATTCTTTTCATGTGGTACAGAAGTCCGCCGTATTCGGCATGATGGTTCTTCTGGGCTGCGGGATAGTACATCAGTTTTTCTTTGTTTTCTTTCATAAGTCTGAGGCATATGGTTCTCAGGTCAGGATCGCCTATGCCGTTTGCCACATCATGGATATATGTCCACATAGACTCCGAGTCCTCAGGAGCGGCTTTGATGAATTCCTTTATTTCAATCTGATCCTCTTTGACTGCCTTGCGTATTCTTGTAACTCTGAGCTGCTTGGTGCCGTTCCACTCGTTTACTGAGGCTTTGATTTTAACAATATCTCCGGGCGATATGTTTCTGATGTTTTCGGCCTCCTCGTCTGAAACATCCCATTTCTTGGCATTGATATCGCCGGTCTTGTCTCCCAGCAGAATATCAAGGTACTGTTTTTTGTTTGAGCCTATTTTGAGTTCTATGGATTTAACCATAAAAAAATCTATAAATTCCTGATCGGTTTTAAGATGGGCTATGTATACTTCTTTCATTTAACATATTCCTCTCTGTTTATTATCGTTAATATATTATATACCGCTTATATACATTTTATCAATATCAACTTAGGTGCATTAAATTAATTTATCCTCACTCAATCCCAAAGAACGTCCTCGCATTGCGGCTTGTAATCTTCGCCACTTCCTCAAGGCTCATACCCTTGATATCCGCTACTTTCTGGGCTGTGTATCTTACATTGGCAGGCACGTTTCTTCTGCCTCTGCGCGGCTCCGGTGTAAGATAAGGCGCATCTGTTTCAACTGTCAGATATTCAATAGGAACAATCTCCACCGTTTCAACAGTCTTACGGTTGTTTTTGTAGGTCACAGGGCCTGCCACCGATATTGTAGCACCCAGCGCCACATACTGCATTGCCACCTCTTTGCTGGCAGAAAAGCAGTGTATCATAACTCTGGCATCGGAAGTCATTTCTCCGCAGGGTCCTTTTCTCATCGGGAACCAGCTTTTCCTCTCATCTCTGAAAGCTCCCTCCTCCTTGAGAATATCCATAACCGCCTGCACCGCATCTCTTTCGTGGATAACTATAGGCATTTTGAGCTCATTGGCAAGCTGTATCTGTCTTCTGAACCAGTACTCCTGCACTTCCGGGTCCGAAAGGTTTCTGTAAAAGTCCAGTCCGATTTCTCCTATGGCCACCACCTTTTTTTTGAGGGCAAGTCCCCTTATCATCTCAAGCTGGATCTCATCGAAGCTGTCCGCATCGTGAGGGTGACAGCCTACGGCCGCATAGCACCAGTCATACATCTCTGCGTGCTTTGCCGCAAGAGCTGAGCTTTCGAGGTCGTAGCCCACATCAACAGCCCCGTCCATACCTGCATCTTCAACTGATTTTATGAAGTCCGCTCTCTCCTTGTCGCTGAGACTTCTTTCATTTATATGTGTGTGTGCATCAAATAGCATTTATTCCTCCGTAAAAATCAAGGTGCGGAAAAGCCGCACCTTGAAATGTCTGTAATTTCTATGTTACCGGGTTACCGTCATTTGCAATGGTTGTAACAAACTGCAGGGTTTCCTTGCCGTCTGCTATATCGTCTGCGAATAAAATCATACCCTTTGACTCAAGTCCTCTTAACTTACGAGGCGCAAGATTTGCAACAACTACAACTTTCTTGCCGACACATTCCTCAGGTTTGAAGTAGTTTGCAACGCCGGATATAATCTGTCTTTTTTCTGTTCCCAGCTGTACCTGGAATACCAGCAGCTTGTCTGCCTTAGGGTGCTTCTCAGCCTCAAGAATTGTACCTACTCTTAAATCAAGCTTGTCAAAATCATCGTATACGATTTCATCTTTCAGCTCTAAAGGTATGTTTTCTTCCTTTGGCGCGCTGAGTGCCGCCAGCTCCTCAAGTTCTTTTTCGATGTCAAGTCTAGGGAATATAGCATCGCCCTTCTTAACCTGCTCGCCGTTCATCATATCGAATACAAGAGCGTCATCCCATACAGGCTCTGCATACCAAAGACCCATCTGCTTTCTGATCTTGTCTGCTGTAGTGTGCATAAACGGATAGATGAGAATCGATATAATTCTGATGGTTTCTGCAAGATTGTGCATAACTGTATCCAGTCTGTCCTTTAATGCCTCATCCTTGGCCAGTATCCAAGGTGTGGTTTCATCTATATATTTGTTGGCTCTTCTTACTACAACCCAAATTTCCTCAAGAGCCATATTGAACGCGAATTTGTCCATCTGCTCCTCAACCTTTGCAGCAGCGCCTGTCGCAATAGCCTTAAGGTCTGCATCAACAGCTTCCTCGCCTTTAGCCTCAGGAACAAAACCACCGTTGTATTTTTCAATCATTGAAACCGTTCTTGAAACCAGATTGCCTAAATCGTTTGCAAGGTCGTAGTTCATTCTCTTGAGCATTACTTCATTTGTAAATATGCCGTCCTGTCCGAAAGTATATTCACGAAGCAGGAAGTATTTAAGAGCGTCAATACCGTATCTGTCTATAAGGACTACAGGGTCAACCACATCAGAGCCCTTGGAAGCCTTTGATTTGCTTACTTTTTCTCCGCCCAGAAGCAGCCAGCCGTGGCCTCTTACCTGCTTTGGAAGCGGCAGGTCTGCGCTCATCAGCATTGCAGGCCATATAATCGAGTGAAATCTTACGATTTCCTTACCTACAAGATGTACGTCCGCAGGCCAGTATTTGTCGTATTTCTCAGGTTCATCAGGCCAGCCTAACGCTGTGATATAGTTTGTAAGAGCATCAAGCCATACATATATTACATGTTTTGTATCAATAGGTACCGGAATTCCCCAGTCAAAAGTAGATCTGGAGATGCACAGATCCTCAAGTCCCTGATTTATAAAGGCTACCATTTCGTTTTTTCTGGACTCAGGCTGCAGGAACTCAGGGTGTTCCTCGTAAAGCGCAAGAAGCCTGTCCGCATATTTTGAAAGCTTGAAGAAGTACGCTTCTTCCTTGGCAGGCTGTACAGGTCTGCCGCAGTCTGGACATTTGCCGTCAACAAGCTGGCTCTCTGTCCAGAAAGACTCGCAAGGTGTGCAGTACAGGCCTTCGTATTCGCTCTTATATATATCGCCCTTTTCATATAATCTCATAAATATATCCTGAACTCTCTTGATGTGTCTTGGCTCCGTTGTTCTTATGAAATCATCGTTTGAAATCTCCATGGTCTTCCACAGGTCTTTGATACCGGCAACAACTCCGTCAACATATTCCTGCGGGGTTACTCCCTTTTCCTGTGCTATATTCATTATCTTCTGACCGTGCTCGTCCGTACCTGTCAGGAACATTACATCATAGCCTGTCATTCTCTTAAATCTGGCCATTGCATCTGCCATTACCGTACAGTAGGTATGCCCTATATGCAGGTTTGAGCTTGGATAATAAATAGGTGTCGTTATATAATAGGTACCTTTTTTGTCTGTCATTGTTTTATCTTTCCTTTCATCTCCGCCTCGAATGAGAAGCGGCAAATATATTGCCGGCCTGATGGCGGCCGGACTAATTTATATGTTATCACAATTACTTTCTTAATTCCATATATTCTTCAATTAATTTTACTATATTTTCCTTTGAGATATAGCCTGAATCAATTGACATATGATAGTTTACGGCCTCGCCCCATCTTCTGCCGGTATGATGGTTATAGTAATTGGCTCTGGCCTTGTCGCAGATTGCAACCCAGCCCTTAGCCTCGTCAGGCGCAATGCCGTATTCTTTAATCGCTCTTTCGATACGGTCCTCAGGCTCTGCATATATGAATATGTTGGTAGCCTCCGGAATATCTCTCAGCACATAGTCCGCACATCTGCCCACGATTACGCAGGGACCCTCCGACGCCAGTTTTTTGATGGTTTCAAACTGGGCAAGAAAAACCTTTTCGTTTAATGAAAGGCCGTCTATGCCACTGCCCTCTATACCGCTGCCGCCAAGCGCAGTCGTAAGGTTATATAGAAAGCTGTTTTTGGCTTTCATCTCCGCCTTGTCAAGCACCTCTTTAGAATAACCCTTGCCCGAAGTCAGCTCATCTATTTTTTCTCTGTCATAAAACGGAACTCCCATGCTCTCCGCCAGCAGTCTGCCTATTTCTCTGCCTCCGCTGCCGTACTCTCTGCTTATTGTAACTACCTGTTTTTTCATTTTTGCTACCTCCTGCCTCTGCTTAATATATATTATACTTGTTAATCGGCATATAATTCAATACCGTTATTTCATTTCTGATGAATATTCCAGAGCAAAATCTATAAAACACTTTAACATCGGCAAAAAATTATCGTTCCTTTGGTAAATAAAACCCATGCTCACAAGTGTATAGATGATTTCCACTTCCGGGCATCTGATTTCCAGATTTCCGGAAGTGCGATTCCATCGCACAAGAATATTCAATAAAATACTGGATCCTATAAATTCAGCATCCTCCTGTACGTCTCCAAAACGTCTTATTCTTTCTTCCATATCCGGCGACAGATATTTTATCAATCCGTCTTTATCTATGACAACCATACCAGAAATAAGATCCAGTATTGACAAACATTCCTCCAAATTAAGATTAGCTTTCCTTTTCATTGTTTCATATTCCTCCTTTATCTCATACAAACAATTCCTGCAGCCACTTATATTTAAGCATAATACATATTCCGTATTTAATTTTGTATATCCTAGCATGGTTTAAATAATTTTGTCAATATTCAGAATTTTTTCTCTTTGTTTCGTAATAAATACAAAAAATTCCCAAAGTTCCATCACATTAATATTACCTGTTTAAAAATGAATAATATATTGCAAACTTAATTTTTATGCATAAAAAACTGTTTTTTTAACTTTTTTATAAATATTTATTCATTTTCTCTTGCATAATTATTTATAATGGTGTATAATCATAATCAAGTTAACAAAGTTAAATAAATTTACGATATAAAATAAGAAAGGTAGAGAGAAAAATGGCAAAGGAAAAAGTTGTACTCGCTTATTCAGGCGGACTTGACACATCAATTATAGTTACATGGTTAAAAGAGAATTACGATTTCGACGTAATCTGCGTATGCTGCAATGCAGGACAGAGCGATGACTTCGACAAAATCAATCAGAAAGCTCTGGCAACAGGCGCTTCCAAATCATACGTTCTTGACATTCAGGAAGAGTTCATAACAGACTACATATGGCCTACACTTAAAGCCGGCGCAGTCTACGAAAACGATTATCTGCTGGGAACATCAATGGCTAGACCTCTTATGGCAAAGAAGCTGGTTGAAATCGCAAACCAGGAAGGCGCATACTACATCGTACACGGCTGCACAGGCAAGGGTAACGACCAGGTAAGATTTGAAACAACTATCAAAGCATTAGACCCGTCAATCAAAATCATCGCTCCTTGGAGAGAGTGGGATTTAAGCTCAAGGGAAGAATGTATAGAATATGCTAAGGCTCACAACATTCCTATCGAACAGACAGTTAAAAAGATATACAGCAGAGATGAAAACATATGGCACATCAGCCACGAGGGAGGAAACCTTGAAAACCCTTGGAACGAACACCTTGACGACATCCATGTCAAGTCAGTTCCTATCGAAAAGGCTCCCGACAAGGCAACCTATGTTGACATCACTTTCAAAGCAGGTGTTCCTGTAGCTCTTGACGGAGTGGAAATGGGACCTGTTGAACTTCTTACAAAATTAAACGAACTCGGTTCCGTAAACGGCGTAGGAACTATAGATATAATCGAGAACAGACTTGTAGGTATGAAATCCCGTGGTGTATATGAAACTCCGGGCGGAACAATCCTCTACAAGGCTCACGCCGCACTTGAAAAGCTGATACTTGACAGAGATTCAATCCAGTACAAGAATATTGTTTCACAGAAATTTGCCCAGCTTGTATATGACGGTTTATGGTTCACACCATTAAGAGCTGCAATCTCAGCTTTCGTTGATTCAATCGAAGCTGATGTTGACGGTATTGTAAAGATGAAGCTCTACAAGGGCTCCGCAATCCCTGCTGCAACTCAGTCACCTAACTCATTATACAACGAAGAATTTGCTACATTCAGCAAGGACGAAGTATACAACCAGAGCGATGCAGAAGGTTTCATCAACCTGTTCTCACTGCCTCTGAAAATCCGTGCAATACAGAAACAGATTAAAGAAGGAGGTAACAAGCCTAATGAAGCTCTGGAAAGGAAGGTTTACAAAAACAGCGACTTCATCTGCTAATGAATTCAACGCTTCTATCCCTTTTGATCAGAGAATGTACGCTCAGGATATTGCAGGCAGCTGCGCTCACGCAGCTATGCTTGCAAAGCAGGGCATAATCGAAAAGGATGAGGCTGATCAGATAATCAGCGCTCTCAAGGATATCAAGGCGGATATAGAAGCCGGTAAAATAGAGTTTACTATCGAGCAGGAGGATATTCATATGAATATAGAGAGTATCCTCACTGAAAGAATAGGCGATGTCGGTAAAAAACTGCATACCGCAAGAAGCAGGAACGACCAGGTGGCTGTCGATTTCAGAATGTATCTCAAAGAAGAAATCAATGAAATACAGTCACTCCTTAAAAATCTGAAATCGGCGTTGTATGAGATTGCAGATAAAAACCAGGAAACAATAATGCCCGGCTACACTCATCTGCAGAGGGCGCAGCCTGTAACTCTAGCGCACTATATGCTGGCATACTACAATATGTTTAACAGAGATGAGCAGCGTTTTGCAGACTGCCTCGGCAGAACCGACATGCTTCCTCTCGGCTGCGGCGCGCTGGCAGGAACAACCTACAATACAGACAGGGATTTTCTTGCACAGGAGCTGGGTTTTGCGGGTATCTGCCCCAACAGCCTTGATGCTGTCAGCGACAGGGATTTTGCTCTGGAATTTCTTTCGGCATGCTCAATTTCAATGATGCACCTTTCAAGGTTCTGCGAGGAGCTTATTCTGTGGAATTCAACGGAATTCGGTTTTGTTGAAATGGACGATGCCTTTGCTACAGGCAGCAGCATTATGCCCCAGAAGAAAAATCCCGATATGGCTGAGCTTATCAGGGGTAAGACAGGCAGAGTGTACGGCGATATGGTCACGCTTTTCACCCTTATGAAAAGCCTGCCGCTTGCCTACAACAAGGATATGCAGGAGGATAAGCCTCCGGTATTTGATGCATCGGATACATTAAAAGCATCGTTATCCATATTTACAGAAATGATTTCAACTGTCACATTTAATAAGGACAGAATGAAATCCGCTGTGAAGAACGGATTTATGAATGCTACAGATGCGGCTGACTATCTGGTTTCAAAGGGAATACCTTTCAGAGACTGCCACGAGATAATAGGCAGACTGGTACTCTACTGCATAAACGAAAACACCGCAATAGAGGACCTGTCACTTGAAACTCTGAAAACATTCTCGGATAAATTTGAAGCGGATATCTATGAAAACATAGATCCTGCCGCATGTATCAAAGCTAAGCTGTCAGCAGGCTCTACTTCATTTGAAAGCGTGAAGAAGCAGCTTGATGATATAAATTAGTCACTCTCACATTTCATTAGACTTTCTTATTTGCAAAGAGTCCGGCATTATGCCGGCTCTTTTGCTATGTATCTACAATCGGTGCAAGTTCCATCTTTCGCCACTGTGCTGATAATCCGGATTTTATTTTCAAACTCGTTTTCGCAAACTTATGTTTATTTTTTCCTATATTTTATGCTACAATATAGTTGTTGTCACCCCCCTATACTGTCAACAGGAGGAGGTGTCTGTATGGATTGGCTAATATCCTTATTTTCTTCTATCGAAGCAGGCATAATTTGCCATTATATCTGCAAATGGCTGGATAGAAGATGATACTGTGGCAACAATCAGCATAAAATAAAACCCGACAGGTAGCATCTGTCGGGTTTTGCTTTTAGTATCCGTATGGTTACTAATATCCTTTTGCCTATAGACATTATATATTATATACAAATTCTATGTCAAGTATTCTCTGATAATTTCACCATGCTATAACGCAGGCTCAATCCTCTTGTATTCCTCAACGCTATTTACTCCATGTCCTCACACCATAGCTGCACTGCTTGAGCTCTGTCTGTGCTGCAAGGGTTTTGCCGTCATATACAAGCACCTTAGCCTTGTAGTAGTACTTAGTGCCCTTTTTGCCTGAAGTGTTGATATATGAGCCTGCATTCTTTGTTTTAACAGCCTTGTACTTTGAATCTTTCTTAGTTGACTTATAGAACTTGTACTTAACAGTATATCCCTTAGATTCGAGATCCTTAATCAGGCTCTTGCCGTTCTTAATCTTCACATTGACCTTAACGTTCTTCTTTGAATTCTTTGCAGTGCTGACAGCCAGTTTAAGATTCTTTATACCATCCTTGATGTTATTGAATTCTTCTTCTCCTGTCTGTGACTTCTTGACAAATGTTACAACAACCTTGTCTCCTGTCTTAAGGCCTGTAACCTTGTTGTCTTTTACCGCAACTTCTTTACCGTTTACGGTTACTTTTTCTAATACCATGCCTGCCGCAGGAGTTATTTCTATTGATGTACCGTCTTCTGAAAGTTTAACATCTCCGCCCGTTACCGGCGCTATTTCAGGTTTCTGCACTTCTGAAGCAGGTGGTACAGCCGGTACTGACGGCTGTGATGGCTGTGACTGGTTTTCACCAAAGGTTACTGTTCCGTTTTTCACAGTCCATCCTGACAGCTTGTTTCCTTCGTAATAGTTCTGCTGAACAAAATCACGACCTGCCTGCGCTGTAAGAGCCTCATCTACAGCCGCAAAGATTTTCTTCATACTGCTGTCTGTAATGCTGCTGTTAAGAAGCGCGGCAAATTCACTTCCGGACATTTCTGCCTTGTCTTTGCCCTCAACATTGACTGCTGTAGCGTTTGTTGTTATTACTCCAATCCCCTTTACAGGTGATACAACAGTATCTCCCTGCTTGAGAACCGCTTCACTGTTATAGTAGCAGTTATAGTCGATTGTGATACCGCCTGAACGGCCGTTTAATATGCCTACATCTGTAGTTGTTTTAAGTGATACAACGTCACCTGTCGCATAGCAGTTGATATGAAT
>OIZV01000642.1_pt1 | contig 15314 bp, 9 predicted proteins | sample 1588681 | NCBI WGS metagenome assembly OIZV01 (sample SAMN03283281) | human gut metagenome | biome: human-associated habitat; material: feces | host: Homo sapiens | place: Peru | collected 2012
AGCGCTCACCGATTGTGGAAAGATTCGATTGGTCGCCCTGTGCGTTTTGCAGGTCGATCTCGACCGTTTCACCGTCAACAAAGCCGTTTTCGGCAAGCGCCGCAATGAATCCCTCGCACGCGCTGTCCAGCGCCGCGTGCTCCGCAAGCTGCACGATGCCGACGCGCGGCAGTCGATCCTTTTCTCCCGCATCCACCGCGGGGGCGGTCGTGCAGCCGGCGAGCGCCGCAACAAGCAGCAGCGCCGTAAGCACCGAAATCAACTTTTTGCCTGTCTTTTTCATGTTGTTTTTCCTCCTGTGATATTTGAAAAGTTTTTCATCGGGAATTTCAGTATGGACGCATTATAAAACAGTCGAAACGAAAATGCAAGAGGAAAATGAAATTTTTTTATTGTGAAATTTCAAATAATTCATTTCGCTAAAGAAATCGAGGGGCCGTATGTACACCTTTACAAAAACAGGCGCGGCCGGGCGCTTTGTTTATAATTATTTCACAAAGGGCTTGCTTGACTTTTGTCTGGCAAATAATTATAATGTACCTGTCAAAGTATTGGCACAAACTATTTCAAGGAAAGGAATCACAAGATGAAAAAAGCTCTTGCACTGCTCATGGCTGTCGCCATGATGTTCAGCCTGTGCGCCTGCACGGCCAGCCTGGACGCGGAGACGACCGCCAAGCTCGACGACATCGAGGCCCGCCTCGACGCCGTGGAGGCCAAGCTCGCCGGCGGCGAAGAGGCCGCGGAGCCGGCCGAGGAACCGGCTGAGACCGAGGAGACCGAAACCGAGGAAGCCGCCGAGAAGATCATCGTCGACTTCACCTGGAACGGCAACAAGGAAGTCTGGTCCGTTCTGCCCACGACGGGCGCGGAAGGCCTTGTCTGGATCAATGACGCCATGGGCTCCGTGATGGAAGGCCAGGGCTGGACGTATGTGAAGAAGGACGCCAACGGCGATCCCTCCGCGCAGGTCCAGTTCGTGGAGGACGCCATCGCCGCCGGCAACGTCGGCGCGCTGATGATCGCCGCCATGAGCGTCGACATGCTGCAGGACGTCGTGATCGAAGCGCTGGAGGCCGGCATCGCCGTCGCCATGCTGGGCGCCGAGCCTGTCAACTACGGCATCTCCGGCTGCGTCTACACCGCCTATGAGATCACCGCCATGTACGCCGTCGAGGCGGCTCAGGATTGGCTTGAGAAGCGTCTGGCCGAGGGCGGCAACATCCCCGCCAACGCCGACGGCAAGTATGAGGTCGCCTGCGACGTTTACACCGACATCCAGGACGGCGTGTACCGCTCCAACGCCATGATCGGCACGGTCGACAGCTCCGAGAACCTTGTCCGCGTGTCCACCACCTCCAGCTATGGCCAGAGCGCCTTCTCTGACGCTTACAACAACGCGCAGGACGCGCTGGGCGCGCATCCCGACTGCCGCATCTTCATCGCCTACGAGCCGGAGGAAGCCATGGGCGCCGCCTCCGCCATCGCCGACTTCTGCGAGCAGAACAGCCTGGATATGGCCGACTTCTGCGTGATCCCCTGCTACGCCGAGGATACCGCGTTCACCGATATGTATAACGCGGCCAAGGAAGATCCCTCTGCCAACGCTGTCAAGGGCTACGCCACCTACGGCGACGCGGCCATCCCCTACGGCGACGACGCCAAGGCTCTGCTCGGCGCTTCCTATGACGCGCTGGCTGCCTTTGCCGAGGGCCTCAACCCCGACGTTATCATCCCGCCCGTGCTGACCGGCGAGCATCTGGCCGACATCCTTCTGTCCGCCTGCGGCGCCGAGGGCTACGACTTCGAGTACGGCACGACCTTCTATGATACCATCACGGCCGTCAACATCTACGGCTTCGAGAAGGGCTGGGCCATGGGCGAAGAGAACCCCGCCATCGAGTACAAGACCCCCAAGTATATCGGCTGAGACTGACAGTCTGCAAGCGAATATAACCAGGACCGAGAGGCGGCGCGAGAGCTTCCCGCGCCGCCTCTTTTCAATTTTCGCAATATTCCCAAAGAGAGGTGCATCCATTTGGAAAACAAAACACCCGTTCTCTCCCTGCACGACATCGTCAAGTATTACCCCGGCGTGGTGGCGCTCAATAAAGTCTCCATCGACTTCTACCCCGGCGAGGTCCACGCCATCGTGGGCGAAAACGGCGCGGGAAAATCCACGCTGATCAAAACCATCACCGGCGCGCACGCGCCCGACGGCGGCAGCATCACGGTCGACGGCGAGACCGGCGCGGCCATGACGCCGGCCCTGGCCCGCCGCCACGGCATCGAGTGCATCTATCAGGAGTTCAACCTCATTGACGTTCTCTCCGCAGCGGAAAACATCTGCTACGGCGAGAAAATGAAGGGGCTGGTCAACCAGAAGCGCATGAACGAAAAGGCCAAGGCCCTGTTCGACGACTTCGGCGTGAACATCGACCCTTCCACGCCCGTGCGCGAGCTGACCCCCGGCCACATGCAGATCGTGGAGATCGCCAAGGCCGTTTCCAAAAACGCGCGCATACTGATCCTGGATGAGCCGACGGCGCCGCTGTCGCTTGCGGAGGTGGAGATCCTCATGCGGATCATCCGCAAGCTCCGGGCGGAGGGCGTCGCGATCATATACATTTCCCACCGCCTCGACGAGATATTCGATATCTCCGATAAGGTGTCCGTCCTGCGCGACGGCGAGTACATCACCACGCTGGTCACGTCGCAGACGAACCGCGCCGAGCTTATCAAATACATGGTCGGCCGCGAAATGACCCAGACCTTCCCGCCGCGCAGCGTCATGCCGGGCGAGACGGCGCTGGAGGTCGTGAATCTCACGGGCAACGGCGTGAAGAACATCTCCTTCGCCGTGCACAAGGGCGAGATACTCGGCGTGTCCGGGCTTGTCGGCGCGGGACGCACGGAGATCATGAAGGTCATCTTCGGCGAAGTGAAGAAGCAGTGGGGCGAGATATACGTCAAGGGCGAGCCGGCAAACATCAAAAGCCCGGCCGACGCCATGCACAAATACGGCATCGGCCTGTGCCCGGAGGACCGCAAGCGCGAGGGCTGCTTCCTGACCGAGACGATAAGCTGGAACCTGGTCTACAACGTTCTCGGCAGGATATCGAAGCTCGGCGTCGTCAGCCGGAAGAAGGAAAAGGAGATCGCCGACTATTACGGAAACTCCATGCGCATCAAGGCGCCCAATCTGGACAAGACGCTCGTTCTGAACCTGTCCGGCGGCAACCAGCAGAAGGTCGTCGTCGGCAAGGCGCTGGCCGCCGACGTGGACGTGATCATCTTCGACGAGCCGACCCGCGGCATCGACGTGGGCGCGAAGTATGAGATCTACGAGCTGATGAACGGGCTTGTGGAGCAGGGCAAGGCCATCATCATGGTCACCTCCGACATGGAGGAGCTGCTGGGCATGAGCGACCGCATCGTGGTCTTCGGCGAAAAATGCATGGCCGGGACGCTGGAAAAGGATGAATTCTCCCAGGAGCGCATCCTCGATCTGGCCTCCACCGGCGCAAACGATAAACCTGAAACGGGGGATAACACATGAAAAAGTTCACTGACAAGCTCAAGGACATGATGATGATCCTTGTCCTCATCGTTCTGCTCATCGTTTTCCAGATCCTCTGCAAGTCCGTCACGGGGCGCGACTTCCTCAGTCTGGCGAACGTGCTGAACATCCTGGGCCAGAACGCCTATCTGCTCATCATCGGCATCGGCATCACGCTCATCATGCTCGGCGGCGGCATGGACCTTTCCACCGGCTACCTGGTCTCCACGGTCGGCATCGTGATGGCGCTGGTGAATCTGGAATGGTTCGGCGGCAGCAGCTTCCTTGTGACGATCCTTGTGGGCATTGCGCTGGCCGTGGCGCTGTCGGCGTTCAACGGCGCGGTGTACGCCTGGCTGAAGGTGTTCCCCTTCATCATCACGCTGGCCACGCAGTACATCCTCAACGGCGCGACCTATCTTCTGTCCGGCGGCATGACGCGCACCTATCAGGGCCTGTCCGACGGCTTTAAGCTGATCGGCGGCTACAACATCTCCATCGGCTCCGGTGCGCTTAAAACCGGCGTTCTGGTCGCCATCGTGATGGTGGCGCTCGGCGCGTTCATCCTCAACAAGACCCATTTCGGCCGCAACGTCTACGCCATGGGCTCCAACCCCGACGCGGTGGCGCTGTCCGGCGTTTCCGTGGCGAAAATGCGCATCCTGATCTTCGCGCTGGCCGGCTTCTTCTTCGGCGTGGCGCAGGTCGTCAACATCGGCCGCATCGGCTCGGTCAACAACTCCATGGGCGTCGGCGCGGAATTCACCGTCATGGCCGGCTGTATGCTCGGCGGCATCAAGATGGGCGGCGGCGGCGGCAAGATGTCGAACATGGTCGTCGGCGTGCTGATCATCGGCGTGCTCAACTCCGGCATGAACTTCCTGAACATGAACCAGTACTGGCAGGATGTGGCCCTCGGCATCGTGCTTCTGGCGGCGGTCACGCTCGACACGCTCCAGACGGAGTCGGCCCGCAAGCGCGCCCGCCTCGTCATGGGCGAGCCCCCGAAAACCGACAAGCGCGTGTAAAAGCGCCCGAAAACCCGCATACGAAACAGGCGGCTGCCCATCCCGGCAGCCGCCTGTGTTTTTCGTGTCCCGGAGAAGCGCGCCCGTGTCTGCCGGAAAACGGAAAAATCCTCCGCCCGACCGCGTCTGCGATCGCTGCGGAGGATTTTTCCGTCCCGTGAACGGGAGATCGGGTCTTGTAAAAATCAGCCCAGGTTGTACTTCTTGTTGAACTTATCCACGCGGCCGCTGGTGTCAACGAGCTTCTGCTTGCCGGTGTAGAACGGGTGGCACTTCGAGCAGATCTCGACCGTGATGTTCTCGCGGGTGGAGCCGGTCTCGATCACGTTGCCGCAGGCGCACTTGATCGTGGTGTGATAGTACTTGGGATGGATGCCTTCCTTCATGGATGTTCACCTCATTTGAATACTGTCTTGAGTACGGCCCATGTGCCGCCGTTACAAGACGCAAAGCATACTTTAGCACATTTCCGCTTCTATTGCAAGGCTTTTGCGTACTTTTTTCCGCAGATACCAAAGCTCGGCGGCGCGGACGGGCTTGCCGGTGATGCGCCGCATGGCCATGGCGTAGGCGCGGAGCTGGCCGGCGTACAGCTCCGGCCGGATCGAGGCGTCGGTCTTGAAGTCGATGACAGTCAGCTCGCCCGCCTCCTCGATGCACAGGTCGATGACGCCCTGAAGCAGTATCTGCTCGTCCGCGGGCGCGTCGGGGAACCAGGTCGGCGCGGGGCACAGCAGCGAAAAGCGGAATTCGCGCCACAGCCGGTCGGCGGCCCGGACCCGCCGGCCAAGAGCGGAGCGGAAGAAGGCGAGTATATCGTCCGGGTCCACGGCCCGGGCCTGCCGCGCCGTCAGGAAGCCGGCCGTCTGAAGCCGTGCGATCTCATCCGCGATCTGGCCGCGGTCGTCCGTCTGCGAAAGGTCGATGTGCTGCATGACGAGATGGGCGGCGATGCCGCGCTCCGTGCCGCTGAGCGGACGGTCGCCGCGGCCGAAGTCCGGCCGTCTGAAGCCGCGGTGCGCGGGCGCGAGACTCTCCGCCTCGGGGTCGCTGTGCGCCGCCTCCAGACGTCTGGCCTCCGTGGCCGTGAGCTTGGACGGGAGCGTGACGGCGGACGGGAAGGGATAGCGCCAGGCGGCGTTTTCCGCCAGACGCGAAATGAGGGCGGGGTCGGCCGGAACGGGCGGGGGGTCCGGCGCGGCCTCCGCCTCGCGCCGCTCCGGCGTGGGGACAATGCAGAGTGTGATGTGCCGGCCGCCGTCGGCCCCGGCTGCGCGCAGCAGCCACGTCGCCGCGTCCGGCGCGGCCGCCAGAAGGCGCGGGTCCAGTGGGCCCGGCCCGGCGTGCATCGCATCGAGCTTTTCGGCGGCATTTTTGACGGCGCAGCTCATGATGAGCCGTTCGCGCGCGCGCGTCATGGCGACGTACAGCACGCGCATCTGTTCGCTCAGCTCCTCGCGGCGGCGCCGGGCGGCAATGGCGCGCCAGCTCAGCGCCGGCCAGCTCACGCCGCGCACGGCGTCGGTGATGCGCATGCCGAGACCAAGCTCCTCGTGGCACACAACGCCCTCCGGCACGCCGCGGTTCCAGCGGCGGCTGTTGTCGGCGAGGAACACGACCGGGAACTCCAGCCCCTTTGAGCCGTGGATCGAAAGGATCTGCACGGCGCCGGGGACGGCGGCCGCCGGCGGCTCCTCGCCGCGCTCGGCCAGACCGCGCAGCCAGCCGACAAAGCGGAACAGCCCGCGATAGCCGTCGGACTCAAAGCGCCGCGCGTATTCGTACAGCGACATGAGATTGGCTGTGTGGCGGCGGCCGTCCGGCATGGCGCAGCAGACGTCCATCAGCCCCGTGCGCTCGTACATCCGCCGCACGAGCGCGTCGGTGGAAAGCTCCCGCGCCTGGTCGCGCAGCTCGTTTACCAGCGCCGTAAAGCGCGCACAGCGCTCGTCCGATTCCGCGCGGGCGCACAGCGCTGTCCAGAAATCGCCCTGCGCCGCGGCACGGACGGCGGCCAGCTCGTCGGGCGTGAAGCCGAACGGCGCGCCGCGCAGCGCCGCGATCAGCGGCACGTCCTGCCGGGGATTGTCCAGCACGGCCAGCATGGAAACGGCGAAGCGTATCTCGCTCTGGGCGAAGAAATCGCCGCCCTGCCGCGCGTTGACGGGAACGCCCGCCTCGGCCAGCGCCCGGCGGTATATCGCGCCCGCGCTGCCCGGCGCGCGAAGGAGCACGGCGATGTCGCCGTAGCCGACGGGGCGGCGCTCGCCGCCGTCGAGAATGAGCTCGCGCGACTGCACCATGGCGCGGATGCGCTCAGCGACATAGCGGGCCTCCGCCTCGGTTTTCGACGGAAGCTCGTCGCCCCCGTCCCAGTCGACCACGCACAGCTCCGGCAGCGGCCCGTCCGCCGCGTCGCCCAGCCCGCAGACCAGCCGCGCCTCGTCGTTGTATTCGATCTCGCCGAGCGCGGGGGACATGATCGCGCCGAACACGGCGTTTGCCGCGTCGAGCACCTGCCGACTCGAACGGAAGTTTTCCCGCAGAAGCACGCGCTTCGCGTGTGCGTCGGCGGAAAACTCGTCGTATTTTCGCTGGAAAATGCCGGGGTCGGCCAGCCGGAAGCGGTAAATGGACTGCTTGACGTCGCCGACGACGAACAGCCGCTCGCCGCAGCCGGACAGACAGTGGAATATCAGCTCCTGCACGGCGTTGACGTCCTGGTATTCGTCCACCATGACCTCGCGAAAGCGGCCGGCGATCTGACCGGCCAGAGGCGTCGGCGTTCCGTCTGGCTGCGCCAGCAGCTTTACGCACAGATGCTCCGCATCCGAAAAGTCGCAGACCTCGGCCCGCCGCTTGCGCGCGGTGAAATTCCGGTCGACCGCCATGACCAGCTCCATCAGCCGCCGCAGCGGCACGGCGGAGGCGTGCAGCTCCCGCAAAAGCGCGTCCCCCTGTCCGGCGAGCGCCTCGCTCAGCCGCCCCCAGGCGGCCTTTCCGTCGTCCCAGGCGGTCTTCACGCGCGCTTTCTTTTCCTCGTCTTCGTAGCCGCGCAGCGCGCCGAGCCGCAGCGTCCAGCCCTGCCGGACATAGCCGGCGGCCCGGTCCCAGCCGCCCGCGCGGCAAAAGCGCGCCAGATCGCGGAAAAGCAGCGCGGCCTCGGCGTAGGCGCCGCCGTAGGCCTTTTCCATGGCGGCGTCTGCGCGCATGAGCGAAAGCGCGCGCTCCAGCTCCGCCGCACGCCAGTCTGCCTCGGCGGCCGCGTCGTCCAGAAGCCAGCGGCCCCAGGGCGTCTGCCCGGCGTCCTCCGCCGGACGCTCCAGCGCCTCCAGCGCCTGCTCGGCCCACTGCTCGGGGAAGGCGCGGCTCTGCATCTGCGTGTGCAGCGACAAAATCAGCGAGGCGAGCTTCTGATCGTCGCGCCCGGCGCCCAGCGTGTCGACCAGCGCGCGCAGCGGCTCGTCGTCCGCGATGCGCTCATACGCCTCGTCCAGCACCTCGTCCAGCGCGCGCGCGCGCATGGCCTCGCCGCGCTGTGTTTCCAGCACGGAAAAGCCGGGGCTGAGCGCGAGCGCGCTGGCGTGCTCGCGCAGAAGCGACAGACAGAACGAGTCGATCGTTCCGATCTGCGCGCGGTATAAAAGCGCGGTCTGCCGCCGCAGGTGCGCGTCGTTCGGCGTCTCGGCGACGCGCCGGTCCAGCTCCTCCAGAATGCGGCCGCGCAGTTCCGCGGCCGCTGCGCGCGTGAAGGTGATGACGAGGAAGCGGTCGATGTCCTCGCCCTCCTGTATGCGCGCCAGCAGCCGCTCCGTGAGCACGCGGGTCTTGCCGCTTCCGGCCGCCGCCGATACCAGAACGGGGCAGCCGCGCGTCATGACGGCCTCGGACTGTGCCGCTGTCAGTTCAAATCCCGCCATGCTCGATCCTCTCCCATGCTTCGGATGTTTTCAGCGCCGTCACGGGGCGCATCGGGTCATTCTGCGCGTCAAACAGGCAGGCGTCGGCGTAGTCGCACAGGGCGCAGGCGTTGTCCCGGGCGTTTTTGAACCAGGGATCGGCCTGCACGCTTCCCGCGCGCAGCGCCTCGGCCAGCCGGCCGAGCGTCTGGTCGATGTAGCGCTCGAGCGCCCCGAAGCGCTCGGCGGTGGCCAGCGCGTCACCGGACGGTGCGCCGGTTTTGGAAAGCCTGACGGGCAGGAAGTGCTTGGACGCGCCCGGCTCCATCGCCTCGATCACCTCCGGGTCGTCCAGCACAAGGCCGCTGCGGCGCACGCCGTCCTTTTTCAGCGCGTCGAGCGCCTCGTCGTCCGGCTCGCTGTCCGCCGTGACCTGCGCCTGCCGCGCCGGGACGTACAGCACGCCGGCCGGCCGCAGCTCCTGCGCGCCGAAATGCGTCTTTGCGCGGCGCGTGAGCGTGAACAGATACAGCAGCATCTGCATGTCCATTCCCCGGCAGAGATCGGACAGCGAAAACTTCCGCACGCCGGTTTTATAGTCGGTCACGCGCAGATACAGGATCCCGTTATGCAGCCAGCCGTCCACCCGGTCGACCCGCCCGGAAAAGCGCACGCCGCTGCCGTTCTCCTCCGGCTCCAGCACGTCCCCGGCCGTGAGATCGAGCTCCATCTCCAGCGGCGTGAATTCGCTGCGGGACAGCTCCTCCCACATATCCGCGCACACGGCGCGCACCGTCGTGCGAAGACGGCGGAACAGATAGATGAAGCGCGGCGTCTTTTCCGCGAAGTCGTCCAGCTCGCGGCTTATGTATTCGTCCACACGGCGGTCGGTGAATTTTTCGATCTGGGCGCGCGTGACGGCCTTGAAGCCGCCGGCGTCCATGGCGTCCTGGGCGACGTTTTTGAGTATCTCATGCAGAAAGCTGCCGTAATCGCGCGGGTCGAACACGGCCCTCTGGCGCGGCTTTGCCTTCAGACCGTATTGGAGGAAATAGCCGAAGCGGCAGCTGTTGAACTTTTCGGCGCGGCTGGCCGTGAGCGCGGGCTTTTTCCCGTAAATGGCGCGCACGGCCTCCGGCGAGAGACAGCCGCGTCCGGCTCTTGCCGCGCGGGCAAGTCGTTCCGGTTCCTCCGCCTCGCCGCGCGAACGGAAAAAGGCGAGCGCGGCGGCGACCTCCGGCGAGGGGTCGCCCGCCGCGGCCAGAACCGCGAGCGCGCGCGCCGGGGATACGGCTCCCAGACGGGCGGCGAGAACGTTTCCCCGTTCGTCCGGAAGGCCGAGAAGCGCCTGCGCCCGCTGAACGATGAGCGAGGGACGCGCCGGGCTCCCGTCGGCCGCGGTGAGCGGGTGGGATATCCAGAGCGTGTCCGACGGCAGGGACAGGCAGTTGACGATCACGCCGAATTCGCGCCCCAGCGCCTCCTCCGCGTCCGGCAGGTCCAGACCGAGCCCGTTCAGCCGGGCCTTTTCGTCCGGCGAGAAGATCCCGCCGCCCTCGTCCGGCGCGGGAAGCTGCTCGTCGGTCGCGCCGAGCACGAGAAGATGGCGGATATGCCGCCGGCGCATCCGGTCCATCTCGCCGGCCTGCACGCGGTCGAGCGACACGGGGATCACGCCCACGTCGTATTGGCTTAGCATCAGCGTCCACAGCGCCGCAAAGCGCTCGGCGTCCATCGGCATGTCGCCGAGCGTGAGCGCGAACTGCTCCAGCGCCGTGCATACAAGCTCCCAGAGCTGGCGGTATTCCATGGCCGCCGCCGCATCGCCGCGCCCGTCCAGCGCCGCGGCGCGCGCCTCCAGCGTTTCGGCCAAAGCGATGTCCTCCAGAAAATCGGCCAGCGCCATGGCGTGCGCGCGGGCCGTCTGTGCGGCGGAGAGCGCCCGTTCCAGACGCTGCAGCGGCGCGGCGATGCGCCCGCGCAGAAGCTCGAGCGCCTTCAGACGCTCCCGCGAGGCGTCCGAAACGGGCTGGTTGTAGCCGTCGGGATGCTGTGTGAAGGGCCGCTGCCACATCCGCCCGCGGACGGACCAGAGAATGACGTAGTTTTCCAGCTCGTCCAGCTCGGCGGGGTCGATCCCGGCCAGTCCGGTTTTCAGATAGCCGAAAACGGCCTCGTATTCCCAGCCGTGCGTCACGCACTCGAGCGCCGAGGTGATGGCGAGCGGCAGGCTCTTGCGGAGAATGTCGCCCCGCCCGGACAGAAACAGAGGCACGCCGTAGCGCTCGCAGGCGGCCTCCAGCGCGCTGCGGCAGCCGTCAAAGCCGCGCACGGCCACGGCCATGTCCCGCCAGCGGCAGCCCGCCTGTGCCAGCGCGCGCATACGCGCGGCGGCCAGCTCGCATTCCTCGTAGGGCGTCGCCGCGGTCACGAGCGTCACGGAGCCGTCGTTTTCCGGCGCTTCCGGCCGGGAAAAATCAAACAGATGCGCGCAGAAAAAATCGATGGGCGTGTCGTCTCCGGCGCGCTCCATCCATTCGCGCCGGCACGTCTGGCCCTGCTCCTCCGCCGTCCGTTCCAGCCAGCGCGCCGTCCGCGCGGGCAGAACGTAGGGGCCGGATCCGTCGTCGCCGGTACAGCTGAGACAGACGGTGATATCCGCGCCGGCGGCAATGATCGCGCGCAGCACGCCGCGCTCGAGCGCCGTAAAATCCGTAAAGCCATCCACATAGAAGCAGCCGCGCACGGCGGACGACTGGCCGATCAGCTCCGCCAGCAGCGCAAGCGCGTCGGCGCTGTCCGCGCCGGAGCGGCCCTGCACGGCGTTGAAGGCTTCCAGCAGCACGGCGAGGTCCGTCAGCTTGTCGGCCAGCGCCCCGTCCGCCTGCGCGGCGGCCGCCATCAGCGCCGGCGCGTCCAGCCCTGCGTTTTTCAGCTCGTCCACGGCGCTTATGAGCGCCGTGAGAAGATGCACGTTCCGCCGCGCGCGGCCGTAAAGCCGCAGCGCGCCGCCGGCCTCCTCCGCGGCCACGGCCATGCACAGCAGCCGCCCGCCGGCGTCCAGAAGCTCGCGCGCGCCGCCGCAGTCGGAAAAGACCCGGCGCGCCAGCGCCGTGAAGCTCATCACCTCCGCGTAAGCCGACAGGCGGTCGCCCGCGGCCGCGCAGAGCTCGCGCTCGGCCTCGTGGCTGTACTGCTCGGGGACGAGAAGGATCGTCCCGCCCTCGCCGGCGGCGACGCGGGCGGCTATTTCGTTAAAAATGCGGCCGGTCTTGCCGGTGCCGGCACGGCCCAATATCAATCTAACCATAATTTGATTATACCATAGGAAGTCCGGCAAATCCAGAACAGTTGACGCGCGGGCCAAGTGGTGATAGAATAACAGGGATTTTTTATAAAAAAGAGAAGGAGTGTGATCGTCCTACCATGGATGATGGCGGTAGTATATCCGGCAATACGATTTTGCTTTACGTTGTGGTGATCCTCGCGCTGATCCTGAGCGCGAGCTGGTTTGCCGTGACGGAGACGGCCTTTGCCACGGTGTCGCGCTCAAAGCTGCGCGCGCGCATGGACAAGGGCGACAGCCGCGCCAAGCGCGCGATCTGGATCCTGGACAATTTTGACCGGGCGATCACGACGATCCTCATCGGCACGAATATAACCCACCTTGCCTCGGCGGCGCTTGTGACGCTGCTGGTCACGAAGCTGTGGGGTATTTCGTACGTTGCGTGGGGCACGGTCGTGACGACGGTGGTGGTATTCTTCGCGGGCGAGATGCTCCCGAAGAGCATTGCCAAGCTCTACAGCGAACGCTTCTGCCTGCAGAACGCAGCGGCGCTCGGCTTTTTTGTACGCATTTTTGCCCCGCTTTCGGCGGTGCTGACGGCGATCGGAAACGCGGCGGCCAGGCTTACCAAGGGCGACAGCGAGGTGTCCGTCACGGCGGATGAGCTGTACGATCTGGTCGAGGACATGACCGACAAGGGCAATCTGGACGAGGAACAGGGCGATTTGATCCAGTCGGCGCTGGCCTTCGCGGATGTGACGGCGGAAAACGTGCTCACGGCGCGGGTCGATCTGGCGGCGGTGGACGCCGCGTGGAGCGGCGCGCAGGTGGCGGCGTATGTGAAAACGCAGCGCCACAGCCGCATGCCGGTGTACGAGGGCAGCATCGACAACATCATCGGCATCCTGCCGATGCGCCGGTTCATCAAGGCCTATCTGCAGCAGGGCGACGCGCTGGAGCTGCGGCCGCTGCTGGACGAGGCGGTCTTCGTCCCGGCCGGCACGAAGGTGGACGATCTGCTCCCGGAGATGAGCCGCCGGCGGCTGAACATGGTCGTTGTGACGGACGCCTGGGGCGGGACCGCCGGCGTCGTCACCGTGGAGGACATACTGGAGGAGCTCGTCGGCGAGATATGGGACGAGGAGGACGAAGTGAAGGAATACTTCACGCCCCTCGGCGGCGGCCGGTATGAGCTGGACGCCAGTCTGGACGTGGGCGAGGCGTTCGATCTGCTCGATTTCGAGGATCCGGAGGACGACGAGAGCATCGTTCACTGCTCGCTCGCGGAGTGGACGCTCGACCAGTTTGATTTCATGCCGCACCAGCGCGACCGCTTTACCTATCACGGGCTGGAATTCGTGATCTCCGACATCAGCCGCCACCGCATCCGCAAGCTGATCGCCCGCCGGCTTGGGCCGGAGGAAGGAGGCGGCGAGGCATGACGCTGTATTACATCGGATTTGTGCTGTGCATCCTCTGCTCGGCGTTTTTCTCCGCGTCGGAGATGGCGGTGTCCTCGGCCAACCGCCTGCGGCTGGAGGGGATGCGCGACGACGGCAGCCGGAAGGCGGCGCGCGCGCTGCGCCTGATCGAAAACTACGACACGGCCCTTTCCACCATCCTCATCGGGAACAACCTGGTCAACATCGCGGCCTCGTCGATCTCGTCGGTCATCGCCATTCTGATCTCCGTCCGGCTCGCGGCGCCGGAGGGCGCCTGTGCCACGGCGGCCACGGTCGTCACGACGCTGCTCATCATCATCTTCGGCGAGACGATGCCGAAGATCGTCGCCAAAAAGAACCCGAACCGCTTCGCGCTGGCCTTTGCCGGCATTCTGCGGGTGCTGAACGTTGTGCTGTATCCCGCGGTCTGGTGCGTCGTGCGGCTGGTCCGGCTCATCACGGGCCGCATGAGCGGCGAGAGCGGCGGGGACAGCCAGGAGGCGGCTGTGGAGGAGCTGCAGTCGATCATCGAGACGGCGGAGGATGAGGCCGTGCTTGACGAGGATCGCAGCGAGCTGCTGCTGTCGGCGCTGGACTTCTCCGACATCTCCGCCAGCGAGGTCATGACCGCGCGCGTGGATATGCTGGCCGTCGACATCGAGGACAGCTTCGACGAGATCATGGCGCAGCTTTCGGACGCGCCCTATTCCCGCATCCCCGTCTACGAGGGCGACACGGACAACATCATCGGCGTGCTGCATCTCAACGCGCTGTACCGCGCCATGCTGGACGGCGACGGAAAGCCGGACATCCGGCCGCTGCTCAGCCCGCCCTGCTTCGTTTACAAGACCGTCAAGCTGCCGAAGCTGCTCGAACAGCTCCGCCGCCTGAAAACGCATTTGGCCATCGTTACCGACGAATACGGCGGAACGGCCGGCGTCGTTTCGATGGAGGATATTCTGGAGACCATCGTGGGCGATATATGGGACGAAACGGACGAGGTGGAGCCGGAGGTGACCGAGCAGGACGACGGAACGCTCTGTCTGGACGGCGACATGTCCGTGGGCGATTTCGTGGAGCTTCTTGGTCTGGACGAGGATCGCTTTGATTTCGAAAGCGAGACCGTCGGCGGATGGTGCATGGAAATGCTCGACGGCTTTGCCCGCGCCGGCGACAGCTTCCGCTACGGCGACTGCGTCGTGACGGTTCTGGAGGCGGACGACAAGCGCGTGGAAAAGCTCTCCGTCGTTCGCGTGCCGTCCGGCGAAGAGGAGGAGAAATCGTAATAACGACATAAAGAAAGCATCCTGCCGCCCGGCTTTACGGACGGCAGGATATTTTTGCGTGCGGGCCGGGGCGGAAAATTCCGGCTGTCTATTGAAAATCAGAATATTACATGCTAAAGTATGGCGGGCGGCGGCGCAGGAGCCGCCGGAGAGCTGCCGGAAGGCGGCTTTTTGAAAGCGGCGCGGTTAATATACTCTAACCAGAGCAAAAAAAACGCCCGCCCTGCACGGAGGAGGAAACGCATGACGATCAAAGCGTATCAAAGAAGCAGTCTGCTCGGCGCGGACGTTTCGACGCGGGATTTTGTGCTGAGCCAGGGCTCGGGCAACGCGGCGCTGTGCATCTGGATGGCCGCAAACACCGTCTGGGCCGCACGGCAGAGGAAAAAGCAAAATAATATTTATCTGGAAACGGGGGACTGAGCGATGAGAATTCTGGTATTCGGCGCGGGCGTGCTCGGCTGCAATCTGGCGAGAAATCTGCTGCGGGCGGGGAAGGACGTTACCCTGCTCGCGCGGGGAAAGTGGGCCGGGGAGATTGAGAAAAACGGCCTGCGGATCAAGGACAAGTTTTCGCCGCGCGTGTCGGTCAGCCGCATGCCGGTCGTGACGGAGCTGAAGCCTGAGGACCGGTACGACGTGATCTTCGTCGTCCTGCGCTATACGCAGCTCGACTCAATTCTGGAGACGCTGCGCGCGAATCCGACGGCGAACATCGTCTTTGTGGGCAACAACGTGCGCGCGCAGGCGCTCGCCGCGTCGCTGCCGGAGAAGAACGTACTGTTCGCCTTCGCGTCCTCGGCGGGGCACCGGG
>OIZV01000648.1_pt1 | contig 15136 bp, 18 predicted proteins | sample 1588681 | NCBI WGS metagenome assembly OIZV01 (sample SAMN03283281) | human gut metagenome | biome: human-associated habitat; material: feces | host: Homo sapiens | place: Peru | collected 2012
CGTCTTGCGGTAGGAGAACATAACCAATCCACAGCATCCCTTACAGTGTAGCACAGTCCTTGGAGAGGGACTCTAATAACTACTACTCTATAATACAAGGAGAAGGCCCTATGAAAGACTATCTGGAATATATCGAAGAAAGCACAAATACGGTGAAGATCAAGACAAGGTTATCAAAACTGCTGGTGGTTTTGTGCTATCTGGTAATTTGGTCGTTCAATATTATGGCGTCATGGCGTTTTTCCGCGGGAAGTATTACGGAAGCACAGGCAGGTGGAACCCAATGGATTATGCTCCCGGCCGCCACGATCGTTCTGTCTCTTTTGATCGGGAAAAACAATTATTGGGGAAAGTACAAGTGGCTGGCGCCGATTGGATTTGGCCTTATGTTCATGCTTTCCGTCTATGCGAGCTATGGCATGAGAGAAAGCTTGATCTTTAATCGGGTCGATTTGCAAACGCTCAGCTTTTTCTTTATCGGAACGATTGCTTCGATGATAGGGATGGTGCTTGGTCATGCACTTTTCGCGGACCAAAAAAGCAAAGAAAAGAGCAAGTAATATATGCTTGCCGATACATGAACTTTAATGGGCTGTTCTGGCAACAGCCCATTTCCAACGGACGAGAATGGATTTTCACGCAGAACCCGGAAGCATTTGGGATGGTAAGGTCGTGCATCAGAAGTGGCTTCCGGCAGGTGCCTTGGCGAAGGCACATCCGAGACCTCCCTTTGAGAATTCGGAAAACTTAACATGGACCTTATTTTCGGTATGGTAGAATAAACAAGCGACAGCTTATGCTGTCCGGAGGCGACTGCAATGCAACGCCAGCCCTGCGGATACAGAATTACTTACAACGGAGAAAACGTATGACATTTGAAATTCACAGTGACATCACAAATCGCTCTATGACCATAGCCGCCCGCGCGATGCGCAAGGTGCTGCGGCGAAAACGCAGCATCCTTTGGGCCATTTTCGGCTGGAGCGTCTTTTTATTCAACGCATTGCTGCTGATCCCATTCGATGGAGAGCCTTTTTCGCTTGATGTCAGAACGGTGACTTCCATGCTGGTAGAGGTGATGCTGCTGTCCGTTCTGCTGTTTCAGGATCGGTTCAACGGCATGATCGCCCGCAAAAACGCGCTGGCGGGCACAAAGGAATATCATGTCGCATTCGGCGAGGATTCCTATACCGTCGTTACGGCGGCCACCACCTCCACGTTCCGCTATGAACTGATCGACGCACTGGCTGAGTCGCAGGACTACATCATCCTTCTGATGAAGAAACGCTATGTGCAGCCTCTGGACAAGCGTACTCTTACCGGCGGGACGGTGGAGGAATTCAAACGATTTCTTGAGGAGAAGACCGGAAAGACGTTCCGGCGTGTGAAATGAACGAATTTTCTATAACGCCCTTTCGCGGGCTGCATTTGCTTCTGCTTTTGCTTACGGCAGCGGCGGTGCTGCTCATATTCTTGCTGCTGCGCGGAAAACCGGAAGCACGTCGCTCCCGGTTTCTGATCGGCGTGTGCCTTTTTAATCTTGCGCTGTTTACCGTCTACAAGCTCTCACTGTCCATGGACGCAGCGTATGTCCGTGCCTACTATCCCAATGGCTTCAACATTTTCAATGAGCTGCCGCTGCACCTGTGCAACATCAATCTGTTCCTGATCCCGCTGGGAGTGTGGAAGAGGAACCGCTCGATCATGGGGTTTTCCTTCTTTGTAGCGCCCCTTGGCGCACTGATGGCGCTGCTCTTCCCGGAGCCTCTGTTCTCCGGCTTTTCACTGTTCCTGCCGCGAATTTTTGGCTACTATGTGACGCACGCTCTCCTTATTGTCTGCGGCCTGAGTCTGGCGACGCTAGGCTTTTACCGCCCCGACACCAAGGATATCCCGCGGATCCTCAAGACCTTTGGTCTGCTTGCCGTAGGCGCTCATCTTATCAATCTCCTGTTACGCCTCACGCTCTGCCCGGAGGCGAACTACTTCTTCACCTACGGCGCAGAGATCGGCGTGCTCAAGCTGTTTTGGAGCATCATCCCGGCGCCGCTGCTCTACGGGCTGCCGGCACCGCTGATCCTTGCAGGCTATATGTACGCGGTCTGTGCGTTGTCCCGCCTGACGCAAAGGGCGGAAGAAGTGTCTTTTTCATAAAACAGGACACAAAAAGCGGCCTTGGGCGCGATGAACTGCCCCGCTTTTTTGGTGGTTGGCAGTTGAACGCTGCCGGCCGCTTTTTCTGCATCGGACAAAGCGGAGCGCTTCTGCGCTCCGCAGCAGGATATCAGAAAAGGCGGGCTGAGGCGCGCCGGGGAAGGAACAAGGTCAACAGAACCGAAGAAGGAGCGCGATCAAAGGCTCACTGGGGCGCTTCCGGGAAGAATTCACCGTGCACCGCGTGCACGGCTTTTTCATATTCCGGCTCGCTGATGCCAACGGTGATGTTGATCTCGCGCGTGCCCTGCACGACCATCCGCACGTTGATGCCGGCGCGTCCGAGCGCACAGAGCAGACGGCCGGAGACGCCCGGCCTTCCCGCCATGTCCCGTCCGACGATGGACACCATGGCAAGCCCGTCTGCAACGCAGATGCTGTCCGGGCGGACGGCGGCGGAAATGTCCGACAAAAGCGCCTCGCGGCAGGCGGAGACCGCCGCGGCCGGGGCGATGAACGAGATGCTGCCAAGCCCCGTTGCGATGTGGTCAAAGGGGATCTCGTGCGTTTCGAGCACCGAGAGAATCCTGCGGCAGTAGCCTACGGCGCTGTTCATGTTTTCCTTCTCCACTTGTATGGAGCAGTAGCCCTTGCGCCCCGCGATTCCCGTGACGGGACAGGCGGAGGGAGGGCTCTGCGATGAGACGAGGGTGCCGGGTGCGTCTGGCTGCATCGTGGAGCGGATGTGAATAGGGATGCCCATACGCCGGGCTGGCGTCACCGCGTCCTCGTGCAGCACGTTGGCGCCCATATACGCAAGCTCCCGTACCTCGTCATAGGCCATGGCGGGAATCGCCCTTGCGCTGGGCACGATCGCAGGATCGGCGCGGAAAATGCCGGGCACGTCCGTCCAGTTTTCGTAGGCATCCGACCCGGAGGCGCTTGCCAGCAGCGCTCCGGAGATATCCGAGCCGCCGCGCGGCAGCGTGTGGATGCGGCCGTCCGCGCCGCCGCCGTAGAAGCCGGGCATGACGGCACGCTCCATGTCGTGGAGCCTGTGCATTAGCGCCTGCTCCGCCAGCTTGTGCTGCGGGACGCCGTCAGCGTCAAAGAAGTGCAGCTCCGCCGGGTCGAGAAACGGCCAGCCCAGCAGGGCTGCCAGCATCCGCCCGCTGAGGTATTCGCCGCGGCTGGCGCAGTATGCAGCAGACGCGCCGGAGCGCAGGTCCTTTTCGATCTGCCGGAGTTCCGCCTCCAGATCGATGCTGAGACGGAGCTCCTGCGCGATCTGCCGGAACCTCGCAGCGACAGGTGCAAAGGCAGTCTCGGGGTCTGTGCCTGTTTTTACAGCGGCATGGCAGTCATACAGCAGATCCGTCACCTTTTTGTCCTCCGCAGAGCGCTTTCCCGGGGCGGAGACCACGACAAAGCGCAGCTCCGGGTCTGCCGATACGATGCGCTTTACCTGCCGGAAGCGGGCTGCGTCTGCCAGAGACGTGCCGCCGAATTTTGCTGTTTTCATAGGGCGTCTCCCTTCAAAAGATCGTCCATATCGTAAAGACCGGGCTGCCTGCCGCAGAGGAAGACGGCAGCCCGCAGCGCACCCTCCGCGAACAGCCGCCGGTCATGCGCCTCGTGCTTCAGACTCAGCGTTTCGGCTCCGGTCGAGATCAGCACCTCATGGATGCCGGTCACACTGCCGAGGCGGATGGAGGATATGCCGATCTCGCTGTGAGTTCGCGGTGAAAAGCCGCTGCGGCCGCACACAAGCGCTGCCTCCGGCCGCTCTTTTTGAACGGCGGCAGCGAGCATACGCGCCGTGCCGCTCGGAGCGTCCGCCTTGCGGCTGTGATGCGTCTCCACGATCTCGATCTCCGCCTCCGGAAACAGGCGCGCGGCCTCGCGCACAAGGCCGCAGAGCGCCGCAATACCGAGACTCATGTTGCCGGAAAAAAAGACGGGGATCTGCTCTGAGGCGCGCTCGATGCGCGCGCGCTCCTGCTGCGTGTGTCCGGTGGTGCCGATCACGATGGGAAGGCCGTGCTCCAGCGCAAAGTCAAGCGCGCCTTCGGTCGCGGTGTGAAAGGAAAAGTCGAGCACGATGTCGGCAGGCTCCAGAACTTCGGAAAAGGACGCAAACGCGCCGTTTCCGCTGCGGCTGACCATGGGCCCTGCGGTGCAGTCCGCAAATCCGGCGTCCAGCAGCGCGCGAAGCGCTCTGCCCATCGCGCCGTTTGCGCCGTGCAGAAGGATCCTTGTCATCTCAAACACCCCATGCTTCGAGCGCGTTCAGAAGGACGGCCCGGCGTCCTTCCTCCATCGGGGTGAGCGGAAGACGCAGCGTGTCGGTGCCGTAGCCCATTTTTGCCAGCGCCGCCTTGACCGGAATGGGATTGACCTCGGAAAACAGCGCGTCTATGACGGGCAGCAGACGGCACTGGAGCGCCGCAGCGCCGCGCACATCCCCGGAGAAGAACAGCTCGCACAGCCGAACCGCCTCCCTGGGCAGCACATTGGAGAGTACGGAGATGCAGCCCTCGCCGCCCATGGCGAGAATCGGCACGATCTGATCGTCGTTGCCGGAATAGACGTCCAGATGAGCCTCTGCCTTGTGAAATAGCGATACGATCTGCGAGAGGTTTCCGCTTGCCTCCTTTACGGCGGCGATGCGCGGATGCGCTGCAAGTGCGGCGCAGGTCTCGGGCAGCAGGTTGCAGCCCGTGCGGGAGGGAACGTTATAGAGGATCACGGGCTTATCTGATGCATCCGCGATGGCGGTATAATGGGCAATCAGCCCCCGCTGTGTGGCCTTGTTATAATAGGGCGTCACCACCAGACAGGCATCCGCTCCGGCGGCGCAGGCAAACCGCGTCATCTCGACGGCTTTTTCGGTGCAGTTTGCGCCGGTGCCTGCGATGACCGGCACGCGCCCGGCGGCCCGCTTTACGGCAAAGGCGATCGTCTGGCGGTGCTCCTCGGCGGTCATTGTGGACGCCTCGCCAGTTGTACCGCAGGTGACAAGCCCGGTGACGCCGCTTTCGATCTGCCAGTCTATGAGTCTGCCGTAGGCGTCATAGTCGATGGCGCCGGAAGATGTCATCGGGGTGGCAAGAGCCGTGGCGATGCCGCGGAAAAGTGTTTTCTGTTTCATTTGAGCTACCTCCTGTTTCTGTAGGTCGTCAAGTTCTTCTTTCCTGTTTGAGCTTTTCCAGAAATGCCTCAAGACGATCCATGCCGCGTTCGAGCATCTGCTCGCCGCAGCAGTAGGATATGCGGATATGCCCCTCTGTTCCGAAGCAGCTTCCGGGTACTGCTGCGACCCCGGCCTCCGCGATCAGACGAAGGCAGAACGCCTCGGAGCAAAGGCCGAAGGCACGGATATCCGGGAAGGCATAAAACGCGCCCTCCGGAACGGGGCAGCAAAGCCCCATCGCATGGAGGCGGCGCAGCACCAGCGCCCGCCTTTTTGCGTAGGTCTCGCGCATCGGCGCCGTGTCGGTTTCCAGCGCCGTCTCACAGGCGGCCTGGAGCATGCTGGGCGCGCAGGTCAGAATATGCCCGTGGAGCGCAGTGAGCTTTCGGATGACCGGCGCGCTGCCCATGAGATATCCGATGCGCCAGCCCGTCATCGCCCACGGCTTTGAAAAGCTCTGGGCGATCAAAAGCCGCTCCCGCAGGCCGGGCAGGGCCGCAGGATCCGGACAGGGCCGCGTGCACAGCCCGCGGTAAACGTCGTCGCAGAGTATAAAGATGGGCCTGTCTCCGACCGCGCGGCAGACGGCCGCAAGAGAGGCTTCCGTATATACCGCGCCGGTTGGATTGTTCGGGCTGTTGAGCACGAGCGCCTTTGTCCGCGGCGTGATGGCGGCGCAGAGCGCTTCATATGTCAGCTGAAAGCCCGTCCAGGCGGTGTCCAGATACACGGGAACAGCGCCTGCGAGCCGTGTCACGGTCTCGTAAAGCCCGAAGGCGGGCGTCGGGATCACGACCTCGTCGCCGGGGTCGAGGACGCCGGTCAGCGCGCAGTAAATGGCTTCCGTTGCACCGGCGGTGACGAGGATTTCGTCCGGCCCGTAGTCAAGCTGGCGCGTTTTTGCCTCATAGGCGGCGAGTTTCGCACGGAGCGAAGCGCTGCCCTGGTTTGCGGTGTAGTGGGTACTGCCGCTTGCAAGTGCGCGGACGGCGGCCTCGCATATGGGTGCGGGCGTGGGAAGATCCGGCTCGCCGATGGTCAGCGTGATGCAGTCCTCACGCTCTGCGGCAAGGGCGGTATAGCGGCGAATGGCGCTCAAAGAGAGCCCGCCGAGCGAGGTGCAGAGCCTGTCTACCATACCGTTCCTCCCGCGACTGCCTCAAAATAGCGCACGCCGGTCTCAAGCACGCGCTCGTCAAAATCGAACGCCGCCGTGTGCAGCGCCGATGTCTCGCCGCAGCCCAAAAACAGAAACAGGCCGGGAAGCCGCCGCTGATAGTATGAAAAATCGTCGCTTGCCATGGTTGGCGCGGTCAGCGCCTCGATGGGAAACAGCGCAGAAGCCGTGCGGAGCAGATCGGGCGGATTCACAACAGCGGGGTAGCCCTCGCTGAAATGGACGGCGGCCGCACAGCCGCTGGTTTGCGCGACATGGCGGCTGATCGTCTCCAGCGCCTCCCGGATGCTGCAAAACGCAGCATCATCGAGCGCGCGCAGACTGCCCTCCAGCCGTGCGCTTCCGGCAACTGCATTGCGGACGCTTCCGGCTTCCATGCGCCCGAAGCCGAGCAGACTTTGCGGAGCCTGCGGAAGCGGCAATGCCGCGGCGCGGCTGTAAAACTCCACGCAGGCTGCAAGTGCGTCACGGCCGGAGGCGGCGGAGCAGAAATGTGCGCAGCGCCCCTCGGCGGTGAACGTCACCTCGGCCGAGCGCGCCATCATGGCGCCGGGCAAACCGGCGATCATCCCGGCAGAAAGACCCGGCCAGAGGTGCAGGGCAAATACGGCTTTGACGCGCAGACGCTCCAAGACCCCTGTTTCGCAAAGCCGTCTGGCGCCGCCGGCCGTTTCCTCGGCGGGCTGAAACAGCAGCAGAATGTTGTGCGGAAGCGCCTGCTTCGTGCGGATCCTGCGGCCAAGCTCCAGCGCCATCGCCATGTGCCCATCGTGTCCGCAGGCGTGCATTTTTCCGCTGTGCTGAGAGGCAAACGGCAGCCCCGTCCGCTCCGCGATGGGCAGCGCGTCCATTTCCGCGCGAAATGCCAGCGTATCCGGCGCGCCGAAGTCAAAATAAGCGCACACAGCGCTGTCAAGTGGGAAAAGCACCTCGCAGTCGAGCGTGCCGAGGACATCTTGTAAATAGTCCATGGTCTTGGGCAGCTCGTCGCCCAGCTCGGGGATGCGGTGCAGGGCGCGTCTGTCCACTGTCATGGGGGTGAGCGTTTGCATATCTGAAACCCTTTCTTGTGCGTGTTTGAATGTCATGCGCCTGCGGCTCAAAGCTCCCGCAGGGCGTCCACCAGCGCCGTCTTGGCGGCGGAGGTCTCATCCTTACGCTTGATGATACGCGCGGGGCATCCGGCAACCACGGTGTCGGGCGGTACGTCCGAGATGACGACCGCGCCCGCCGCAACGACTGCGCCGCGGCCGATGCGGCAGCCCTCGATCACCACTGCGTTCGCCCCGATGAGCACCTCGTCCTCCACGACGACGGGCGTCGCGCTTGCAGGCTCGATCACCCCGGCCAGCACTGCGCCTGCGCCGATGTGGCAGCGTGCGCCGACCGTTGCGCGGCCTCCGAGCACCGCGCCCATGTCGATCATGGTTCCTGCGCCCACGCTTGCGCCGATGTTGAGGATGGCGCCCATCATGATGACGGCTCCCTCCCCGATCTCGACCTGCTCTCGAATGATGGCACCTGGCTCGATCCGGGCGTTCAGCCCCTTCGTGTCCAGCAGAGGAACGGCTGAATTGCGGCAGCTGCTTTCGATCACGATATCGGCAATGGCATCCTGCTGCGCCTGGACGGCGGGGCCGATATCCCGCCAGTCGCCAAACACGATTTTTGCCCCGTCCCCGGCCGGAAAGACCTTGGCATTCGGAAAGCTCGTCGGAAAACGCTCCCAAATGTAGACCTTGACTGGCGTTTTCTTTTCGGCAGTGCGGATATATTCGATCAGTTCCGCTGCGTTCATGTGTGCGCTCCTTTTCATGCTTATTTACTGTAAATTCATCATATCGGATACTTCGATGCAATACAATGCACAACAATGCGCAGATTATTGCAAAAAATGCCCATTTCGCTGCCATAAAACGCTGAACTGCAAATTTGCCGCCGCCTTCTGCGGCTGGACAGCAAAAGACCGCTGACCCGCGTTCTGTGCGCAAGGTCAACGGTCTTTTAAGGATTAAAGGCACGTATCTTTAGCAGTGACTCTGAATCATCATGCCTGATGAAGGCATGTGGTGAAACGCTTTTCGTTCATAGGCGACGGACTTTCCCATGTGGCGTTTGGAGCCGTGGCCATTGCCGCCGTGCTGCAGATCACCAATGAAATGCCGCTGGTGATGGTCATTACGATTATCAGTGCAGTATCGCTTCTGCGTACATGGCAGAACACGAAAATCAAGGGCGACGCCGCTATCGCCATGATCTCGGTGGGAGCACTGGCTATTGGGTATCTTCTGATGAACCTCTTTTCCACCTCGTCCAACCTTTCGGGTGATGTGTGCAGCACACTGTTCGGCTCCACCTCCATTCTGACGCTGTCCCCCGCAGAGGTATGGCTGTGCGTGGGAATGTCGGTGCTGGTCGTGGCGGTGTTCATTCTGTTTTACAATAAGATCTTCGCCGTGACCTTTGACGAGAGTTTTGCAAGGGCGACCGGCACAAAGGCGGGGCTTTACAACCTGCTGATCGCCGTCGTCGTTGCGGTCATCATTGTGCTGGCGATGAACCTTGTGGGTTCCCTGCTAATCTCCGCACTGGTGATCTTCCCGGCGCTGTCCGCCATGCGGATGTTCAAGAGCTTTCGCAGCGTGACCATCTGCGCGGCAGTCCTTTCGGTTTTCTGTGCGCTGCTCGGCATTCTGGCGTCCATTCTCGCCGGTACGCCGGTAGGTTCCACCATCGTCGCCGTTCAGATCGGCGCTTTCGGTCTGTCGTGGCTGGCAGGCACGGTATTGGGAGGTGTTCGCAGATGAAAAAACTATTTTGCCTGCTGTTGGCAACACTGCTGCTCTGCACTCTCGCCGCCTGCGGAGGTGAAAAAGATAAAGTGACTGCTGCAGCTGATTCAGCCGATAACCAAGCGCCAGAGGCTTCTGTTTCACAAAAACAGCCCTCAGAAAAGAAATCGGAGTCTAAGCCTGCAGCCTCTGAACCAACGCAAAGCACAGACGGTGTTGATGTTGACCTCACAAGGCTTAGCAGTACAATGGTATATTCTGAAGTCTATAATATGATGAACGCCCCCGGTGATTATATTGGGAAAACCATTAAAATGACGGGACAATTTGTATATTACGAAAACCCTGATACGCAAGCCCAATACTTCACCTGTATCATTGGTGATGCAATGGCTTGCTGCTCACAGGGACTGGAGTTTGTACTGACCGGTAAGCATACCTATCCGGATGATTATCCTGAGTTGGGCAGCGAGATTACGGTTTGTGGTACATTTGAGTTATATGAGGAAGGAGAGATTCAATATTGTCGGCTGGTTGATGCGGAAATGATTGGGCAATAACGCAGCCTCCTGCAAAAAAGCAGACAGCTTTCCGCCTTAGTCGCATTTCTGCGTGAGAGTTGGCGAAAGCTGCCTGTTTTGCTATGGAACTGACTATCGGCGCGATAGCGAGGCATTTTGACCATAGCTTTGTCTTCTGCTTCTTCACCGTATATGAGCATTGACTTTGCAGCATTCAGCCTATAGCAGAAACTCTCAAGGTTTCACTTGCGAAATGGCAGAATCCCTGCTATAATGTTTATGTAAGTTTCAGAATTGCCGCCGAGCAATTACAGTGAATGAGTAACACAGTGCCTGAGGATGAAAGTCTTCAGGCACTTTTTTGTTTCTTCTGCCTCTCACAAACAGAGGCACAGACGGGGACGGCGGGGAGTATGCCCCCTCCCTGCTGACAATTTCATATCTGGGATCCTTGGGTCCAAAAGCGCTTAGAGAGCTTCGGTTCTTTAAGCGCTTTTTTATATAGATCGGAGCCTAACCGCTCCCTTACCCTTTGCTCCGGGGAGCCTTTCGGCACACCCGTACAGATAAATATTACATGCAGGAATGCAGAAAGGAAATGCCAGTGGAAGACGATTACATGATGGTGATCATCCCGTGTATTGCGGAGATTGCCGCCTCAGATACGCCTGAACGAGTCAAAAAGCTCCGCCTTGGAGCCGTTAGCGAGCTTCAGCGGTATCTGCATTATTACCGGCAGCTTGGCTATATGCCGAAGCTGCTCTATGCCATTGCAGACAAGAAATGCCGGATGATAGTTTCTGCCACAACCAAGGCGGAGATGCAAAAGCTAATCCGACCCAATTGTCCGCACTATGACGGAGCCGGATTTATCCCAGCTGCTTACAGTGTCCCGGAAGAAGAACTCATCTGTTGGAGCGAAACATCCCTGAAAGGGCCGCTGACCGCAGAGGGCTTTCAGCGGTATATGGAGCTTTTTAAGCAGGTGCTTCCGGAGGAAAGCCGCAGACTCGCGTTGTGAGGTGATGCAGATGGATAACATCGGGAATACCAAGCATGCGTTGACCTTTGCGGATCTGCGTGTTCACTACTATACCGGACGGAGCTACCTCATTTCCGGCGAAGGCCGGAATAAGGTGTTCGGCTATCGGCACGGCGTGATGACCGATATCGGAGATCTGCCGGAAGCCGAATGGACCCGTCTGGCAAAACAACTGATCCGGCAATCCGGTGAGCAGGAGCTATATCAGCAGCTTTTCGCATGGGAAAGAGAACAAAGCCATTGGGAACAAAGTCCTTCTCAGTTTGAACTGGATGTGCTGAGTTTGCATATGGCGCGGCTGCCGGACAATCCGGCGTGGTGCGATTTTATTCCATTCAACCGGAAATATCGCCCTGAAGTGCTTTGCAATGCAGAGATTCTATGGGTCAAGTGTTCCGGGTGCGGAAAACGCCACGAAATGACAGGAACGCAGCTCAAAAATATCCGTGACAGAAGCAATGGTAAGCTGTACTGCCGGGAATGCGGTGATTGGATGCCGGTCCACCCATGCGCTCATCCTAAGGAAGGGGGTGATGGGAACGGATAAAGTCGTCATCGTTGTCAAGGACGGAATGGTTTGGGAAGTATTCGGATCCTGCCCTTACAAATTCGATGTTGAGATCCTGGACATGGATTTTAACGGAGCCGACCCTGACGCAGAGAATGCCGCACAGGATCGGCTTCAGACTGTCCGGCAGTATCTCAGCAAAATCTATTAACAAAAAGGAGAAGCATTATGCGAGAAAAGAACAATACCAATCTGGAACGGATGCGCGAACTGATCGAGCGGCTCACGGAGGCGGACATCGCCTACTACAAAAACGATGCTCCTATTATGACGGATCTGGAATATGACCGACTGACAGAGGAACTCGCCTCTTTGGAGCATGATACCGGGCTGGTGCTTTCCGGCTCGCCGACGCAGAAGGTTTCCGGAGAGATTTTGGAAAGCCTGGCGGAGGTGCGGCATACAAAGCCCATGCTGTCCGCAGGCAAGACGAAGTCCATTGAGGATCTGATCCGGTTTGCAGCAGGACGTGCTGTTCTGATGAGCTGGAAGATGGACGGACTTACGCTGGTTTTGCGGTATGAGTACGGAAAACTGAAGCAGGCCATCACCCGCGGCCGCGAGGGTATCATCGGCGAGGATGTGACCCATACGGTGCGCACCTTCCGAAACGTGCCCTTGACGATCCCCACGAAGGAATCGTTTGAGGTACGCGGAGAGGGCGTCATCTCATGGGAGAGCTTCCGCAGAATCAATGCCAGTCTGGAGGAGCCCTATACCCATCCACGTAATCTGGCCTCCGGCAGCACGCGAAAGCTTGACGCCGGTGAGGCAAGCAAGCGCCGGTTGGAGTTCTGGGCTTTCGAACTGGTCAGCGACCATCTGGAGCCTGAGAGCAAGCTTGCGCAGCAGCAATTTCTGCAGCGCAGCGGTTTCTCGGTTGTTCCATATATCTTTTTGGATGCCGGGCACAGCGGACAGGACATTCGAGATACAGTCGCCGGCATGGAACCCAAAGACTTCGCATATCCGGTGGATGGTCTCGTCATGGAATATGAAGACCTCCGCTATGGTAAAAGCCTTGGAGCAACCGGACATCACGAGAATCGCCTGATTGCGCTCAAGTGGGCCGATGAACTCTATAGCACGTGCTTCCGCGGCGTGGAGTTGGCCACGACCAGAACCGGTATGGTAAGCATCACCGGTCTGTTCGATCCGATCAGTATTGACGGTACACTCGTCAGCCGCGCTTACCTGCACAACCTTGATATCTTCGATGAGTTTCAGTTTGGCATCGGTGACGAGATCAGCGTGTATAAGGCGAACATGATCATTCCGCAGATTGCGGACAATAAAACGCAGAGCAACACCTATATGCTGCCCATGACCTGCCCCTGCTGTGGAAAGCCGCTAACGGTAAAGTACACATCGGGCGGCACGCGGCAGCTATATTGCGGTAATCCGCACTGTGCAGCCAAGCTGGTGCAGAAGTTTGCACATTTCTGTGAAAAGACCCGCATGAATATCGAAGGACTCTCAGCAACAACGCTGGAGAAGCTCATCGGTCACGGCTGGGTGCGAAATTTCGGAGACTTATACGAGCTGGAGCAGTACCGTGAGGATATTGTACGCACCGAGGGTTTCGGCGAGCGATCCTTTGACCGACTGCAGGCGGCAATTGAAAAGAGCCGCCGCTGCACGTTGGCAAAGTTTATCGCCGGTCTCGGTATCCCGATGGTCGGGCGCCATGCAGGCCGGGATCTGGATCGCTATTTCCATGGATCATGGGCTGAGTTTGAGGCGGCAATTCTCAACGGCTTCGATTTCACACAGCTGCCGGATTTTGGCGAGACCATGCACAACAACATTTATACCTGGTATGCGGATGCTCAGGAGGCAAAGCTCTGGCGTCCGCTGCTGAGAAAAATTCAATTTGAAACAAAGGAGAATTTGACTATGGAAACCACCATGAATAACCCCTTCGCAGGCAAGACCGTCGTTGCTACCGGAAAGCTGGAGCATTACACCCGTGACGGCATCCAGGAGAAGCTGATTTCTCTGGGCGCTCATCCGTCCGGTGCCGTGAGTAAGAAAACCGATTATCTGATCGTTGGCGAAAAAGCCGGCAGCAAGCTGACCAAAGCACAGCAGCTGGGCGTAAAAACGCTGACTGAACAGGAATTTGAGGACATGCTGGCCTGAATGGCAGGCGGCGCAACGGTTGCGGCGCAGGGATTACCTGCTCCGTTTCCGGTCTCAGGAGGAAATCAAGATGACAAACCACAAATACCGTTGTCCTGTCTGCGGAGCTAAGAGCTTCGAGGTCACAGCACATGTTACGCAGGATTGGAAAATCGACTGCAACGGCACTTTTCTGGAAGCGTTGAATGAGTGCGTTGAGGTCACGCACTATCCTGACGAAGCGGATATCTGGAGCTGTTCCAACTGTGATTTTTCCGCAGAAGGCAAATCGTTTCTCGTAAATACTCACAGTTAGGAGGACACATAATGAGAAAAACGAAGATCGGGGTCATGGACTTCCACGGCAGCGTGGATATCACCGACCCCTGTTACGACAAAAACGTCTGGTGCCGGATGAACAATGTGAAAATCAGTGAAGGCGAATACCCGAATTCCATCGGCAACAGGCGATGCTCCTGTTCTGGCGATATAAGTATTCGGATTTCGACTTAGATCAGCCGTTCCTAAAGCAATATGCAAAAAATCTTCAACAGCTCAAGGCGGCACTGTCCCTGTTGGCGGAGCAGCCATAACCAACACAAACCGACGATTATTCTATGAAAAGGAGAAGTAAAATGGATCAAAGATTACAACACATTGTGGAGCACTACGACGAGATGTGCATCGGAACGGATGAGCATTTTCGTTTTCACTGCAAGCAGTGCGGGAAATGCTGCATCAACCGGGAGGATATTCTCCTGAATCCCAAAGACCTCTACAACATATCCAAGGAACTGGGACTTGCGCCACGGGACACCATTGCGCATTATTGCGAGGTATATCTGGGGCAAAACTCCCGAATCCCCATTGTACGGCTCAAGCCGAGGGGATCTATTAAGCGTTGCCCGCTGCTCAGGGACCGGAAATGTTCTGTTCATAATGCAAAGCCTACAGTTTGCGCCCTGTTCCCACTGGGCCGCAGCATAAAGCTGGATGCGAAAGAAACGGATCCGAACGCCATTGAGCGTGCCAGGATCCAGTATATCATCAACTCCATTGAGTGCGGAGATCGTTCCGAAGAGCATACCGTACGCGAGTGGGTAGAAAGCTTCGGCATACCCATCCACGACAACGATTTTATTGCATGGCAGAAAGCGCTGTTCTCTGTAAGACAGCAAATCGTGGAGCTGGAGAAAATGCTTCCTGACAAACCCATGGAGCGGGTCTGGTCCATTACCTATCAGGCGCTGTATCTCAATTATGACATTCAGGAGGATTTCCGGGAACAGTTCCAAAAAAACAGCGACCGTCTTATCGACGCACTTGAACATCTGCCGGCATTGTGGAAGGAGCTCAGCCATGAATGATGACCGCAACCGTAGTCAAATCATTCGCATCGATGCACGCAACTGCTTTGTGGAAAGTCTGAATGATGCCTTTGAGATCGGGAAAGCGCATTTTACATTTGCCTCCTACGACCTCAGCAAGCCCTCCGGCCAGCGTCAGACCAACAGCATTCAAATCTACATCGATATGGCGGAGGTGTTAGAGTTGTGCCGGAAGCTGAT
>OIZV01000656.1_pt1 | contig 15042 bp, 10 predicted proteins | sample 1588681 | NCBI WGS metagenome assembly OIZV01 (sample SAMN03283281) | human gut metagenome | biome: human-associated habitat; material: feces | host: Homo sapiens | place: Peru | collected 2012
AAATGGATAGCTTCAGATGTTCACCTTAGGTACTGCTCATAGCGGCCTCCTAGCCGACGGTATTCGTCGAAGAATTTAGGGTAGGATTTCTGAACGCACTGGGCACCCAGAATGGTGACGGGTTCGGTGCAGCGGATCGCGGCAATGGCCGCGGACATGGCAATCCGGTGATCGTTCACGCTGTCCACGGTGCCGCCCACCAGGCCGGTTCCGAAAATATGGAGGGTGTTGTCGTCCGCTTCCGCATGGCCGCCCAGGGCTTCCAGCATGGCGATCACCGAAGCCACCCGGTCGGATTCCTTCAGCCGCAGCCGCCCCGCATGCTCGATGACCGTCTCGCCCTCGGCGCAAGCCGCGGCAATGAGTATGTTTTCGGTAGCTCCGACGCTCGGGAAGGATAGGGTTATCTTCTCTCCGTGAAGCCCGTCGGGGCATTTGCATGAGAGCACACCGCCCTCAGTGCCTATCTCCGCGCCCATAAGGCGCAGAGAGGACAGATGAAGATCAATCGGGCGCAGACCTATCTCACAGCCGCCGGGCGCGGATATCTCCGCCATGCCGAGACGGGCAAGCAGGGGCGACAAAAAAATAACGGACGAACGCATCTCGCACATAAGCTCGCGCGGCACATCGCAGCGGCAGATGCCCGTGGCGTCAACAGTGACGGCGCCGCCCTCGCGCCACACCCTGCAGCCGATAAAGCGCAAAATTTTTATCGCGGCGTCAACATCGGAAAGGCGCGGGCAGTTTTTGATAACGCTCACGCCGTCAACGCTCGCGGCGGCGGCCAAAAGCGGCAACGCGCTGTTTTTTGCGCCCTGAAGCCGCACCTCGCCCGAGAGTCTTTTCTTCCCCGATATCCTCACCGTTTCCATTTTCGCACCCCGCGCACTCAATTAATAACTGCGTGCCATCATATGCGAAAATGAATTTTTCTGTTACCCGACCACCTTGCAAAGGCAGTCATATATGCGTTTTGCCGCATCTCTGACGCACATTTCGCGGGCGTTTTCGCCCATTTTATCAAGCGCCGCGCGGTCGGAAAGGAGTTTTTCGACCTCCTCGACCAGCTTCTCGCCCGTCAGGTTTTTCTCCTCGATAACCACCGCCGCGTTCTTTTCGACGAGGGTCATCGCGTTGTGATACTGATGATTCTCCGCAACATACGGCGAGGGGATGAGTATCGACGGCTTGCCAAGCGCCTCTATCTCCGAGAGAGTCGACGCGCCGGCGCGGTTGATAAACAGGTCGCACGCCGCCATGCAGCGGGACATATCGTCTATGTATTCTCTTATCGTCACATTCTCGAATTTATCCGGGTCGACCCCGCGCTTTTTAAGCTCGTCCGCGACCCATGTGCCGCTGTGACCCGTGGCGTGAATGAAGCAGCAGTCGCCCTTGGGGGCGCGCTCGGCTATGAGCTCGACCATAGCCTTGTTTATCGGCTCCGCTCCGAGGCTTCCGCCGGAGGAGAGTATGAGCGGACGGCTGTCAACGCCCAGCTCGAGGCGGCTCTTCTCTTTATCTGCCGTAAAGAATTCGGCGCGAACGGGAAGCCCCGTCAGCACGCAGGGGTTCTTAGGCTCGAGATATTTCTCCGCCGCCATGCTCGTGAGCATCACGGCGTCAACCTGCTTGGCGAGCGCCTTGTTTGTAACGCCCGGATAGGCGTTCTGCTCGTGGATAGCAGTAGGCACGCCGAGCTTCGCCGCCATGCGGATAACGGGCCCGCTGACGTAGCCGCCAAAGCCTATGGCGAGGTCGGGATTAAAATCTTTGATTATCTTTTTCGCCTGCGAGGACGACTTGAACATCTTCGAGACGGTTTTTATATTATGAATTATACCCGCCGGGCTCATGTCGCGGCGAAAGCCGCTGATATCTATCATCTTTATAGGATAGCCCGCCTGCGGGACGAGCCTCGCTTCCATTTTGTCCGCCGTGCCGACGAAGAGAATTTCGGCAGTCGGATCCTGCGAGCGGATATATCCGGCAACAGAGAGAGCCGGGTTGATGTGGCCGCCCGTTCCGCCTGCGGCGATAAGAATTCTTTTGGCTTTTAGCATATTGACTCCTCCGTTGTCTTATATTTTTTCTATCTTTGCGCCCCGCGAGACGCTCAGCACAACGCCCATCTCTATGAGCAATATCCACAGCGATGTGCCGCCGTAGCTGAAGAACGGGAGACTGATTCCGGTATTCGGTATGAGGTCGGTGACAACCGCGATATTCAGCGCCGCCTGGAGTCCTACCTGAACGGCTATACCCATGACGAGCAGGGACGCGAACATGTCCTTGGTGCGCATGGCGATATCGAAAGCGCGCTTGATAAGGAGCACGAACAGCACAATAACAATCAGTGCGCCGACAAGGCCCATCTCCTCGCAGAATATCGAGAAGATGAAGTCGTTCTGCGGCTCCGAAACATACATGTGCTTCTGGCGCGAATTTCCGAGCCCGACACCGAAAAGACCGCCCGAGCCTATGGCGTAGAGGGAGTTGTTGGTCTGCCAACGGGCGTCGCCGGGGTCATAGCTCTTGTCGAGCCATGCGATTATTCTCACCGCCGCATATTCGGGCATCTTATTTCTGAAAACGACCATGAGCACCGCGCCACCGACAATGCAGGCTATAACGAGCGGATACCACCTTTTGTCTATGCCGCCGAGATAGGTCATGACTATGCCGAGCAGTCCGACCAATATCGTTGCGGAAACGTGCTTTTCGAGAGCGATAAGCCCGCACATAACGCCGACAACTATCATATAAAGGAACATCATTTTCCAGTCCGTGCATATGGCTTTCTGCCGTCTGTCCATGCTCCACGCGCAGTACATTATAAGTGCAATCTTTGCAAACTCGGACGGCTGGAACAGGTTCTTGCCGCCGATAACGAGCCAGCGCTTGAAATCGCCGTCGCCGTGAAAAATGAGCACGAGAACAAGAAAGAAAAAAGCGACGGTTATCGCGAAAAACGACAGGTCTTTGAATACCCTGTAATTTATTCTCGACACCAAGAACATCAGCACAACGCCGGTTACGGCAAAGATCAGCTGACGTTCTATATAATAATACGCATTGCCTTTATGTCTGTTTATGGCGTTGATATAGCTCGCCGAGAACAGGGCTATCAGTCCGATAATGAGCAGGATGACGACGAGCAGGAAGAACTTTGTATCTATCTTCCCGAAAGACAGCACTTCTCGCTTGCCGCGCCTTTTGATGCTGCTCGGGGTGTATCTGTAAAACGGATAGTACTGCCTGAACAGCTTGCGCGCAGGAGATATCCCCGTATTCTCTTTTCTTGCTCTCCCGCTTTCCGCGGGCTTAGCCTTTCCCTTTGATTCTGTCATCCCGATCCCCCTTTCGTCTGCGTCTGTTTTTTAAATTGCGTAGCCGCCGAAATACATCAGCGCTATTGCCGCCGCTCCGCCGACGGCGTTGACTATCGAAAACACGGCGACTATCTTCTTCTCGCTCCAGCCGCTCATCTCAAAGTGATGATGTATGGGCGCCATCTTGAAGATACGCTTTCCGTGAGTAATTTTGAAATAACCTATCTGCAAAACATCCGACGCGCCCTCTATAACATATATTATACCCGTCAGAAGCAGAATAAGCGGACAGTTGAGCGCATATGCAATGGCGACGACCATGCCGCCCAGGAACATCGAGCCGGTGTCGCCCATGAACACCTTTGCGGGGTTGTGGTTCCAAACAAGGAAGCCTATGCAGCCGCCGACGAGCACGCTCGCCATGAGCGAGACGCCGAAAAATTTATGCATATAGGCGATAATACACATTGAGATGCCGAAGGTCACCGTGACGCTCGAGCAGAGTCCGTCGATGCCGTCGGTAAAGTTGACCGCATTTATCGCGGCATAGATGACGGCAAAGCCGAAAATCCAGAAGAATATGCCCATCTGAACATTTCCGACGAACGGGATGAACATATAGGGCTTGTTGCCCATGCTCATATAGAGCGAGGTAAGATAGGCCGCTATAACGAATATTTGCAGCAGGGTTTTCTGCTTCTCGGTCAGACCGAGGTTGCGCTTTTTGACGACCTTTATATAGTCGTCGGCAAAGCCGATGAGCGCTACGCCCAGGGCAAAGATAATGCCGCTGTAAAACTTCGTATAAAGCTCCGCCGCCGGCGCGCCCGTTGCGCTGCTTGCAACGATATTTCCGCCGACAAGCTTGTCGGTAACAACGGTCACCGCAACTGCGGCTATCGTGCCTAAAATAAACATTATGCCGCCCATAGTCGGCGTGCCCTGCTTTTTCTCGTGCCACTTCGGGCCTATATCAAGGATAGTCTGCCCGAAATGGAGCTTTCTCAGCCACGGAATTACGGCAAATCCGAGCAGCGCGGTGACGAGCACCGCGGCGGCCAGACCCATTATCAATGCTGCGATAGTGTTCATGGTTTTTTCCTCCCTGTATCGTGCGGAAGTCCGAGAATTTCTCTGACGGTCTCCCGTTCGTCAAGCGGCAATTTTTCGCCGCAGATAAGCTGGTATTTTTCGTGTCCCTTGCCCGCGAGCAGGACTGTGTCGCCGGGCTTTGCAAGGCTCAGCGCGAGCGCCGTTGCCCTGCGTCTGTCCTCTTCAATGAACAGACCGCGGCGCTTTTTGTCCGTGCCCTTCAGTATATCGCCGATTATCTTCATCGGCTCCTCCGAGCGCGGATTGTCGCTCGTGACTATTACGGTGTCGGCATATTTGCACGCGGCGGCTCCCATGAGCGGGCGCTTCGTTTTGTCCCTGTCGCCGCCGCAGCCGAAAAGGACAATGAGCTTTCCGCGGCAGGACGGGCGCAGAGCCCGCAGCACCTGCTCGAGCCCGTCGGGCGTGTGAGCATAGTCTATTATAACACTGTAGGGCGTGCCGCACTCAACGCGTTCAAGCCGTCCGCAGACGCCCTTTGACCTTGCGAGCGACTGCGCGGCGCTTCGCGGGTCAACGCCCAAATTTATCGCGCAGACAGCCGCGGCCATGGCGTTTGAGACGCTGAAAAGACCGGGCGACGCGAAATTTATATGTTCTATCCGCCCTTTTGAGACAAGCTCAAAGCTGACTCTCTCGGGCAGCAGCGAGATGTTTTTTGCCGTATAGTCGGCGCAGTCGAGAACGGTCGAAAACGTGACGGTTTTTCCGCTTGACGCTGCAATTATCTCATCGGCGCGCGGGTCGTCGAGGTTGACCGCCGACACTTCGGAATGCTCAAAGAGCTTTTTCTTCGCCGCAAGATAATTTTCAAATGTGCCGTGGTAATCAAGGTGGTCGCGCGTGATATTTGTAAACACCGCCGCGTCGAAAGCTATCCCCTCTAATCGCCCCTGCGCCAACGCCTGAGACGAGGCCTCCGCAACGCAGGCTTCGCAGCCGTTTAAAACGGCGCGGGAGAGCAGCGAATAGAGCTCCGGCGGCTTCGGCGTAGTCAGCCCGCTCGGCAGGCTTTCCTCTCCGAGGCAGTTGCACACCGTTCCCGTGAGCAAGGTTTTTATTCCCGAATCCGAAAGAATGTTTCTGATAAGGGTCGTTACCGTCGTTTTTCCGTTCGTGCCCGTGACGCCTATCATCCTGAGCTTTCGCTCCGGGTGCCCGCAAAGAGCCGCGCAGAGTCTCGCATAGGCGGCGCGGGAATCGACGACATTGAGCTCGTTTTCAAGTCCGAGTCTCTCCTGCGTCACAACAGCCGCCGCGCCCGAGGCGAGAGCCTCCGTCGCCGCTGTATGACCGTCAAAGCTTCTGTGTCGGATGCACACGAACAGTGCGCCGGGTCTTACAAGTCTGCTGTCATCGGTGACAAATTTTATATCGAAATCGTTTTTTATGCTTCCTTCAAATTTAACCTCCCGCAGCAGTTCGGAAAGTCTCATCTAAAAGCTCCTTTATCAGCCCGGAGAATCGGCCACGCCGGTATTCGATTTGAAATACACCGTGACCGTCGTGCCGTAGTCAACGCTCTCGCCCTTTGCTACACTCTGTCCGTAGGAAACGAGCTCGGAATTGACGAGGGTGTTGCCGGATATCTTGACGTTTATGCCCGCGGCCGCCGCAATGCGGTTGACCTGGGTTATCGAAAGCCCCGTTAAATCGGGAACCTTGGTCTTTTTTTCAACGGGTCCGCCCTCGGTGTAGAGCACGACTATGCCGCCCTTGGGCACGCTCTGATATGCGCCGGGGAGCTGACTTACGACCTTGTCGCCGTTGCCTACGACTCTGCAGTTGAAGCCCGCCGAACGCAGCTCGGAGGAGACCTCCGAAACACTCTTGCCGACGTAGTTTGAAACCGTCGTGTCGAGTTTTGCAAGCTCGCTCTCGGTATACTGCGGCTCGACGTTCAGATATTTGAGCGTCTTTTCCATGACCCGCGCCGCGACAGGAGCGGCTATCTGACCGCCCTGTATCTGACCGCCGTGCGGCTCGTCAATGATAATAATTATCGCAACCTTCGGGTCGTCCGCGGGAGCAAAGCAGCCGTAGGACGCGACGTGCTCGCCCGACTTGCCGAGCTTCTGCGATGTACCGGTCTTGCCAGCGACGCGGTAGCCGATAACATAGCCGTTTTTCGCCGTACCTTCGTTGACGACTCGGCGCATCATCTCGGCGACCTTTGCGGAGGTCTCCTCGCTTATCACCTGGCGTCTGACCGTAGGCTGAGTCTCGCTGACCACGTTGCCGTTGTCGTCGAGCACCTTTGCAACGACATAGGGCTTCATCAGCTTTCCGCCGTTTGCTATGGCGGAGAGCGCCGTCACCATCTGAATGGGCGTGACCTGGAACGACTGACCGAAGGACGAGCTCGCAAGGTCGATAAGAGTCATACCCTCGTGGGCGTGGTAGGTGACTCCCGCCTTGGGCTGAGTCTCGGCGGGGAGGTCTATGCCCGTCTTTTCCGTGAAGCCGAATGCTTCAAAATATTTATAGAAGTTATCAACGCCGAGGCGCTGACCCATGGTTATGAAATATGAGTTGCAGGAGCGCTTGAGTCCGCCGACCATATCGAGCGTGCCGTGAACCGTGTGCGCGTTGCAGTGGTAGGTCTGGGTCAGAACCCTTATGCCGCCCGCCACGCAATCGACCTTTGTCGACTGATCCGCAACGCCCTGGTCGAGCGCCGCCGACGCGGTTATCGTCTTGAAAACCGAGCCGGGCTCATAGGTGCTGCTGACATTCTGGTTTCTGACATTGTTATAGAAAACATTGAGCTTTGCGTTCGTTCTGTCCTCTTCCTGACCCTTCTTTTTCTCCTCCTCCGTCGGGGTCTTTCCCGACTCCTCGTACTTCGCGGCGCGAAGCTCCTGAAGGCGCTTATACTCCTCCTCTACCTCTGCCTCGTCCGTCTCGCGCGGGTTGTTCGGGTCATAGTCGCCCATAGTCGCCATGCCGAGTATCGCGCCGGTGTTAACATCCATAACTATGCCGTTTGCGTAGGCGCACTTGTTGTCTATATACGCCTGTCTCAACGCATCCTCAAGATAGCGCTGAATATTGGAGTTGACCGTCAGCTGGAGCTTTTGACCGTTTGACGCATCGTAAAGAGTCTCATATTGGAGCGGCATCGCTCTGCCGTAGGCATCCTTTGCCGTGACCTTTCTGCCGGGTATGCCCGAAAGAATATTGTTATAGTAGAGCTCGACGCCCGCCTGACCGTTGCCCTCGGAATTTGTGTAGCCAATGATATGGCTCGCAAGGTTTCCGTTGGGATAATAGCGCTTGACGTCCGGGTCTATGCCGACCATGGAGCTGCCGTAGGCATACTGCTTCTTTCCGTCTTTTACGTATTCGTACTTTTTCTTTTTTATCTCGACTACTTTTTCTTTTCTGTCATATTCAACCTGCTTTGCTATGACCAGATACCTGTACTTTGTCATCTGCAGCTTTTTCATCAGGCTGTCGCCGTTTATCCCGAGCGTCTCGCTCAAATCGAGGCAGAGCTGAGCGCGAACGGTATCGTCCGGTACGCTGTAGGGGTCGATATACACGAGCCACACCGATGCGCTCTGGGCGAGGACATTGCCCTCCGAGTCATATATCGTGCCGCGCTGAGCCGGTATGGCGGTATCATAGAGCTGATTCTCCTCCGCCTTGCCCTTGTAATAATCGGCTCGAATTATCTGGATAAAAAACAGATTACCGATGCAGACAAGAAAAACTACGGCAATACATATAAATGTTCTTTTTGCGCGCCTGTCTTTTTCTTTTTTAGGCGTTGTTTTTCGCATATCTTCACCCTTTCACCGCTCGGTAAAAAACCTTCTAAAAATGCCCGAAAAGGGCAGACCGCGATCCGCCCTTTTCAACGCAGCGCAAGCACATAATTATATGCCGTGCGATGCCCGTACTATTCTCCTGCTTTTGTGCTGCCGTCCCCGTCATAAACAACGGAATCGGAACCGTTGACGGTTATGTAGTTTATCTGCGAACGGGTGCCCTTGACCATGCCCAATCTGTTCGTTGCATAGTCGATGATAGCGTCCGTACCCATTTTCTGAGTCAGTCTGCTCTGAAGGTCGACCGTTCTGCTCTGCTCCTCGGAGATACTCGTCTGTATCCTCGCCGCCTCCTGAGCAAGGACGGTAAGCCGCGAACGCGAATACATATTCATTCCCAGAAGCATGAACATAACAACCGCCACGCTTAAAATTACCGCTATGCGCCTGTTGATTGCTTTTGCCTCTGCTTTTAGCTGCGCCTTTGTCTTTTTGGGCGCTTCCACTACACGCTGCGGTCCTACCGGAGCGCTTTTTCTTTTCGGCGCGGGCATAGCCTGCTGAGGCTCGAACAGTTCGAATCTGTAAGCCTGAGTGCCGTTGAGCTCTGTTGCCATAGTTACCGTCCTTTCTCTGTAACTTTCCCGTTTATACTAAATAGTTATCTGATTTTCTCTATTACACGAAGCCTTGCGCTTCTGCTGCGCGGATTCCGTTCGAGCTCCTCTCTGCCCGGAGCCAATGCCTTTTGGGGCAGCCTGCCCCTGCTCTTTCTTCCGCAGACGCACACCGGAAACTCCGGCGGGCATATGCAGCCCTCGCAGAGGGAGGCAAAGGTCTGCTTTACCGCTCTGTCCTCGAGCGAATGGAAGGTTATTATTGCGAGCCTGCCGCCGACTTTGAGCGAGTCGAACATATCGCTTATCGCCCCGTCGAGTCCGTCAAGCTCACCGTTTACATAAATTCGCAGCGCCTGGAAGGTGCGCCTCGCGGGGTGGCCTCCCTCGCGGCGCGCCGCCGCCGGGATAGAGCTTTTTATTATCTCGGCGAGTTCCAGTGTTGTTTCTATCGGCTTTTCTTCCCTCGCGCGGACTATCCCCGCCGCTATGCGCGGAGCAAACTTGTCCTCGCCGTATCTGTAGATGATATCCTGCAGCTCGCGCTGCGAAAGCGAATTGACCGCGTCCGCCGCGCTCATGCCCTGCATGGACATTCTCATGTCGAGCGGCGCGTCCGCGTGGAACGAAAATCCGCGCGCTGCGTCGTCGAGCTGATGCGAGCTCACTCCGAGGTCGGCGAGAATCCCGTCGGCGCCCTCGTCGGTGAACCGAGAAAGTATAGTCTTTATGTTAAAAAAGTTGTCGTTTACTATGCTGACATTCTCTCTGCCCTCAAAGCGCTCGGCGAGTGTCGCTATCGCTTCGGGGTCGCGGTCAACGGCGATGAGCCTGCCGTTTTCCGAGAGCCTGTCCAATATCGCGTTCGAGTGGCCGCCGCCGCCCGCGGTGCAGTCCGCGTACAGCCCGTCCGGCTTTATGTCGAGCGCATCAATCGACTCGTTAAAAAGTACGGGAATATGTTTGAAATCCATGCTGTGCCGCCCTCCGCATTAAAGCTGAACGTTCTTTGCGAATCTCTCGATTTCCGCCATATTCTCCGCGCACTTCTCATCCCATACTGCGGGATTCCATATCTCCACGCGGTTGCCGACTCCGGCTATCAGCGCCTCTTTTTCGAGGTGCGCCGCCGCACAGTGTTCAGCCGAGAGGGTTATTCTTCCCTGCTTGTCGGGCACGGCGCATCTCTTCGAGCTGCTCGCTATACGCTCGGCAAAGGCGCGGGCGTAGCCGCTGTCGCTTACGGCACGGAGATTTTCAAAGTATCTGTCCCACTCCTCGAGGGTATAGATGATAATGCAGTCGCTGCTGCCGGGCGGAGTGCATACGACAAATTCCGCGCCGAGCTTGCTGCGGAATTCCGCAGGAATAAACACTCGGTTCTTCTGGTCGAGCGTATGTATAAAAAATCCGCCGAAATCAGTTTTTTCCATGCGCTCGCCCCCTTTGTCATAATTTTGGGTGTTTAGTTCCACCACTTGAGTGCACTCATCCACCTTTAGTCACCTACATTATAAAGCAAAAGTTTCTTGTGTGCAATAGTTTAGAGCCATTTTTTACACTTTGATTTCAAAAACTTTTTAAAAAATAGAAAGAAATCCGGCGCGGTACACAATATCTTGTATACCGCGCCGGAGCGTTTAAGTTTTTTAAAATTTTATTCCAAAGCTTTACCAGATATTTTTTTCTGCAACGTCCAGCTTTGCGCTGTCTACGAACTCGCCGATACGTACAGCTCCGATATCGCCCTCGCCGCGTTTTCTGACGCTGACCGTGCCGCTCTCGACCTCTTTTTCGCCGATGATGAGCATATAGGGAATCTTGTGGAGCTGAGCTTCACGAATCTTGTAGCCGATTTTCTCGCTGCGGGTGTCAACGCTGACTCTGAGACCCTCCATATCGAGCTGCTTGCAGACGTCCTGCGCATAGTCGTGGAACTTGTCTGATATCGGCAGAATTCTCACCTGCTCGGGAGCGAGCCACAGCGGGAACGCGCCGGCGAAGTGCTCGGTGATAACGCCGATAAAGCGCTCGATAGAGCCGAGAACAACGCGGTGAATCATGACCGGGCGATGCTTCTCGCCGTCCGCGCCGGTGTATTCAAGCTCAAAGCGCTCGGGCAGCTGCATATCGAGCTGTATGGTGCCGCACTGCCATGTTCTTCCGAGGGAGTCGGAGAGGTGGAAATCGAGCTTCGGACCGTAGAACGCGCCGTCGCCCTCGTTGATAACAAAGTCCTTGCCCATCTCGGTGACTGCCGCCTTGAGGGTCTCCGTGGCAAAATCCCAATCCTTCTCGTCGCCCATATGATCCTCGGGCATGGTCGAGACTTCGATCTGATAGGTAAGACCGAACACGGAATATACCTCGTCAAACAGGCGGACAACGCCCTTTATCTCGTCCTTCATCTGATCCCATGTCATGAAGATATGCGCGTCGTCCTGAGTGAAGCAGCGCACGCGGAACAGGCCGTGAAGCGCGCCGGACAGCTCATGGCGGTGAACCAGACCGAGCTCGCCCATTCTAAGGGGCAGGTCGCGGTAGGAGTGGGGCTGAAGCTTATAGACGAGCATTCCGCCGGGGCAGTTCATCGGCTTTATCGCAAAGTCGGTGTCGTCTATAACGGTGGTGTACATATTCTCCTTGTAGTGATCCCAATGGCCGCTGCGCTCCCAGAGCGAACGGTTGAGCATCATGGGAGTGGATATCTCGACATAGCCGTAGCGCTTATGAACCTCGCGCCAGTAGTCGATAAGGGTATTTCTGAGAACCATGCCGTTGGGCAGGAAGAACGGGAAACCGGGGCCCTCATCCATAATGGTGAACAGCCCGAGCTCCTTGCCGAGCTTTCTGTGGTCGCGCTTCTTCGCCTCCTCGAGCATGGTGAGGTAGTTGTCAAGATCCTCTTTCTTCGTGAAAGCGGTTCCGTAGATTCTCTGGAGCATCTTATTGTCCGAGTCACCGCGCCAATAAGCGCCGGTGCAGGAGGTCAGCTTGAAAGCCTTGACGCGCGAGGTGTCGGGGACATGAGGTCCCGCGCAGAGCTCGTCAAACTCGCCCTGACGGAAGAACGAGATTTTCTCGCCCTTGCCCGCGTGCTCCTTGATAAGCTCGACCTTATATGTCTCGCCCTTCTTCTCCATCAGTTCGATAGCCTCTTCGGGGGCAAGCTCATATCTTTCGAGCGGCAGAGCCTCCTTGACTATCTTCTTCATCTCCGCCTCGATTTTCTCGAGAACCTCGGGGGTGAACGGCACATCGACGTCGAAATCGTAATAGAAGCCGTTGTCAATGGCGGGGCCTATCGCAAGCTTCGCCTCGGGATAGAGGCGTTTGACCGCCTGAGCGAGAACGTGGGAGGCGGTGTGTCTGAGCGCACGCTTTCCGTCGTCATCGTCAAAGGTAAGTATTTCGAGCTTGCAGTCCTTGTCAATGGGGGTGCGCAGGTCTTTAACCTCGCCGTCTATGCGGCAGACGCACGCCGCCTTATAGAGTCCCATACCGAGGCTCTTCGCCACCTCCATGGCGGTTATGCCGTTGTCAAACTCCTTTACGACTCCGCCCTTGAGTTCAATGTTTACCATAAAAATTTCTCCTTTCTGCTTCGGGCAAAGGCCCGTCTCAGGGATGAAAAAAGCTCCACCCCCGTAAAATTTACAGGGGTGAAGCGAATGCTCCACGGTTCCACCCGGTTTGCGGCTCACGCCGCCACTCATGCGACCTTAACGCGGTCATACGTCGCAGCCTATCCCCTCGGGGCTTCGGTGCGCACTCGGCAGCGGTAACATATTCCGTATCGACGCCCGCGCTCTCAGCCAACGGCGCGCGGCTCTCTTTGAGGACATTCGGAAGACATCTTCTGCCTCACGGCTTTAACATTATTATTTTATCATCAAATGCCGAAAAGTCAATACTTTTATTTGATACTTCAAAACAACTTTATTTACGGAGTTTTCTTCGGTTTCCTGAATTTTTTGTATCATGTGTCGCAATAACACCTTGACATTTCGCCCGTTTAAGGTTATTATACATAATAATGGTAGTATTATGTGCCAAGCTATACTCCATATTGTTATTTTACTGAGTTTTACAATAATCAAAATTTTTATTCGGGAGGTGTTATTCGTTTGGAAGTTTGGAAAATTATTCTTATAGCCGCCGCGGTCGGCGTCGCATTCGGCGTTGTCGGTTTTATTCTCGGCGGTTTACATAGGAAGAGAGTTGCCGAAGCCGCAATAGGTTCAGCTACAAAAGAAGCGAACCGCATAGTCAGCGAAGCCATGACTCAGGCTGAGGCCAAAAAGAAAGAAGCTATCCTTGAGGCCAAGGATGAGATTCACAAGCAGAGAAGCGAAAACGAAAAAGAGCTGCGCGAGAGGCGCAACGAGGTTCAGCGCCAGGAGCGCAGAATCATTCAGAAGGAAGAGAGTCTCGACAAAAAAATCGAAAATCTCGAAAAGAAGGATGAGTCCCTCAGCCGCAAGATAAAGGATGCGGACGACAGACTCGCCGAGGCGGAGAGCCTCAAGAGAAGTCAGCTCGATGTGCTCGAGAAAATCTCGGGCTACAGCAGAGAGCAGGCTAAGGAATACCTGCTCCAAAACCTTGAAAACGATCTTGTTCACGAAAAGGCCGTCAAGGTGCTCGAATATCAGCAGCGCACCAAGGACGAGGCCGACACAATAGCAAGAGAAATTATCGGCACCGCCATTCAGCGCTGCGCCGCAGACCATACGGCGGAGACCACCGTTTCCGTTGTCGCTCTGCCCAACGACGAGATGAAGGGCCGCATAATCGGACGCGAGGGCAGAAATGTCCGCACGCTCGAGACTATAACCGGCGTCGATCTGATAATCGACGATACGCCCGAGGCAATAACCGTTTCGAGCTTTGATCCGGTTCGCCGCGAGGTCGCGCGTCTGACGCTCGAAAAGCTCATATCGGACGGCAGAATTCATCCCGCCCGCATTGAGGAGATGTACGAAAAGGCTCGCCGCGAGGTTGACGCAACCATCAAGCAGACCGGTGAGCGCGCGCTCATCGACGCAGGCGTCAACGGAGTGCATCCCGAGCTCGTCAAGCTCCTCGGCAAGCTCAGATACAGAACGAGCTACGGCCAGAACGTACTCAACCATTCGCTCGAGGTTTCATATATTGCAGGTCTCATGGCGGCGGAACTTGGCGCCGACGTCAAGCTTGCAAAGAGAGCCGGCCTTCTCCACGATATCGGCAAGGCGCTCGACCACGAGATGGACGGCTCGCACGTTGAGCTGGGCGTTGAGGCCGCGAAAAAATACCGCGAGAGCGAGGGCGTTGTCCACGCCATTCAGGCTCACCACGGAGACGTTGAGGCAAAGACGCTTGTCGCCTGCCTCGTTCAGGCCGCCGACGCTGTTTCGGCTTCCCGCCCCGGCGCAAGACGCGAGAATGTTCAGAACTACATCAAGCGCCTTGAAAAGCTCGAAAGCATCGCCTCCTCGTTTGAGGGCGTTGAGCGTTCGTTCGCTATTCAGGCCGGCCGCGAGGTTCGCATAATGGTCAAGCCCGAGGTCGTCAACGACGAGAAGATGGTTCTCATCGCCCGCGACATAGTCAAGAAGATTGAAGACGAGCTTGAATATCCCGGTCAGATAAAGGTCAACCTTATCAGGGAGAGCAGAGTCAGCGACTACGCAAAATAAGCAAAAAAGCTATCCCACCGTGAACAGCGGTGGGATTTTTTGAGAGGAAAATCGGAATGAACATACTTCTTATAGGCGACATTGTCGGAACGCAGGGCTGCGACTTTTTGCGCTCGGTGCTCCCCGGCTTCAAGAAGCTTGAAGGCATAGACGTTGTTATAGCAAACGGCGAAAATGCGGCACCCGGAAACGGCATAACCTCTGCTGCCGCCGAGCACATTTTTTCAAGCGGCGTCGACTTCATAACCACGGGCAATCACGCGTTCAGGCGCAGCGAGGTGTATCATTTTCTTGACGAGCGCAGCGACATAATCCGCCCCGCAAACGTCGGCTCCTCCTGCCCCGGCAAGGGCGTCGGGGTTATCGACATGGGCAGGGTGCGCATCGGCGTTATAAACCTTCTCGGGCGCGCTTATATAAACGGTTCGGACAATCCGTTTTCCTACATCGACCCTCTCATGAAGGAGATAGACGACTGCAAAATAAAGATAGTCGATATCCACGCCGAGTCAACGGCGGAGAA
>OIZV01000658.1_pt1 | contig 15005 bp, 15 predicted proteins | sample 1588681 | NCBI WGS metagenome assembly OIZV01 (sample SAMN03283281) | human gut metagenome | biome: human-associated habitat; material: feces | host: Homo sapiens | place: Peru | collected 2012
GAGAAGCAGTTCAGGTTCAGGCAGTCGTTCCAGTCTGCACGTCCGATCAATGGCAGCTTGTGCGGTCCGAGATGAGTGGCTGTATATTCGAAAGAACGGCGCAGATGCTCGTACAGAGGTGCTGCTTTTTCTTTCTGATTATCGAAATCTACCATCTCATTTAAGATAGAGAAGTCACCTGTTTCTTTCAGATAAGCGGAAACAGCTGCAATCAGCCATAATGGGTCATCATTAAATCCACTTCCGATGTCCAGATTACCCTTCTTGGTAAGTGGCTGGTACTGATGGAAGCATCCACCGTCTTCGAACTGGGTAGCGGCAAGATCCAGAATTCTTTCTCTTGCACGATCCGGGATCTGATGAACGAAACCAAGTAAATCCTGGTTGGAATCACGGAATCCCATACCACGGCCGATACCACTCTCGAAGTAAGAAGCGGAACGTGACATATTGAAAGTAACCATACACTGATACTGATTCCAGATGTTAACCATACGGTTCATCTTGTCATCCGGAGTGTTAACGGTATACTTGGAAAGCAGGTCGGACCAGCTCTGCTTTAATTCAGCCAGTGCTGCATCTACCTTTTCGGTTGTATTGAACTGTTCGATCATTGCATAAGCTCTTGACTTGTTCATAGAACCGTCTGCATTGAACTTTTCTTCCTGTGGATTCTCAACATAGCCAAGAATGAATACCAGATCCTTAGACTCGCCAGGAGCCAGGCTGATGTTCAGGCAGTGAGAAGCGATTGGTGACCATCCGTCAGCCTTTGAGTTGTTAGCCTTTCCTGCTAAAACAGCCTGTGGATTGCCAAATCCGTTATATAATCCCATGAAGGTCTCGCGATCACAGTCATATCCTTCAATTTCAGAGTTAACTGTGTAGAATGCGAAATGGTCACGACGCTCTTTGTATTCGGTCTTGTGGAATAAAGTAGAACCTTCAACTTCTACTTCGCCGGTGTTGAAGTTTCTCTGGAAGTTTGTGGAATCATCTTCTGCGTTCCATAAGCACCATTCCAGGAAAGAGAAGAACTTGAATTCCTTAGGAGTAGTTCCTTCGTTCTTCAGAGTTACCTTCTGAACTTCACCCTTGTAGTTGTTTGGTACGAAGAAAGTAACAGTAGCCTTCAGACCGTTGCTCTTACCGCTGATCACAGTATAACCCATACCGTGACGGCACTCGTAAAACTCCAGATCTTTCTTGACCGGAGACCAGCCCGGAGACCAGATATTGTCATCATCATTAATGTAGAAATAACGTCCGCCCATATCAACCGGAACGTTGTTGTAACGGTAACGTGTAATTCTTCTGAGTCTTGCATCCTTGTAGAAGCTGTAACCACCAGCTGTATTGGAAATAAGTGAGAAGAAATCCTGATTTCCTAAGTAGTTGATCCATGGGTATGGAGTCTTAGGATTTGTAATCACGTACTCTTTGTTTTGGTCGTCAAAATAACCGAATTTCATGTGTGTGTGTACCTCCCTTTATTCTAGCGGACCGCATGGGGTCTCTTATAGTCCATTATATCTTATTCATGGCATAAAAACAAGAAAAACAACAGAAAATAACCGATATTAACGGATGGTTCTCCGCTATTATTCCGGAATTACGGCATAAAAATGCTGGGTAACGGTTTTACTCTCTCCGGGAGCCAGCTCTGCATAACCGGTATCCTCCGGAGCAAGCGGGAGATTCGGAGCATCGATCATCCAGGTCATAGGTTCCGGACAGAAATATCCCTTCTCACCCCAGTCATTCCAGATGACCCAGAACTTGTAATCCCGGGATACCTCGTAGCGGATTTCTTTACCGCTGGCAATATCGGTAGCAACGATTCCGTAAAACGGCTTGCCGTCCATATCACCCATTTCTGCGTAATAAACATCATTGTTGATGACCTGCTTTACAGGAACCATGGAGCCGGTCAGATACTGGCGGTCATGGTTGTCCAGCGGCATGAAGATGCCGGTTGGCAGGCAACGGTCATTCAGCTGCCATTTCTCGCCGATCGGCACATACAGACGCATGTCCTCACCCTTTCCGTCAGAAGTGAAAGGACCCATCATTGTAGTATGTGTGCAGACGCCATACGGCATCTGGACATTGGAAAGATTGGTCATTGTAAAGGCATAGGAAAGACCGTTCTGAGAGAGCGTAAAGGTAAATTCTGCCCTAAATGAAATAGGAAGATATCTGAAATAATCATCCTTATCGTCATATACATATTCCGTAACGGCAACTGCTGTGTCATCGGTGGTGGTTAAGGATACTACGGTATGCTGACGCTTATGCAGGAAACCGTGAATAAAGTTGCCGAGATTTGATTCATTAACATTCAGATGGTAGAGTGCATCCGAGGTCTTTAAACGGCCGCCATCCAGACGGTTTGGAAGATAAAGCGTCGGCAGGCCGTAAACCTCCGGTGACTGCTTGATCTCTTCAATTGTGGTTTCTTCATGATAACGGAAAAATTCGATGTCATGTGCTTCATTACGGAGCCGGATGACATTGCTGCCGATGCCCGGAGCGATCATGGCCAGATAGTCACCTGCCCGCAGCTCGATGCAGGGTTCGCCTTTGTAAGTAATGGTTTGTGCTTGAATAGAACTCATTATGAAAACCTCCCCTTATTTATACAAAATACTTATTATTATTTTACCATATATGGCAGAGAAAATCGACTATAAAATTTGTTACAGATGTACATAAAAAGAGGCGGTTAATACAGAAAAATGTAAGATTTGGGGATAGTTATTTTTATAAAACCGTGCTATAATAAACACCGCATTAAAAGGCGGTTGAAAGGAAATAATAAGGAAGAAACAGTTCAGGGAGGAATGCAGTTATGCCTCTAAATTATAAAAGCAGTTATAAGGAACGTGCCAGAAAACGGAATCTGCTCATTATCATAGGAATTGTTGCGGTATGCCTGATCGCTGCGGCGGTGATAATATTCACGAAAAAGCCGGCAGGAGGGCTTGCCGAAGATGATCATTCCGGAGAGTATGGCAAGGTCATAGAACGGCAGAAGCTTTATTTATACACAGTAGGCACACCAAGGGTAAGTCCGAGTGATGTGAATCGGGAATATACAAAGGTAGATAAGCAGGTAGAGGATTCTTATTTTGATGATGCACTGTTTATCGGGGATTCGCGGACAGAAGGATTTATGTTGTATACCAGTCTCAGCAACATTAAGGCGTATTGTTCCAAGGGATTAAGTATCTCAAGAATCTATGAGGATAAGATCGTTACACTGGAGGACGGACGGACAGTGACCGTTATGGACGCACTCCAGGAGGAGAAATATAAGAAGATATATATTATGTTTGGCGTAAATGAGCTTGGATGGCCTTATGACGATCTGTTTATCGAGCAGTATACGAAGCTGCTTCATGATGTAAAGCAGCTGGAGCCGGATGCGATCATCTATGTAGAGAACATTATTCCGGTATCGGCAGCGCGTTCAGCGACAGATCCGATTTACAATAATGATAATGTAAGGCATTTTAATGAAATGGTAGAGCAGGTATGTAAGGATCAGAACGTTGTATATTTGGATGTGGCTTCTGCATTGGCAGGCCCGGACGGAGCACTTCCGGCAAATGCCAGTACAGACGGTGTACATTGTAATAAAGAATATTGTGAGGTCTGGCTGAATTATCTGAAGAATAACACATATGAGATAAATTAGGAGGTTGTTAATATGAAAATGATGTGGAAAAAAATGAAAAAAACAGTTGCAGCCGGTCTGGCGGCCGTGATGGTGCTGGGACTTGCAGGCTGTGGAAACAGCAATTCGGATATTGATATTGACCCGGTGGCACTGGCCGATGATATGAAGGCATCTGTAACCTTTCAGGATCAGCTTTCGGAAGTGGAGCTGGATAAGGTGCTGTCTCTTTATGGGATTGATTCCGGAATCGTGGATTCCGGCAAGGCATATTTAAGCACAAATGCAACCGCAGAAGAAATCGCGGTAATAAAGGCTAAGACAGCAGAAGATGTGGATACGGTCAAGACAGCGGTACAGAACCGGGTGGCATCGCAGCTTCAGTCATTTGAAAGCTATAATGCGAATGAGGTTCCGAAGCTTGAAAATCCGGTGATCGAGACTGCAGGTACCTGCGTGATCCTTTGTGTCTGTGATGATAAAGGTGAGGCAGAGGCCGTGATTGACAGTTATACAGCCGCCAAATAAACAGAAAACAGAATCACTATTAAAAAGAAATCCCTCTGTATGCAGAGCTGACTATCCGGGATCGGGTGACGGCTTTCCGTACAGAGGGTATTATTATGCACATAAATATAATATTATGATGAATTGCGGGAATTCTGGATCTGTGATAAATAATCATAGGAACGCTGATATTTGGCCATGCGGCGCTCGTCTTCCACAGTCAGGATACTTAGGCGGGAACGGTTCATATTATCGTGAAGATCATATAACTTCACCTGAGTCGCCAGACCATCGGCAGATAGCTGCTCAATATAGCGCTGGTACGGAACCTTACGGTCATGTGTTAATAGGCGTAATGCATTTAATACGGATGGAGAAAATCCCTCAGCCTCCAGCATTTCGATGGAGATCGGTGTGTCTTCGATCACGTCATGAAGGATTCCGCATATCATCTCCTCCTGCGTTTTCCCGGCAAGCATAACGCGCATAGGATGCAGAATATATGGTTGTCCGGCCTTATCTAACTGCCCGCGGTGGGCTTCAACTGCAATTGCGATGGCTTTTTCCAGCATAAAATTCTCCTTGGTAATGAAAGAGTTCGTTCGTACCTGTATAAGCAGGTGGATGAATAGTATACATTTATTATAACGTACTTGGTACGGGAATACAATTAAGAAAAATGTCAGAATTTCTAAAAGTTTTCATTGGGAAAAAGGGATAAAGTATGAAGCAGAGACATTAATAGAGATGTTTGGACGGAGGAACATTCTGAAAACGGCTGCATAGAATAATTTATAGATAATGACAATTCAGCAGTCGTATAAAACAAAGCTATAGATTTTTCAAACAGATGTATTTTGATAAAATACCGGTATGCCGACTGCTTTGCAGATAGGGCTTCTGCCGATGGAGTCCCGGAAGCCGGGATTCCGGGGCAGGGAGCCGGCAGGATTGTAATACATAGGCACGCATTATGATTCGTTTGCGGAGCAGCCGGTAGCGGAGAAATAGGAGTGACTTATCAATGAGAGACAAAGGAGAGCAGAGTGGACAACGGAAGATGAAACGGATGCAGAAGTTATGTGCCAGGATGCCGATAGCAGGTGGCATCCTGGCATTGATCATCGGGATTGTGTTTTTGGTCCGGTCGACCGGTGGTGCGGAAAGGGAGGATGGAAGCTTCATTGAACGGATAAAACCGGAATTCCGTGCAGAGCCGATCGTATCTGCGGCAGAACAGTTTCCGGATCTTGATATTCAGGAAGAATTTCTGACGGTAAATCCATATTCGCGACCGGGGACGGAGCTGAAGAATGTAAAGAAGATTGTAATCCATTATACGGCGAATCCGGGGACATCCGCACAGGCAAACCGGGATTATTTTGAAGGACTGGCAACAACCCGGATTACATCCGCCAGCAGTCATTTTATTATTGGTTTGGATGGGGAAATCATACAATGCGTGCCTCTCAATGAGGTGGCATATGCATCGAATGAAGCAAACTCCTACAGTCTGTCTATTGAATGCTGCCATCCGGATGACAGCGGAGAATTTGCAACTGTTACATATAATCAGTGTGTGGAATTGACGGCGGAGCTCTGTAAGTACTATCGCCTGGATCCGGAGACAGATGTCATCCGGCATTATGATGTGACAGGTAAGGAATGTCCATTATATTATGTAGAAAATCCACAGGAATGGGAAATGTTTCTGGGATTCGTTAAGGATCGGATATCATAGCTTGAACTTGATCCGAATCGGTTTTTTTAACTGCTGGCCACCTCTGGAACGGACCTTGGTGGAGATGTTCAGATAGTAGAAAACACCTTCTGCATAAGCCTGTGTCGGTTCTATTTCAATCATATTCGTATCCGGATTATATTGGATGTTGGCATTCACAGGTGCTCCCATCTCATTGGTCAGATACATCGTGGAAGCATTCACGGTGGAAGGATTTAACGGTGTGTTGAATTTGATCCTCCAGACGAAGCTTCCGGTACGGAATGCCAGATTCTGATGTACTTTTTTCTGTAAATCTTCGGGAACATCTTCGATGTCCAGATATTGTGCCGCCATCGTATGGCCTCCTTTCCAATCTGGTTCTATCATACCATTTTTCATGAGATTTTGACAATAGGACTTGCCAAAATCGTGGGGACAAAGTATTCTTGAGTGTGGAATACAGAAAATGAGAAAGAAGGATATTATAATGAGTAAAGTGAGCTGGAAACCTGGAAATATGTTGTATCCATTACCGGCGGTGCTGGTAACCTGTCGGGATAAACAGGGAAATGATAATGTTTTGACCATTGCATGGACCGGAACGATCTGTTCAGATCCGGCTATGTTATATATATCGGTTCGACCGGAACGCTATTCGTATCCGATGATCAGGGAAACGGGAGAATTTGTTGTGAATCTGACAACCGAGGAGCTGTTAAAGGCTACGGACTATTGCGGTGTCCGTTCCGGCAGGGATGAGGACAAGTTCCGGGCAGCGGGACTGACAAAGGGAGAGGCACAGCAGGTGAATGCACCGATCATTATGGAAAGTCCTGTAAATATTGAATGTAAAGTGAAAGAAATTGTTCCACTTGGCAGCCATGATATGTTCATTGCAGAGGTAGTGAATGTTCAGGTCAGTGATGAATATATGAATGAAAAGGGTACATTTGATCTTTCTGCGGCCAAGCCTCTGGCATATTCCCATGGACGGTATTATGAGATGGGAGCGGAGCTTGGAAGCTTTGGATATTCCGTACGAAAGAAAGCATAGGAGGACAGGTGGAATGAAAGGAAATAATATCATCCTGATTGGAATGCCGGGATGCGGTAAGAGTACGATCGGAGTTGTGCTGGCGAAGGTCCTGGGGTATGAATTTACAGATTCGGATCTTCTGATCCAGAAAAAAGAAGGCCGACTGCTACGGGAAATCATAGCAGAAGAGGGTGAAGAAGCATTTATCCGGATTGAAAATGAAGTAAATGCGGGAATTGAAACGGATAAGCATGTGATTGCAACCGGAGGCAGTGTCATTTACGGAGAAGAGGCTATGAATCATTTCCGGGAAATCGGAACAGTGGTATATCTGAAACTATCCTACCCGACAATCTGCAGCCGGCTGGGGAATATCCGTCGGAGAGGTGTTGTACTGAAGGATGGACAGACACTGAAGGATCTGTATGATGAAAGAATTCCGTTATATGAGAAATATGCAGATGTAATCGTAGATGCAGAGGGATATGATATAGAGGGGCTGATGGACGAAGTGGTACATGAGCTTCAGAAAATTACAGAATTTGAATGATTTGTAATTCCGGTTTTTTGGACAGATCAAGAAATCCGTCTGAAGTGCGGATCATAGGACGTGACAGGGCGTTTTCGTTTACCATGACGATCTCGCCCTTTTCATTATTATTTAACAGAACGGTCTCGTGCAGATAGGTCTGGACGATTCCCTTTAAAAATGTAAGGATAAATTCCGTATCATATTTCTGGAAACCTTCTGCCTCAAATTGTCGTATGACCTCAAACGGGCAGATACCTTTCCGATATACCCGGTCGGCCGTCATCGCTTCATAGATGTCCACAATGCAGACAATACGGGCAAAGGCAGGGATTTTAGTCCCGGAAATATGCAGAGGATATCCGCTGCCGTCGTATTTCTCATGATGACAGAGCGCAACCTGTGCGATTCGAGGATCCAGATCCTGCTTGGATAACAGCTGATAACCGAGTCGGGAATGCTGCTTGATAATCTCGTATTCTTCTGCAGTCAGCCGTCCCGGTTTGGTGATGATTTCAGATGGAACCATCAGCTTTCCGATGTCATGGAGCAGACCGGAAACGGTCAGCAGCCTGGTGTCTTCCTCCGGAAGATGTAGCCATTTTCCCATAATATTACAGATGATAGACACATTCAGGGAATGGGCGAAAGTAGAATCATCAAAATGCCGCATGTTATGGAGCATGTCAAACACCTGATAGGAGGTATGGGCATGCTTCAGAATGTCGGCGGTCGTCTCAAACATCTGATCAATGTCAATCTGGGTGTCGCGCTCGGCAATGTCGGTCAGAGTGTATTGGAAATGATCCTTTGCTTCATAAAATGCATCACTGTACTGTAGGAAATCATCGCTTTCACGAACACGCTGCGCATGGGTCTTATATACATTCGGAGACTCGGGGGTGTTGGAAACGGAAGCCGTTCCGGCAGGTGTTTCGGTGAAGACGGATATCTGCTTAATGCCATAATAGACCAGGCGGGGCAGAATCTGTTCCGTAATGACCACGCCTTTTGGCAGGATCAGCTGATAATTCTGATTGTAAATATCATCAGCGACCTGCATTCCCGGTTTTAAATTGGAAAGAGACACTCTTTTATGATTCATTCCAATACTCCCATTCATAATCTATCATCAGTATAGAAAACGAAGCAGGAAAAGTCAATTGGCGACGTTATTCTTGTCTCCGTGAATAAGACTTTACAAATGAACGAAAGACTGTTATAATTGTTACGAAAATGTTACAAAGTGATTTAGAATTGGACAGGAGTCAGACAAATGAAACGTGACAATGTAGGAACGATTCGTAGAAAATTAAAGATATATCGTGGTTTGTTTATTGCAACAAGTGTTGCACTGTTAGCATTCCCGGTTGCGGTAAATGGTGATTTTGTAAAGGAACGATATCAGATTCTGATTAATGGCAGGAGCGTGGGAACGGCAGAAAGCAAGGAGGCAGCACAGGCAGCCTATGAGCAGGCACGTCTGGAGCTGAATGCACAGTCCGATGCTCTGACACTTGTAGATGCAGATGTAGCCTATGAGCCGGTCAAGAAGAGCTTTGGAAAGACTGAGGATGCAGAGACTCTGAAGCAGAATGTATATCAGGAGCTGCAGGCATGTACAGTGGATAATAAGACGCTGGCATATACTTTGAAAATCAATAATTATACCGTTACACTTTCCAGTGAGGCTGAAGTGTTACAGGTATTAGAGCAGGTACAGAATAATTACGATACGGATGATGAGTTCATGATTGAGCTGGCATCGGAGAATAAACAGGAAGTTGGGGCTATGTCAACGAATGTGGTGAATGCCTCCAAGACAGCGAATAATCCGCCGGTTGTAGCTGCGGATGCAGAAGGTAATCCGACAATCGCAGATGCTTCTGTAAATGTCGGAGAGGACGGTATCCTGTCAGTGGAGTTCCAGGAGAACATTGAGGTAATTGAAACCTATGCTTCTCAGGACCAGTTGAGTGATGTACAGACAGCATATGAGAGCATTACCAAAGAGCAGGAGAACAATGAGGTTTATCAGGTGCAGGCAGGTGACTGTCTGTCTACGATCGCAGATAAATACGGTATGACAACCGGTGAACTTCTGGCGATCAACGAAGGTATGGAGATCGATTCCAATATTTTAGTCGGTGACCAGATCGTAGTTATGGTTCCGAAGCCGGAGCTTTCCGTTGTAATGCGGGAGCAGACCACATATACCGAGGATTATGAGGCTGATGTACAGTATGTGGATAATCCGAATAAATATGTCGGAGACGATACGGTGATTCAGGAGCCACAGACCGGTAACCGGACCGTAACGGCAATTGTAAGCTATAATAACGGCGCAGAGACCGGGCGTGAGATCATTAAGCAGGCAATCAATACAGAAGCCGTTCCTAAGATCGTGGAGCGGGGGACCATGCCACTGCCGACGTATATCCGGCCGACAACATACGGAACCTTGACTTCCGGATTCGGTGCCCGTTGGGGAACAATTCACAAGGGTATTGACTGGGGTGTTCCGGTAGGAACCGCATGCCGTGCTTCCAGAGCAGGCCGTGTCGTATCTGCAGGCTGGTCCGGTGGATATGGTTACTGTGTAGTGATCGACCACGGGGATGGTGTAAAAACCAGATACGCACATTTAAGTTCTATTCAGGTAAGCGCGGGACAGTATGTAGACCAAGGTGAGGTAATTGCGAGAACCGGAAATACCGGAGACAGTACCGGACCACATATTCATTTTGAGATTATTGTAAACGGAACTGCAGTTAATCCGGCAGGATATTTATAAAATGAATTGAGCTCCCATGAGTGATGAGATTTCTGGATGAAATCCATGTTCATGGGAGCTTTTTTGGCATTTTCCGGTAATAAGCAACCGGGAATGAGTGTGAAAATGGCAGGAAACAGTGAGAGGGGATAAAAATGGAAACAGTAAGTTGCTTTCTTAAAAACTTCTTTTCCTGTATGATATAAGAAAAGGAGGTAGGGATGATGGAAACAAAAAATATTATTTTGAAACTTCGTACAGAAAGAGGAATGTCACAAGACGAGCTGGCAGATAAAATCATGGTAACAAGGCAGGCGGTATCACGCTGGGAAAATGGTGTTTGAGTTATAATAGGACCAAGTTAGATGAAACCCAGTAAAATCAAGGGGTTATGCCTAATTTAGTCCTTATTTTTATACCATTTTAGCGGTAAAGATAGGGCAGCGCTGCAATATTAAACCGAAAATCCAAGTCAGTATCACAGATGTCCACAATCAGTCTGAGAGTGAATCTGTGTGCTTAGATTAGGTACAATTTTATATCAAAAACATTTAGTGAGGACTAAATTAGCACTTGAGATGGAATACTCCATCAGCTGGTTTGGTCCTCTTTTTATTTGAGAGGAGTGGTCGAATGGGCAAAGTGTTAATTTGGTTCGTAATCATTATTAGTACAGTGGTTCTCTACTGTCTTATGAAAGTTAAGGCAGAGAGTGATGAACTGTATGAGGAATTAATGAGAAAGCATTTTTATGGCAGGTCTGATGATATTCCTGCATCTGACAAAACTGAGCACTTGAAAGGGTGTGGGTAATTATATGAAATTTTGCAAAACAATAATGCAGACAATACAGAAAAGGAGTGAAAGGAACATGAATAACAAGTTAGAAGTAATCGGCATTGATCATGGCTGGTCAATGATGAAAACAATCTCTCAGGTATTTGTCACAGGTGTTAAGGAGATTACAACAACTCCAGCATTGTTTGGCGATGTACTTGAATATGAAGGAAAGTTCTATAAGGTTGGAACTGTGAGGCAGGAAGTAAAGGATACCAAGGTCGAAGATGACAGCTTTTATCTTCTCACACTTGCAGCAGTTTTATTGCAAAGAAAAAAGATAATGAAAGGGCTGAATATATCCGGTCAGCAGATATTGAGGACATTAAGGCAGAGGTTATAGAAGCAGCAATCAATGAAGCAAGGAAAGAGGTCATAAGGCTGTTAGGCGGAGTGATATCCGGGATGAATGTTGGTCAGCCGGTAATAATGCAGGCAGCCAATAGTGAAGCAAAAGAACCTACAGAAGATGTATTTCTTCCTGCAACTTTTCAAGGAACTCAAGAATCTCTCCAAACTCCGGTATATTCCCATATATCATATTACTCATTGCCTGATAGTCCTCTTTCAACGCATTGAGTACCGCTTCTTTTGGCATAAGTTCAAGGACATCATAGAACTTTGGAATTTCGTCAATCTTTTTTCCGGCCTTGATTGCTTCCAAAACTTCAATTTTTTCGTCAAGAAGCTTTTCGCTTTCAACATCGAAGAATTTCATGAACATAGGAAATTCCAAGAGATAAGGAAGAAGCTCTGCAATTGCCATCTGCTTTTCAATTATTTTCTTTTTTTCTTCGGACAATTGTTGCCACCTTCTTTCTCATTTCATCAATAGTTTCTTCAAGCGCAGAAACAAGGTCAGGATCGTCTTCCCGCAGCATATCAATCAAATCCGGTCTTGTTACACTCAACGCGCCGTAATTTGCTATGATTTCGTCGATTCTACTGTCAACGGAACTGTAATACCTCGAACCATGTCCATATAGAACCGTTCCGTTGTCACGGTACATTCCACCGGAAAGAGCGTCATAGATATCTTGCAGGTCGCAGATTCCGCCGCCCAGCAGATTTCTTGATTCATAGTCATACTTTGTTTCCATGATATCTTTCCATGCTTTATCTGCTGCCTTTTTATATGACTTGTAATTCGCGCCAGCGCCAAAAACTCCATTCGGAAGGAACTGCTGCTTCAAAGCATCAATGGCGTTATCGTATTCTGCCTGTAGCGTTGCCCTTAATGTTTTGTTTTCTTCGTTAAATTTCTTAAAAAGTTCAAGAACATCATTGCCGATAGTTCCAGATGATTTCTGAACGATTTCTTGAAGAGCTGGGTTTGAAGCTGAAAAATACCTTCCGTATTTTGTCGGATCGTCCCTTAACATTAGGTCGATCAAATGCATTTGTTCATGCAAAGTAGTGCCTACCTGCCCGGCCAAATTGCTTCCGGAAAGCTTTGGGACGTTTAGCTTTACTTCTACGATCTCGCCGGAAGAAACTCTGTAGGACGCCGTTACAGCGTGGTTTTTAGTGTGTGTAATGCTGAACGAAATCCCGTTTTCGCTGAATTTGTCCATCTTACCAATGCTGTTGTAAAGTTCCAACGTCCTTTGATCTGCGTTAGGCAAGGAATTCACATAATTAATAAGCATTTGTGTGTTTTTCTTTTCCGCCGTCTTACCTGTGAATGCATCGGAGAAGTTATCCAAATCAAGCTCTATATTATTTATATTACTACTTTTATCAGGATTTGCAACTGCTTTTGTCGCTTGCGAAGCGACTTTTTTGGATGCCGTCAGATATTTTTCCTTGTATTCTTCAAAATTCTTCGTCTTGTCAAGCCCGAAGAATTCAGCGCGGTCTTTGAGCGTTTGCAGCTCTTCTTCGCCGAGCGCCCACCGCGCCCGTGTGTTGGACGTGCAGCGGCAGTTTACCACTTCGGCAGCGCTGCCGTTGGGATCGCCGGGGAACATCAGGCCATTAGAGAACTTTTCGTCCAGCTCCCGAATCTCGCCGTCAACGCGCCTGTGGGATTCTCTTGTGCGCCCGTCAAGCGTGGCGTCCCATTGCTTCAGAACGTCCGCGCCCTTGGACTTTGCCGCTTGCTGCGCGTCCACGGTTGACATTTGCTGTATTCTATGCCCTTCCGTCCGGGCGATTGTTTTTGCTCTGGACAGCGGAGCGCCGGACACGTTGCCGATGTTCCGGGCAATGTCACGATAGGGGAGAGAAGAAGCAATGCCACGGCTAATCTCCTGCGTGATCGTCTTTTTGAGCTTGGCAACGTCCACGCCGAGCGCATTGTAAAGGCCATTGCTGACCTTGGAATCTGTCAGAATGGCCTTTACCGCTGCGGCCTGATCTATCGGCGCGATGACCGGGACGCCCTGCTTTGCCATGTCGTACATCGTGCCGATGTATCCGTCATCGTAGCACCCTTTCAGATAGCCTTCAATCGTGGCGTAATTGTCGCCGTGGAGCTTGTCCAGAATGCCGCTGACCTGCCCCTGAAGGGCTTTCTGGTACTGCTGCTGATAAACCTTTGACCGCTTCTGCGATTGCAGCCGTGCCCTTGCAGCGTCATCCAAGCCGTCCTGCGAAAGCGCCTGATCCAGAAGGTCAATGTCAGCCTGAAAGCCCTTGACCTTTTCGTTGATGTCTCGCAGCGCTCGTGCGTACTGCGCTTCAAGCTCCTTCAGAGCAGCTTCTTCCGAATCAAGAAGGGACTGCTGCACTTCTTTTTCCCATCGGTTCACACTTCATCACCTTCCGGCACAATGCCATTCAGCGCGGTCTTGGCGGCCGCTGTCGGATCATCTTCCGGCGTTGGCAACTTGTCCTTTACATCGTCATAATCCAGATCAAGCGCTTCGCAAATAAGCTGCATAGTCAACTCCTGCCCAAGCTGCGCAGACGTGTTCAGGATCGTCGTGATCTTTGTCTGCTGCTCCTGCGCTTTGGTAAGGTCAATCTGCGCGTTCTCCTGCGCGTTTGTGATGATCTCGCGCTTGAAATTGAAGTAAACGTCTTTTTGCTCGAAATCCGTGTCGTTGGTGTCATTGATTTCTTTCAGCACAAGCTTCAGCAGCTTCCGCATAAGTTGAAGAAGGAATGGCTGCAAGCCGTTGCACTTCAGATCAAGGTTTGCATAGGCGCTCTTGATCGCAATGGACGTGGTGGCGCTTGTGTCCTTCAGCGCTTCCGTGTTCACGCCCTGACCGAAACGGAAGATGTTCTTTTCGTCCACTTCCATCTTCGTTTTCCGGGCTTCCACGGGGATGTCAACGGTCTTGATGTCCACGCCGCTTCCTTCGCCGCCTTCAACGCCGATGTGCTTTTTGACCCTGATGTTCGTCATAAGCTCATCCAGATTGTCACTTTGGAAGCCCTTCACCACATACAGGGCTTCGTTCGTGTCCTGAATGTTGTTGGAAAGACCGGCGTTCATAAGGTCGTAATCATCAATCAGGGCTTTGATGGTTTTCAAGCCGGAAATCTGTTTCTTTCCGTTGTCCAGCCGAAAGAAGGGAATGACGCCATATCCTTTATCATCCGTCCCGTCGTTGTCGCCATCATTTTCATAAATGATATGCTTACGCTCGTTAACTGGATTACCGCTTTCTTTCTGTGTGAAGCAGTTGTCAGGCTCGATCTTTCCTTCGTCTTCCTGCTTGAAATAATATGTTTTTTCATTATCCCAAACCTGAATGCGCTTGATTTTCTTGTTATCCTTGCAAATGCGGTCAATGTACCAATAGATCACATAGGTGCATTCATCTTCCGTTTCTTTCTCGCTGACTTCCACAACACCGATTCCATCAGCGTACTGAAACGCCGTCCTGTCGTTTTCGTCTTTGTATGCATACATATATGCAAAGCCAGCAGAAACAGCGCCGGTAATCAACGCTGACAGCTCTGCAACGA
>OIZV01000659.1_pt1 | contig 14953 bp, 8 predicted proteins | sample 1588681 | NCBI WGS metagenome assembly OIZV01 (sample SAMN03283281) | human gut metagenome | biome: human-associated habitat; material: feces | host: Homo sapiens | place: Peru | collected 2012
GATTTCTCCGTTTGTGCAGTTGAACGTGATGGACTCTCCGGTTGCTGTAATCGTATCACCTTCCTCAGCAGTCACAGTAATTGCATAACTTCCGGAAGTCGCCGCCTGATTTACTGTAAACTGCAGAACTGCTAAGGTTCCGGTTGTCGATACATCCGTTGCCATATTGTCAGTCTGCCATAATAAAATATTGCTTGCAGACTGCGACTTTCTTTGGAAGACGTTTTTATCAAAATCTCCGATATCGCTGATTCCGGTAAGGCTTAACGCATTTGTATCATATCCTATTGTCAGCTTCAAGGATGCCATGCCCGGGTTCGAATTTACGATAATCGGAACTTCAACAGTATTCCCGCTGACTGCATATGCCGTTCCAAGCTTGATTTCACCTTGTGCACCCGAAACCGGAGTATCCGGCGGTGTTACCACCGTTCCGGAACCGCTTACCTTATATGACATTCCGAACTTCTTTGCCGCAGTTTTGGCATAAGTATTGTCATATACTGTAACGACAAGGTCATCCGTTCCTGCAAACGAGTTTGACTTCATCTTCTTTAAGCTTGCCGGTAATACTGTGCTTTCAAGCATTTCACATTCTGCAAAAGAACCGTATCCAATCTTTTCAAGTCCTTCGTTAAGGTTAAGAATCGTCGTCTCTTTATTTCTGTAGAACGCATAATCTCCTATTTCCTTTACAGAAGCCGGGATTGTATATGCATTTACCCTGAGATTTGCAAAGGTGTATTCGCCAATTCTCTGAATACCTTCTGCAAACTGAATTCTCATAGTATTGCTTCCGCGGTTCTTATACCACGGCTGTGATTTGTAGGAGCTGTCCGTATAATCCACGGAAATACCGTTTCCTTTCGTGAAAGTAAACTTCGTCAGTTCCGGCAAGTCGGTAGTTCCGGTAAATGTCGCAGAAATCGGCATTGTGATCTCGGCAAGTTCGGTTCTTCCGAACGCGCTGGACGGTATTGAAGATACTCGTTCAGGAATCGTGATCTTCGTTATGCCTGTTCCTCTAAACGCCTGATTTCCTATGTAATATGCGCTGTCGTTTAATGTGATGGACTTCAAATCCGCTTCGTTATAAAAGGCTCTGTAGCCTACCCCGTCTACCGCGATTCCGTCAATGCTTTCCGGAATCTTCAGCGTAGCAATCGGCGTGTCGAAATAGGATAAGCCTATTACGAGACCGCTCTCCTTATTAAACTTCAGATATTGTCCATTGCCGATTTGATATTTTACGATATTTTCGTTGTTCGACGATGGGATCAGGCTTCCCTCTACATTGTTGCACTTACTGCATGTGCCGTCGCTATATGTGTGGTTGAGGAAAACATCGTACTTTCCTAAAATATCATTAAGCCACAAAGCATCGCAATTAGCTTTCAATTTTGCATTTGCTGCAAATGAGTAGTAACTATCAGGAATGTCGCCTTCAAAGGTCACTTTTAACTTTGGAATATAAAATGCTCTATATCCTAAGTGTCCGGCACTCGCCGGAATTGTGACCGCTTTCAATGAATCATCACCGTAAAATGCTCTGTTTTCAATCCTATAAACATTATTCAAATTAACACTTGTGAGGTTCTTGCAGTTCATAAACGCTGAATATCCGATTGTTCTCACATTATCCGGCAAAGTAACGTCTGTCAAGTTCGTTCCTGCAAAAGTCTCCGGTTCAATAAAGTTAATGCTTGCAGGTATCTCAATTGAAGTCAGCGGCACTTCATAAAATGCACGTGCGCCTAAGTTTATTAAATTGCTCGGAAGGTTAATTGAGCCAATCTTCGTTCCTTCAAATGCTCTGTTCCAAATGGATGTTACTGTATCCGGAATTTCGATGTTTTCAAGTTTCTCACATCTCTGGAATGCTGCCGCTGCAATTGTTTCCAGCTGGTTCGGAAGCGTAATGTTTGTTAAGTTTTTACAATCTTCAAAAGCGGAATACCCAATTGTGCGAACCGCATCCGGAATGGTGACGGTTTCAATGGCAGTGCCTGCAAATGCCTGAGGTCTGATTTCTTCTAAGCCTTCAGGTATTGCAATATTCTTCAGACCGGACATATTAAATGCTCGGGAGCCTATATATGTAAGTCCACTCGGGAGAGTTATATCTGTTAACTTTATACAATATTCAAACGCACGATTTTGTATTGAAGTTACTGTATCCGGAATTGTAATTTGTTTTAAATTATAACAATCCGCAAACACGCCCGTGTCGATATATTTAACACTTTCAGGCCAAACTACATTGTCCAAATTAGCACAGTTTTGAAATGCATATGCCCCTATCCATTGCAAATATGCGTTACTATCAAATTGAACATCTGCGAGATTATAGCATCCCCAAAATGCGCCTTCCCGTAGTTCCTCGGTTTTTTTCGGAATCGTAATCTGCTGAAGTCCACTTTTAGCTAATCCGTATCGGTTAATTATTTTTAAATTTTTCGGAAGTTCTAATGACTTCAGACTATAGCAACCCTCAAAAGCTTGAGAGCCAATTTCATACATATTGTCCGGCAATTTAACATCATTAAGATTTATGCACCATTTAAAGGTTCCCGGCCTCAATCGTTCTACCTTCGAAGGAATCTCTATACTCTTTAAATTGTCACAATCTCTAAAAGCCTCATATCCAAGAGCTGTCAGATTTTTTGGAAGGTTAACAGTTTCAAGTGAATCGCAATTGAAAAATGCTTTCTGATTGATTTCCGTCATCGTATTCGGTAACTGTATAGTCTTAAGATTTACACAGTCATAGAACGTGTAACCTTTTAAGCTTTTAACCTTTTCCGGAATCACTATGCTCGTAAGCGACGTACATCCACGAAATGCCGAGCCTCCTAATTCCATTAAGCTCGTCGGTAGTGTTATATTCGTAAGCGAGCTGCAGTTCTTAAACGCATATCTTCCAATGTTTGTTGTCATATTCGGCATTGTTACGCTTTCAATGGATGAACAGTCGTAGAAAGCCGCAGAGTCTATCGTTTCAAGCTTATTGCCCAAATCAATGCTGCTTAAATTCTGGCAGGATTCAAATGCCGAATATCCTATATTACGAACATTGCTAATGCCGGTTACAGTCTGAACTCCTGAATATGCGAAGGTTTCAGGTTCAATACTTTCTACCATAGATGTAAGCTTCGCACTTTTTAACTTTTCGCAACGGAAAAATGCACGAGCACCCAAAGTCTCCAGCGATGCCGGAAGAGATATATTTTCAAGCGACGTGCACGATTCAAATGCGCGGCTTCCAATTGTTTTGACTCCGTTAGGCATCGTCACGGTCTGTAATGCAGTGCAATTCTCAAATGCACCTCTCCCCAAATTTTCTAAGCATTCCGGTAAAATTATGTTTTTTAGGGATGTGTTATTTTCAAACGCAAAATCCCCTATATTTGTAATTTTATTCGGCAAGGTAAGAGTTTTGAGTCCCGTGCATCCATAGAATGCCAATTTTTTTATTTCAGATACTTCACTTGATATATCTATTTTCTCAAGTGATGGACAATTATGAAAAGTAGCTCTACCAATTTTCAGTATGTTATCTTTCATCGAAACAACTTTCAAAGAGGTACAATCGCTAAACACAGTATCACTTAATTCAGATAATCCAGTAGGAACTATAACCTCTTCAAGACTTTTGCATCTTGAAAAAGCTCCCTCCTGTATTTTTTTCAGAGTATTTGGCAAAGCAATATTTTTAAGTGATGTACAGTTTGAAAATGCGAAATATCCAATCTGCTGAAGATTACTTGGCAACTTAACATTTTCAAGCGACGTGCAATTCATAAAGGTCCAAGACTGTACTTCGGGTACATTTTCTGGAATCTCTATATTAACCAAGCTGCTGCAATTGCCAAAAGAGCTATACCCTATTAACTTTATTTCCGGGTTTAAATCCACCGTCTTCAAACTTGTACATCCATTAAATGTGTACGTTCCAATTTTCAAGATATTAGATGGAATTACCATAGAAGTTAAACTTTTGCATTTTCTAAAAGTGCTTCTTGGAAGTTCACTTATTCCTGTAGGGATATTCACATTTACTAAAGATGTGCAATCTTCAAATACTCTGTATCCCATTGCTGTAATTGTATTTGGTAAGCTTGCGCTTTCTAAACTGGTGCAGTCTCTGAACACGCTATTACGAAGTTCTTGAACACCTTCTGGAACAACGATATCCATTAAACTAGTACAGCCCAAAAAAGCTCGACTTTTAATAGATGTCACCCCAGATGGAATAATCATATTTTTTATGCTTTGGCAGCCTTCGAAAGCTCTATAGCCAATTTGAGTGACTCCATCCGGAATATTTACTGTTGCCAGCGATTTGCAATTCAAAAATAAATAAGACGCAATTTCCGTAATTCCAGTCGGCAACTCAATGTCGGTTAATGATTCACATCCTGCAAAAGCCATTGCGTCAATAGACTTAACTTGAGCAGGCAGTGTAATCTTCCTAAGTGATGTGCATCTATAAAATAAACCGTCAGAAATGCTTTCTATATTTTCAGGCAGTATCATTTCTCTTAAGGATTGACAGTCTCTAAATGAACCTCCACCTATGTATTTCAGTGTCGATGGTAAGGTTATATCTTTTAAAGAGATACATCCATTAAAGACTCCGTCGCCTATCTCAGATAATCCTTCTGCAAGGTTAATCTCTTCTAATGATTCGCAAAATGAAAATGCACACCAGTTTATCGTATTCACCTTATTTCCAAGAAAGGTCACTTTTTTTAATAAGCTACATTCGGAAAAAGTAGAGGTGGAAATTTCCTCCAAATTCTCTGGAATCTCAATTTCTTTTAAACCGCTTCTCGAAAAAGCAAAATCTTTAATAGCGAGAATGTTTTTCTGATTCTCGTATTGCAGTTTGTACAACTTGCGATTGTCACAAAAAGCACTTGGTTGGATGTATTCTACACTCTCAGGGACCGTATATGTTCCATTTTCAAATTGATTCTTCGGCGGTGATAAAATCAATTCTTTCATATCCGAAGAAAAAACAACTCCGTCCTTACTTGAAAAAAAACTATTGCCATCTGCAATTTCAATAAATCTTACACTTGAGTCATGAAAATCCATATGCTCTATTTGGGTTAATGTCGTAGGAAGTGTGACACTCGCTACATATTTCGTGTTTTCAAAATTGCATTGAGTAACACCTTCCGGGACTTCATAATTTCTTACCTGCTTTGCAATGGGAAAGCATTCAAGCGTCTTTCCATCTGCAGAGTATAGCACTCCCTCGATTGATTTGTAAGTTGTGTTGCCATCCTCTACATGAATTGCAGTAAGATTTACCAGACTTTCAAAAAAGAATCCCGTTAATTCTTCATTGATTCTTTCAATTTTAGAGCCTATATTTATAGTCCTTATTTGCTGATACCAGCCATTTGCAGCCCATGGGCTCTCTGTTACGCTTCCGCTGCCATTGATTGTCAGTTCTCCGTAGCGCGCATTAAAAACATACGTTGCGTCTGGTCCGCAGGCTCCGGTTATCAGATTTTCTCCGCTTTCCGCAAACCCTGTCGCTGGCATCATGGTTACAATCAGTGCGACGCACAGAAGTATCGTTAATACCTTCTTTTTCACTTTCTTCCTCCTTTTTCAGACTTGCTCCGAATTACAGACACGACCCCTATTCCGTCTGCAAAATCTCGGATGCTTGTTTTAGATATGTTGTATATTGTTCATCAAGCTTTATTTCAGGCTTGTTATAAAGATATTTGGCATACACAGAAGTCTCCTCTTCGACTTTGTGTATCTGCGTTTGTGCCTCGCAAGCCTCCTGCAGATAGTTGTATGTACTTTCTGTCTTTCCCTCTGCATTGCCGGTTTCGATTGCATAACTCAACATGTATATGTAAATTTCATACCCTTCCTTATTGTAGCGCGAAGATTGCATCGCTTTTTTCGCATAGGAAACCATCGAATCCAAATCGCCTTCCTGTGCCTTTTTTTCTGCCATGCATTGAAGCGCAATCGTGCAATAATCATTTTGCTCGCAAATTTGTTCCGCCGCCGCATATTTCTTCGCATTATCCGCGTTTTGACTGATAACACGCATTTGACTGCTTGTAAGCCATGGATATACAGAAGCTGCGGCCTCATATTTTTGTAAAAATTCCAAGAGTGATGCCGTGCCCAGCCAAAGGGAGCACATTATGCTGATTGTCACGATTGACACCGCGAGTCTTTTCCTCATGTTATCAAGTGAAATCTCTTTCTTACTCTCTTCGCAAATGAGCCCGCTCAGAATCATCAATAAGACCGGAAACTGAAAATCCCAGTCAAACAGCACATGAATTCCAAGTGTAAGCAAAATAATTCTGTTACGGTGTGATGTTCTCTTTCCGATTAAGAGCTTTATGTAGCCAATTCCTGCTAATACTGCCGGAATTATACCGACATCCAGTGCCATCTGCAGCAGTTCATTATGGACATATGTGGCACTGTAGTTTCCCGTCTGAACGCTCCCCTGGTAAAACAAAAATCCTTTTGCGCCCAAGCCCCATGGATGAGAGAGCAGCATTTTGATGCCGTCTATGTTATACAGAAGCCTTGCCATTAGCGAAGAAGATTTCAGATGTATCTGCGTATATCTTGCAAAGCTATACATATCGCCGCTCCACGCTGCGATTGCAAGACCTGCGAGAATGACAACTGAAATCGCAGGAAGCACGTACAATATCCGCTTGTCCTTTTTTCGTAAGGCTGTAATAGCTTGGATCAACAATCCTAAAATCAATAAAAAGAATACTGCCCGGCACCCGGTTAGCAGGATACCGCTCATCAGCAGAGTAGCTTCTGCTCCCGTCTTATATTTCTCCAAGCGATTAGCGTTTTCTCGAAAGGCGAGCAAAAATATGCATACCATCAAAAAGGCTGCATAGCTGTTCGCATATTGAAAACATCCGCTATACCTGTCATTGATAAAAAAAGTTTCTTTGAGCGGCGTAATCCATGCAAGCATCGTCAATGCCGTAATAGCTGCCGCAGCATCCGGCAGGATATCAAATATCCGATTTCTGCTTTCCTCTGTCTCTGACTGCATCAACAGAAGAAAAAAGGAAACCGGCAGAAATTTGACTGCCCCCAGTGCTGCCATACCGCTGTCAACAGCAAACGGTATTGTAGTAAGGCACGCAATTGGCAGCAGAAGTAGCATCCAGCCCAGTAAACTGTCCGGAAGCTGCAGAGTGCCTGTCTTGCAAACTTTCCAAACAAGCAGACTCCCGGCAGCACACGCCGCAGCTGCTGCAAAGCATTCGTAAAATAATCCGAACGCGCAAATAGAAAAGATAAGCAGCGTAGTTTCTGCTTTTCTCATGGCTGCAGACTTTAATGGTTTGCTATTCATTTTTTGTCCTCCCATTGTTATCAATTATACCAAACCTCTTATCTTTATTTAGCCTAATGTAATATTTTACAATCCAAAGGTAATTTTTCGACATATTCTCCGTACCATTAAAAGTAGTTTGCAAAATAATATCTCCTATTTTCCCCTCTTTCAATACGAAGATCTTGTCACAATTTTTTACGCAGCTTTCTTTTCGCTTTACTTCCAAATCCAAGAAATCATAAAAGCAAAACCACGTAAGGAGATTTCTCGTGCCTATACGCGGTTTTAAAATATGCATTACATTTTTGAACTAAAAAAGATTATCTACATATGGTAACATTGCATAACCTGACCAGCCCGCAACATGGCGTTCAAGAATGATTAAGTCGTCCATTTCAACATCATTCGTACCGTTTGTGTCTGCGGACTCACTGATATTTTGGTAATTTCTCCATTCTGCTAAGTAACGTTTTATATAAAGGACATCGCTGTAATCCACTTTCTTATTTCCATCTGCATCGCCAAAGAAATAATTTCCACCATAAATATAGAGATTCCCATACCAATGATTTTCAACTTCTTCTTGACCATAACTCATTCCTACCCAGATTTCATCGCTAAAATCGAAAGTTTTCGATACGGTTACTTTGCATATAAAATAAGTTTTGCCCTCATACTGCATTGTTTCTATTTCCCCAAAGGAAACTCCCTCAAGTTCGCCATTTTGCAACTCATGCATATTATTTAATTCGCCGATAATAATTTTGATATCGCTGGCTTGGTATTTTTCATTTCTTAAATCTCCAATCAGATAAAAATAGGCTTCTTGTCCATCACCACTTTTTTCTTTTGCATAATTAAAGGAAAACTTACACCCTATGCTATCTGCTTCACTCACTTCCTTAGATAAAAAGAAGCCATACTCTGCTAAATTTACTCTCCACACGGTACGGTATTTCTGCTGATTATATATAGCTGTAATTGTATGTTCTCCGTAACCACCCCATTCGACTAAAGACATATATGCTTTTTCTGCCTTATAAATTCTCATTGTTTGAGGAACTATAATCTCATGTGAAGGGATTGCTTGATACGTTCCATCTGGTAATAAAATTGCAAAATACCCTTCGGCAGCTCCACTCCTAGAATTGTCTTCCCATTCCCAGGAGGCAAAGTCATTTATATCTCCGTCCTCCGAAAAAAGAATTCCATTCGCTGTAGCCTGCACCTGATTAGTGCCAAACCAATATAGTTTTTCACTTCGTGGGATTTCAGAAGAATCATAGATTTTAATGCTTTCTTCATAGTGCATTCCCTTCTCGCCATTATAGGAAACTTTAAATTGATGAGGAAGATTTTTGTTTTTATATTCATTTGTAACAGTAATTCTCCATATGATGTAGGTTTCATCATCAAAACTTTCCATATTTGGAGTCCCAATTGAAATTCCTGTCGGTAAACTTTTTTTAGTCCAAACTCCTCTCCCCAGCGTTTGGCTCCACTGAAATTCTCCATATTCCATTTTTATCTGGTTCTTCGCATACCCATTGCTTGTTGCAATCAAATAGAAATAGGCTTCTGTTCCATCTTGACTCTTTTCTGAAGCATTAATAAAATGAAATTCCTCCTCAATATAGCTGCTCTCACTCCTTAGTCCCGTGCTATAAAATCCGGCATTCGGTAATACTGCATTGAACACAAAACGATATTCTTTGCCTTCCGTTTCTGCTGCAAAGTGATAGGTTCCAAAGTTCGTCCATGAAACTGTATATAAAAACGAATCTGCTTCCGGATCGGAAACTGTTAGTGCCATGCCTTCTGTTTCTGTCAGCTTCACATTCTGCAGTGCATAGAAGCCATCACCCTTTTTAACTGCAAAGTAACCGGATATGGAACAGGTTTTCTCTGCCCAATTTTCCTCTCTGTTCGCACACCGGTCCATGGAGTCGGTAGTGTCATCTTGCAGCTGCAGTTTTCCGTCATCCGCAGCATTCACATCCCCATTATAGAACCAGTACAGCTGTTCCTCCTCCAAAATTTCTGTGGAATCATAAATACAAAGTCCTGTGCTGCTGCTTTTGGCTCCATTGTTATATACAGTTTCTAAATTCTGCCAGTTTTGATTAGGATTCCGATAGTTCTGCGAAATTGTAATTTTACATATCGCATATGTTGTATCATCAATGTTTTGAATCGTTGGCGTGTCAATAGTAATTCCGTCTATTGTTTCTTTCTCCCAAGCATCTGTGGCCTCATTCCATATCCCACAGAAAACATTTATTTGCTCTGCGTTATAACCATAAGTCGGCATAATCAGATAAACATATGCCTCTGTTCCATCTGCCTTTTTCTCTGTAGCTTTTCTATAATGAAACTCATCTCCAATAAAATTTTCTCCGGTTCGTGCAGGCGTATAATAAAAGCCCGTTTCCGGCAGATAGATATGGCACGGTATTGTTCCTTCATCCTCCGTAAGTGCTTTGATATTGACATCTCCGCATTGCAAAGGGGTCAAGCGATACATTTTGACTCCGTCTGTTTCAGAATACGTCATCTCCAAAAGCTCTGCGTCTGTTCCTGAAAGGTCTGCCACCTCCACTTGGTGCAGCGCATTGTTTTGATAAGTTACAAAAGTCACGCTTGTTCTTTCATCCATCGCTAGTTTGATTTCTGTTTTTAAGCCATCCGAAAGGTCGTTTCCACTGTCTCCACAAAAGATTCTAACGGTATCGCTTGTTTCGCTTGCAGGTTGAACATCCGAACTATATGCCACATACAGCCTGCCTTCTACTAGGGAAGTGTTTGCTTCCTTTTCAATTTTTATAGTAACAGCTTTCTCTATTCCACCATTTTTAAAAATCAGTGTTGCTGGCTTTCCTACCATCTCTTCTGTAATAAATCTAGGATGAATGTATAGCGGTGCAAGCTCTGTATCTGCATCATATTTTATGGAATCCCCTTTTGTAAAGACATTTTCCAGCCCTTCTGTCTCACAACGAGCGAAATTAAAGAATCCATCAGAAGTACAATCGGTGAAAATATACTTTTGCACAATCTCTGTGTCTCCCCCATCATCCTCGGCACCCGAATAGTAGTAACTTACCAAAGGGTTATATGTATATATCATGCTGTCACTAAAATGGCTGCTATTGCTCCAAATATTTTTTACAAAGCCTTCTTCGTTATATCCAATAGAACTAATTTCGGATATTGCTTGTCCTGACTTAAGAGTGTAATGCGTAGATGCCGTATAGTTCTGCCCTCCTGCAACCCAGTTCACTGTAATATCATAAGTTCCTGCAAGCGTTGTTAAGTACTTATAGGCATCCAGTCCTAAATCAAAATGAAAATTACAGTATAACTCTGCAATGTCATCATTATCTTCTTCATAATACCAAATACCATAGTCAATGCCCGGAATGGAATCGCTTTTTTCGAACCCGTTCTCAATTGAGAGTTTTTCTCTTCCAAGCTCTTTCCCTGCTTTTTTTATAATAATTTCAGCTTCGGATATATTTTCCGCTGCACTAAATGTTCCATTGTCACCAGTTCCAAAGCTGAACCACCAATCGGTGCTGTACGGAAGCCTCATCACTTCTTCTTGTTCGGATGATATCTCATATTCAAGCTCTTCCTCTTCATTTTCCTGTGTAACAGCAATCGTCCCTGCTATCGCATTACTCGTATTTGCCGCCTGCACCTCCGGGCTTGCAACAGCTTCATTTTCCATATCGATATCAGCTTCAGTCAATAAAGATGTATCCTCTGCAAATGCCATTGATGGCATAAGCGTCACAATCATTGCAATGCACATCCATACACAAAACAGTTTCCGTTTCATTTTTTCCTCCTTGAGTTTTCGAAAAATCAGCTCCGGCGAACATTTGCTCTGCCGATTTGCCTAAATCTATATATAAACCTTCTCCTTATTATACCAATTTTCCCCTTTGTATTTACTTCGCAGTAATTTTTAGCCTCCGAAGTGTAACATATTGTCGGTATATCTTGCGAATGCAATGCGGCTGTCCTGTATATACGCGCGGCTGACCTGAACCTGTCTTCCGTCAAACAGGACAAACTCTTTTCCGCCCAAAGTCCGCACCTTAGATAGGTTAATGATAAAGCTGTTATGGCATCTATGAAAATTCCTTGGCAATTTGTCTTCGATATCACAAAATTTTCCATAAAAGCAACACAATTCCTCTCCGTCTTTGCCACGCACAACAATCCTTCGCTTGTCTTTTTCAAACAAAAAAATCTGCTCAAATGGCACCACAAACCGTCCGCTTTTATTCTCCACATAAAAGCAGTTTTGCTTCGCCTCAAGCAGATGATTGTGCGCGATTGCAAGTGCTTTTGTCAAAGCCTCTTTGCGCACCGGTTTTTGCAAAAAATAGACGTGGTTTACATCATACACATCCTCGTAGTAATCGTCGTAGCCGGACATAAAAATAATCTGTGCGTCGGGAAACCTCTCCAGAAGTTTGTCTGCAAGCGTAATCCCATTGCAGCATCCGAGCTCAATATCGAGGATAAAAATCCCTTCCGAAAACTGATTATCCTCTAAATCGTCAAGCATATTTTTTCCATTATTGTACGACAAAATCCGGTGTGCCCCCTGCACATCGGCATTCTTTATTTTTCCTTCCAAATCGGTTAGAATCTCTTCGCGATCGTCGCAAATTATAATGTCTGTCATCTGCATTTCTCCTAAATCGGTATTGCAGTCATCGCCTCGAATGATTCCCCATAATCCTTATAATCCACCACACCTTTATGTTTTTTCACGATTCGCTTCACAATTTTCGTACCCAAACCGTGATTCTCTTTATCCTCTTTCGTCGTTTTCATGTTCTTTTCCAACGGCGCTGCATCGCCCCGCTTCGAATTCATTACCTGCAAAACCCACTGCCCCGATGCAGTAAAGCTTTTCAGGCGCACCCACGGCTGCGAAGTTTTTTCAGCCGCTTCCATCGCATTATCCAGTAAATTTCCGAGAATCCCCACATATTCTTCTCCCGAAAATCCCTCAGAAGGAAACACAGTCGTTTCCACTTCTAACTGTATGCCGCGGTCATCGCATTCCTTACGCTTATATGCAAGCAGCGCATCTATAATTGGCTGTCCGGTAAGATTTCCGCCGATATACTGTCTGCATTGCTCGGAAATAGCAAGCGCTGTTTCAGTATCGCACGACTCCTCCTCGATTTCCTTAAGCAGACTGCGAATGCTTTGTTCATAAGCCTTTAAAGTCTTTTGCTGCTTTTCCTGAAGCTGTTTATGTTCGTTCAAATCACGATTTTTCTTTCCGGCTTTTTGCGCTCTCCAAAAGACAAATGCTACAATTGCAAATAATATCGCTCCAATTACAATTACTAATGTCCTCACTTGTACATCCGTCATAATTCTTTTGTCTCCTTTGCCACAGTTTCCGCCACAAGACGATTCTTCAAATCGTGGCGGATTTCACGCAGCTGAAACTGCATTTCAAGTACTTTTTGATAATACCCGTATTGCTCCTGCATCTGTATCTGCAGTTTACGGTTTTCGCGTCGCAGCCGAATCATGGGCAACGCTAGCGAAAGAAAAGTCAAGGCAGCTAACCAAACGCTGTACAAGGCATACAAAACCACCCAGATTCCACCCAGTTGCTCCTCAGCGCTCGTTATAAACGTTCTGCTGCCCATAAGATACAGCACATCCGCGATAGCATATCCCAGCGAAAAAATCCATTTTTCCCGCTCGTTTAGATATTCGAGCAACAAAATACATTTGCGGCAGATTAGAATTGCCGCGAGGTAGCCAAGGAATATACCCATCGCCTTTAGTATGACATCTGCCTGTGTCATCGTTTCCGCTACAAACCAAGTCTGATTGCTTTTTCCTGTAAAAAAGCCGTATACGGTTGTCAGAACAGAAATGATAGCCGTTCCGAATATATTATAGATGAATATATAAATCATGAATAAAATTAACATCAGTCTGCGCGCGCCGTTTCTCATGAGCGGAATCATCCCAAGGAGATTAAGCGACGAAGCAAGCCCCAGTATCCATCCGTTTGCCTCTGTCACATAATTCATCGCCCACAGTTCCACCAGTCCAAGCACGGTTATCACCACCATCGAGGTTTTCGCCGGAAACCGAAACCACTGATGAAACATTGCATAGACTGCTATAATTTGTGAAAGACAGCCAAGAAAAATTCTATATATACTGACGAAATCAAAGTCCATTTTTTCCTCGCACATCTTCAAATTCTTTTGTTCTTAATCGGTCTTCCTTTGCCACAGTTTCCGCCACAAGACGATTTTTCAAATCATGGCGGATTTCACGCAGCCGGAGCTGTGTTTCGAGTACCTTTTGATAATACTCGTATTGTTCCTGCATCTGTATTCGCAGCCGTCTGTTTTCGTGCCACAGCCGAATTAGCGGCAGCACCAATGCCAGCGTAGTGAAAACCGCCAGCCCAATAATATAGCTTGCGTATACGGCAACCAAAAAACCGCCCAGCATAGCCTCTGAACTTGTTGCAAAAATTCGAGTAATCATCATTCCTGCAACATCCGTAATGATGAACCCCAGTGAAAAAACCCATTTTTCCCGTTCGCTCAGATATTCAAGCAGCAGGATACATTTACGGCAAATCAAAATCGCTGCCGCATAGCAGAGTATTGCGCCCGTCCATTTCAGCACGAAATCCGCCTGCGTCATTGTTGCCCCTATAAACCAAGTCTGGTTGCTTTTGCCTGCGAGAATACCGTAAACGGTAGTCATAGCAGAAATGACAATCCCTCCGAAGGCATTATATATGAACGCATAAAGCATATATATAATCAGCATCAGTCTGCGCATGCCTTTTTTCATCAGTGGGATCAGCAAAGGCGTCTGAAGCGTCGCAAGAATTGCCAATATCCACCGTGTTTCGTCCGTCACGATTTCATTTGCGCACAGCTCCATTGTTTTCAGTGCCGCGACCACAAGAAGCGTAGTTTGGGCTGAAAAGCGAAACCATTGATAAAACAAGGCATAGACTAAAATAAGCTGTGTTGAAATTCCTAACAAAAAAGCTGTTATTCCATTAAGTCCAAAATCCATTCTCTTATCTCCTTCTCAGCGCACTTTCTGTTCATGCTGCACTTTCTACTACAAACACACAAGCTTATCATAATTTTAGCGGATAATCCGCTAAAAGTCAATTCTATCTGCCTCTTGCTCCGTTTTTTTAGTGGGACATCCGCTAACTTGCAAGTTGTTTACTTCGACATGATAAAATTTTTGTCATAAAAAGTTATTTCTTGGTTAATTTTAGTATTTTATTTTTTTGAAGGAAACAGGAGCAAAATGTACAGAAGAATCCGAGACTTACGCGAGGACAGGGACTTGACGCAACGTGAAATGGGCGAAATTCTCCACTGTTCGCAGCGTGTTTACAGCAACTATGAGCGCGGCGATCTTGACATCCCAACCGATATTTTAATCAAACTTGCAAATTTTCATCATGTTTCAACAGACTATCTGCTTGGACTGACAAATCGCAAAGAGCCATACGTGTAAAAACACGAAAAATCCCCCGCTGCAGCGCGTACTACTGTG
>OIZV01000663.1_pt1 | contig 14901 bp, 14 predicted proteins | sample 1588681 | NCBI WGS metagenome assembly OIZV01 (sample SAMN03283281) | human gut metagenome | biome: human-associated habitat; material: feces | host: Homo sapiens | place: Peru | collected 2012
CCACCTGCCACACGCAGATAAGCGAAGCTACAGGCACTACAACAGGGATAAGCAAGGCGCTTCTGAAAAATGATGATATTTTCTTAAAAGAATTAAGAAACAAGGCTATCAGGAATGAAATCACCATTAAAAGCGGTATTGCGGCAACGGTAAATACTGCCGTATTTTTCAGTGCAAGCAAAAAGGTATTGTTCTGAAAAAGCTGTATGTAATTTTGTATACCCACAAATGTATTGCCTACATACAGGCTTTTTACAAAGCAAATTATGTACGGCATAATGTAGAAAACCGTTATACCCGCCAATGACGGCAGAATAAACAGCATTGCAATTATATATTCTTTTCGTTTTCTTGTCATAACATCAGTCCTGTGTAATATTCGTATCTTGCCCATACCAAAGTTGATAATAATATCCCTTTTGGTTTAATAAATCTTTATGATTTCCGGTTTCAACTATCTCACCATTTCTAAATACAAAAATTTTATCACAATCCTTTATTGTACTCAGTCTATGTGCAATAATTATCGTAGTCATATTTCCTGAAAATGTGTTTATTGTTTTTTCGATAGATTTTTCAGTAATATAGTCAAGATTACTTGTTGCCTCATCCATTATTAGAATTTCAGGATTGTTCAATAGTGCTCTCGCTATAGCAAGTCTCTGTTTTTGACCGCCAGATAAATTCTTACCGTTTTCTTCTATTCTGGTGTTAAGTTTTAATGGTAAGCTGTTAATATATTCCTCAAGCTCGCACATTTTGCACACTTGCGATATATCATCATCGGTTGCATCAGAATTACCAAACAATAAATTTTCTTTTATCGTTCCGCTAAAAAGAAAAGTATTTTGCGATATGTAAGAAATGTTATTTCTTATCTGACTTATTGAAAATTCTCTTATATCAGATGAATCAAGTTTAATACTTCCCTTTTCTTGTTCATATAACCTTACTAATAATTTAGCCAACGTAGTTTTTCCTGAACCACTCTCTCCTACAAAAGCTATTTTTTCTCCACGGTGTATTTCTAAATTAATATGTCTTAGAACAAGATCTCTTGTACCATATCTAAAGTCTAAATTTGAAATTGAAACTTTATTAAATCTGCTTTTATTATCTGATTGGTCTTGTTCATCATTATACTCCGGTGCTATATCCAAAATTTCTCCTAATCTGTCTGCAGCAACAACTGCGGTTTGAATACTTGGCTGAAGATTGATTAAGTTTTTTATCGGATTAATAAAATAACCTAACAAAGCATTAAAAGTTATTAGTTCACCGAGCGTTAAATTTCCCTTAATAACACACGCAGTGCCAACCCATAAAATAACAAGCTCTCCTACAACAGCAACAAACATAGTTACAGTTTGCTGACTAAGAGATAGTATTCCTCCATTAAAAATCTTTTTTAAGAATTTCTTGTATAATTTATCAGTCTTAGTTTCTTCATTTTTCTCCTGATTAAAGGCTTTAATTGTTTCAATACCGTTTATTGTTTCAACAAATTGAGAGGTAACCTTAGAGTTCATCTCCATTATTTTTCTGTTAATTTTTTTAATTGGCTTGTTATATATGAAAACTATTATTCCATATAAAATCAGCATAACTACAGAAATAAGAAATAAAAGCCTGTTGCAGTTAAATAAAACCACTGCACCTACAACTGCCATAATCGTGTCCATCATAATTGTTAATGACGCATCTGAAACAATATCTCTTATACTTGAAGCGTCATTAAATCGGGAAATAATTTCCCCTGTATCACGCATAGAGTAAAATTTCATAGGCAAAATCAAAGCGTGATTATAATATCCAAGCATAATAGGAATATCGATCCTTTGCTCCAATTTTACAATTAAAATGCCTCTTAAAAAATTTATACCTATCTGCACTAAGAATAAACACAAAGTAATAACGGACACATAATTAAGCGTTTGTATAGAAAGGCTTGGAACCACATTATCCATAATGACCTGATAATAAAAGGAAGTTATAATGCCTAATGAAGTCAGTATCATAGAGAGAATAAATATTCTTAGCAACAACCATCTTTGAGAAATAAGCAGACGAAAAAAACTTGATAATGTACTCTCTTTTTTATTACCTCTTTGGGATTCTTCAGTTGGTGCAATAAGAATTAAAATATTAGTCCATATTTTAATAAAATCATCTTTTTTATACTTTACAATTCCCTTTGCAGGGTCAGAAACTACTACAGTATCATCTTTTATTTTAGTTATTACTACATAATGCAATAAGGAATTGTCAATTACTACATGAGCAATAGCAGGCAGAGGTATTTTAGGCGTTAACACGCTTTTATCTGCTTCAACAACCTTTTGCTGAAAGCCAAAATGTTCAATTACCTTTACAAGACCGTATGCACTAGTACCTTGTCGATCCGTACCTGCAATATCACGGATGGTTGCTATAGAAACCTTTAAGTTGTATTTTCTAAAAATTGCGGCCAAGCAAGCCGGACCGCAATCTGTTTCATCGTTCTGTAATATACATTTGAAATTTGTCATAACACTATTCATTTAAATAAATTTCGGTTTTTGATTTAAGCTCTTTAAGAAATTTATTCTCATCAATTTCTCCGGATAAAAACTTATCAACAGTAGCACCTATAACTTCTGTATTATAATAATCATATAATCCGCAAAGTCTATATTCTTTTATACTATCAATATAGTTCTTTGCATACATAAAATTAGATTCTGAAATATTTGTGGTATTGTTAATATATTTTACCTCTTGCGCTTTACCAAATAAATTTTTGTACGATTGATTATTGACGGGATAATTCCAACCTGTTCCAAACGAAGTACCGGGTTCATAATTTTTAATATTTGCTCCACAAAAATCACTCTGAACTTTCTCTGACAATACATACTTAATAAAGTTTAATATTTTCTGCTTGTTGCTCGAATTATTGTTTATAAAAATCGCATCCATAATCATTCCAGTTGGTACACCGTCTTTATTTGGCAGATTTGTAATCAATGGTTTGTCCCCATCACTATCTATCACTGCAATTTCATCATACAATGAGAACAACTCAAACTGACCTGTACTTGAAAATATGGGGACAATTTCGTCTTCATCACTTACGTTACTGTTGCAAAACTCTTTTAGTGTAATCATGGATTTCATAAAATTATCACTACTAAAATCACACTTTTGGGAATAAAAATCTACATTATCATCAATGTAATTAAGGAGAATATTTTTATAATCTTCAGCATCATAAAAAAGTCTGTTATTCGCTCTATCTTTTAATATATTACCATTTAGGGTTTGCACACTATCATATGTTAATTTATTCTCAGCATGATTTAAATATTTTGAAAGTTTGCTGGATGAAGATAATAGAATTTGTGGTTCAAAAGCAACCGGTATATAATATCTTTTCCCCTCATAAACACCTGCATCAAAAATATCAGAATTATAATCTGATAAATTGAATTTATCATCAGATGAATCATCGGCAAAAATATCGTCAAGGTTTGCGAATGTCTTTTGTTTTATCAGCTTTTCTATTGATGATGACAACATTTCTAACTCAGCAGATGTAATAATATCGGGACCTTCGCCTGCCATAATTTCAGTTGAAAGACGGCTTGCCATTTTTTTCATATCATCAAACTCAACAACATTAATTTTATAATCTGTGTTACCAAGCTTATTGTTATAATCATATATAAAGGAACTGACTGTGGATACTTGAGGTTCATAATGATAATAAGTAATTGTATTTTCCTCTTCTTTGTCTGCTTCACATCCGATGTAGATAAAAACAGATAAAACCAATAAAATAATAAGAATTGACTCTTTTATAAATTTCTTCATCATTTTACTCCTCTGTATTATGGTAATTTATATTAAACAATAGTTTTATTGATACAACTACGTCGAAATTTATAAGGCTAACATTGTTAAAAGTATATAGGAAATGATGTTGTTATCTAATTATTAGCCAAGAAATACGACCTTTGCATTTCCAGTAACCTGATATTTGCCAGGACCATATTTGTGATCATTTGCATATGTTATTGCAGCATTTGTGTGCTGTTCTACTTTACTACACTTATGAGTATAATATTCTGTATAGAACCCATACCTGTTACAACCAAGTACCAAGGTACAGCCACCATTTATATCTTCTGCATTTACTGATTTAATAAAACTTGAATCTTTGACATATTCATTTAAATTTATTTTTTTCATTTATATTTCTCCTTTCACAATCATTCCTATATACTTTAACATACTGCCTAAAACAAAAAAATGTTTGAAACATTACGTAAAAACTCATTTACTGGTTCATGACACATATTTGTAAAATTAGCTTCATAAAACGAGACATATTTTTCATTAACACCAACTAACAGTGCATAATGATATCCATTCGCTTTAGTTTTATTCAATAAGCATATTGCCGGTAAATGGATTTCATTAATTTCAGATATGTTTTCAATTTGATATGAATCAACTTTTTTATCATAAAGCTTTAAATACTTTAAAACCTGTGTAGGAATAACTCCGTGTAATGAACAATCAATATTTTTTAAAACATCATTTAAATCCGCTTTATAATTTTTTAACTTCAACCAATTCATTATACTTAAAATTGATGAATCTGTAATAGAGTAATTCTGAATTTCTAAGACAAATTCAAATAGTTTATTATATATTGTTTTATATTTATTCCTCAGTTTCTGTATGAAAGCTATACTAAGCTTAATCAACCCAGTTTTTATTTCACACATTTTGTCGACAGGAGAATCCAAGCTTTTAAATTTTGAATACGAGCATACATAGCATTCACCACCACATTGGGGAGCCACTATGCAATTGATACATTTGTGATGAGTTAAGATTGGTGAAATATAAAATTTATTCTGTAATTCCGCATCAATACCCGAGTGAACATTACCAATTAAAAAATCATTATTTCCCATCATTACACTACATCCGAAAATATTACCTTTGTCGCCTACAACAATTCTGTTCTTACCAGCATCACACTTGTATAATTTTTTAAAACTTTTAAATATTGCTTGAATAATATAGCTGCCAAATACATCTGTTCCAATAAGCAATTTTTTTAAATAATCCAAGTTATCATTTTCTAGCTCTAGAAATATTCTTTCGCAAAACAATTCATATCTTTTTATCAAATAATTAACATCAAAATTATCAAAATCATACTTTGAACCATCATAGCATCGAATAAAACTCATACTTATGCAATCAACATTTGAGAGATGATATAGATGGTCATAAATTAAATCAACATCTTGATTTAATGGAGTGATAGTGACAGCAAGTCCTAATTTCTTATTTTTAAACATTTTGAGACCTTTTACTATGTCAGCATATGTACCTTTTCCGTTAATATATACTCTGTTGTTATCATTAGTAATCTGATCCCCGTCAATGCTTGTTCCAAGAATGATAGCAGGCTCATTATCCAAATATTCAACTATTTCCGGTGTAAGCAGAGTAAGGTTTGTACAGAACATTACTTCAATGTTTTTGCAAATCTCGTTACGCTTCTTTTTACAATATTCTACAATTTGTTTTATTAAATCAATTTGTAGTAAAGGTTCACCAGAACCTGATAAATCTACAACATATTTACTTGCGCAAGGAGCGTATTTATCAACTAAAAAATCTATCGCATCTTTAGCAACCTCAAAGGTAAGCTGTTGTTCTCCAAGATATTCTGATTCTCTAAAACAATACTTGCAATTAAGATTACACCTTCTTGATGGGTGCAAACATAGAGTAACCTGTCCGTAAGTTGAATCTTTTTTTATCTTTTCAATATCATATGTATTAATTTTACTCAAACGATCTTCAATACTCGTATTTATAAAAATCTCGTATTCTTCAGGGTCATTTTCTTTAGCTATATTCAAAATTTCTTCCTCGCTAAATTCATAATCGCCAAGTCTTATATCAAAGTCATTCCTTATTCCAAAATAGTAATTAACATCTTGAATATACATAACCTTTTGATTTAAATATTCAAAAACAGATACATTTAGCATTATTGAATCTCCTTAACAAAATATAGCTATCTTTATAGCGATAACAAAAAAACAGATGTAGTTTTTATAATAGAGTCATAATCCATTCCGCCTGCAAAAAGAATTCACTTTATTTTTCTTTTACTAATATATTCTTTAAGTTTTTTAGGCTCTTTTGGCTGATAACTGCCATACCACGAAGCAGTTCCAGAGGCTTCTTTTACTGCAATTAAAGCTACCTTTGCAATAGTAAGTGCAAATAAATTTGTTTTTTTCATTTTAACATTCTCCCTTATTTAATATTTGTAAATGTTCAAAAATTGGAACCGAACTGCAAATAAACAATTAAATCATCTATTAGGATAAAACTATAATACAATTTAATATTAGTTTCGATACATTAATCTATTGTTGAAAACTCCCCCTACAATCATTCCGGCAACTATAAAATCACTAATTATTATAATATTTAGTTTAATACCAAATATAAGGAATAAATAGTAAATTAAAATATGAATTAAGTAGGCTAAGACTGATTTTAATAAAAATTGTTTTCTCTCCTGTTCCGTTAGCTTTTTATTGTCATTATATACCGGCGAAAAAAGCACAATTATTAACAAAGTAAAAACCGTTAACAATACAGAGAAAACAGCATAATCAAATACATCGCTTAGATACCTGTTAATTGATAGGGCTATAACAACTATAACCGCAAAAATTATATTACATCTCAAGAAAGACTTAGAATGAAATCCACCTGTAAATCTTCTTAGTGACGAAAATGATATAAAAAACACCAAACCATTAGCAAAATCCTCAAACAATAAACTTATTATTAAGCAAATCAACAAATTGATTATAGAGGAAATTATAAGTTCAACTCCGTAAACATATATATCCTTTTCCTCATTCCTAATAGTTTTCTTTCGCAAAAGAAAATCTGTTATACATTCTGATAGATAATACTGCATAAATATGCTTCCTCAATAATTTTCTATCAAAAGTATAACAGATTTTTATATGGTATATTTAATTTGGGTATAATTAGTCGTTATTTGGGTATATTTGGAATATCCATCATAATATTTACATAAAAATAATTACTTTCTTCATAAAAAGCAATATTACCTCCATATTTTTTTACGATTCTTTTTACGCTGTTAAGCCCGTAGCCGTGATTTTTAACATCAATTTTATTGGTGAGAAGGTTTGGATTTGTTTTCAAAACGGATTTACTGCTGTAATTTTGTATGTTTAAAATTGCATATGTGCCCTTTTGCAAAATATCTATTTTTAATTCTTTTATCTGTTCGTCGCAAAGCGCTTCAATAGCATTATCTACGAGGTTCCCAATAAGTACTAATAAGTCATCACAACTGATAAATTTAAGATTTGTGTTGCACTGAACAGTTAGATTTATTTTATTTTCCGCTGCCTTTCCATAAACAACATTCAATATAGCATCAAGATAAATATTGCCTGTTTTATACATATGAGTATTAATTTTTATATTATCATTAATATTGTTGCATATCTGTTTTGCCTGAGTATAATTTTGTTCATCAATTAAGCTTTCAATACATAAAAGTTGATTCTTAATGTTATGCTTGATTGTTGAAACCTCCTGGATATATCTTTCGGAATTTGCTATTTCTAATCGATATATTTCTTTTTCTTTGTTTGCAACTAAATTTTCTTTCTGCAATGCATAATTGTTTGATATATTTTTAATCATATAAAAATTCAAAAAAGTGAAGCTAATAATAATTAACGAAACAAAGCCAAGAATTATTCGGTTAGAATTAGGAATTGAAGCATTTGACGATACTAAAAATGTTAAAGTAGCAACAATGATACCTGCAATTGGCATTACAAGCGATAAAAATACATCCCTTAGCCTCATCATATGAAAATACTCTTTAAACAAGTGATATATCAAATATAGAATAACCACAAAAATCAGATTAGACAAACATACATATATATATCTATATGTTGTGCTCTCGGTCATAAGATAATTGTAATCGCAATTAATAAATGCAGAAAAGAAATAATTCAAACCAAAAGAAAGAACAGAATATAGCACATTCAACGATAATGGGGTCAAAAGTCTTATGTACAGTTTATCCTTAAAAAAGATGACACAGTATGGTATCATAATTGCAAAAAATACAATAGTCTCTATATAGGCAAATGTTAAATAAAAATAATTTATCAAAGTAATCGATAAAAACATTAAAACAACAGCAGTGCAATAAGCAATCTTATTTTTCATCTTATTTTCGGTAGTAGACAAAAACTTATAGCAAAAGGTTACAAACATTATCCCTTGAAATAAATTTACTAATAACTCAAAAATAATATTAATACTATCCATTTAAGTAAACAATCCTTTTCATAAAAGCTTCTTTTACCAAATTTACCTTACTCCTGCTTATAGGAATAACCTCATTGTTACTCAACAAAATAGATTTATCTAATATTTTACAAATTTCATTTAAATTAACAATGTACCCCTCGTGGCAACGAATAAAACCATCCTTCGATAATATGTTTTCATATTCTTTCAAAGAAGATTTAACAGAATATTTTTCAGAAGCCGTGTGAATATATGAATAATTTTTTAATTTTACAATATAAATAATATCCGATATTTTTAATACAATGTCTTGTTTATTTGTTCGAATCCTAATAGTTTTGCTTTTGTTTTCCACTACTTGTGACAATTTAATAAAGCAATTTTGCAAAATAGCTTTGTTATTTATATCGGACTTTCTAATAAATGAATACGGAAAACTGCTTAAAGCATCAAAAACAAGTTCATCATGGCTTGTTATAAAAACAAAATAAGGAAACTCCGACTGATTTTTTAGCTCATTGATTTTTTCGGCAACGGTAATTCCATCAATAAAAGGCATTTCAATATCCAGAAAAATTATATGATACTTTTTATAATTTTCAAGTATGCTATATCCGTTAGAATATTTATCGACAGTATATTTTATCCCTAATAAATTACAACAATCAGTAATTTTATCAATCAAAGTATCTATAAATATATGTTCATCATCTACAATCGCTATATTTAGCATACTTCTCACCTACCTTATATTACATCCGCCAGTTAACACTAATTAATATATTCGTTTAAATCATATCGTGATTTAATGTCCATGCACCTTTATTTTAGCAAAAATATGCAAAGATTTCAATATATGAATATACTTATCTTACAAATTCATCTATAACACTACACTGAATTTATTTTATACAGCAAGCTACTCTTCCCCCCTTGTTCACGAAAACGTTGTTTTGTCTCTATTAATCCGGCTTTTCTTAAATCTTTAATAGCTCTGCGGATCGTGGCAGGCGACAGCTTTATGTCGCCTGCTATTGTTTTTACAGAGGGCCAGCACTCGCCGTTTTTGTTTACTCGGTCGTAGAGGTAGGTATAGACGGCTATCGCTCGGTGTGGTAAATTCATCTGATACAAAAAAGTTAATCTACTCATAACTGTTATCCTCCTGTTGCGGTTTTTCGGTTCTTATTACTGTTTTTTTCCGCTTGTCTGTGTCCTGTTCAAGACTTAAATTTTCAGATTCTTCTGTTTGCTCGTCCTGTCGGTCAGAATTTGAAATATCTTCACTGTCGGGTTGTTCTGTGTTTGGTAAGGTCTTAAGATTTTCATTTTTGTGTTTATTTTCACCACTTGCATCTTTAAAATTTGAATCAGCAACAGGCTGTTCAAGTAATTTGGGATGATATGTTTTAATGATGTTGTTGAACAGTTCCAAACGGTTTGCGTAGTGAACTTTACGGTTGCCATTTTCAGCAACTTCATACTTTTCCTCAAACTCAATACCCCATTTAAAAAACAGTTTTAGCTTGACTTTCATCGGATAAAAGCCTGTTTTCATAACAACAAATGTGCCTTTAGGAAGCGATTTTAACTCATCAGTTGTCATTAGCGGTCGCTCTATCATCTGTAAGGACTGTGAAGGGTCATTCTTACTCCTGCTAACAGAGCCTGACATCACTGTTCTACTGCCTAACGCCTTTGATAATATCTCCGCAGAGATACTATTCGGAGCAAAGCCGCCAAAGATGGTAAGTTGGGTGTTGTCGATGATAACATCAGCACCCTCTTTTCCGTAATTTTTCTCCAACTGTGCAAAGGATTGTATTATCGGAACTATCTGTAACCGCCTTGAACGAGAGGCTGAAAACATCATCTCTGCTGAATCAATCTTCGGCAAAGTGCCAAATTCATCACAAAAGAATACACATCGGTTTTTAAGTACACCGCCATTCTCATCTGCAACGGATAGTATCTCACGATAAAGCTGTTGTATTATGAGCGACACCATAAAGAATGTGTTAGGATTTTCTTCCGGCATTACAATAAACACCGCACACTTTTCATTACAGAATTTTTCAGCGTCAATCTCCGTATCAAAGCACAAAAGTTGTTCAAGTTCGGAATCCAGAAAGGCATTCAGTCTTGAAAGTGCCGTACTCATTACGCTTGACATAGCCTGTTCAGCTGTGTTGAGAGCCGCCCCTGCAAACCATTTTGCCTTGTGGTCATCGGGAAGATAATCCATTAATAGCTGAAACTGATTTTTGCCTTTCTTGTTGGTCGGATCAAGTAACTCCTGAATGATTTTGAATACCGAAACAATATGCCTTTCTTCGGATTCACAGAATTCTGAAACAAGCAGAATGGTCGCTGTTAAAAGTCCCTCTGCCGCATCATAAAAGTAAGCGTTCTGTCCGAACGAAGCCGAGTCCATTCCTGAAAGAATAATCGTTTTTGAAATAATTCTTGCATATTTTTCTGCTCTTGCCTTGTAAACAAGCCGTTCAGGTTCGGCTTTGTATAAGTCCATATACTTATTCACGAGATGCAGGAGATTGTTGCCGTGTGAGCGTGTGGGATTACGCAAATCTATAACGGAAATTTTGTAGCCGTAATACTTTTCTGCGATTGTTCCATAGTTTCGAACAATGTCGCCCTTAGTGTCGGTTGATAAAAATGACATACCCGTTGCACAGGCGTATTCAATGCACGGATAAAGCCAATACGCTGTCTTGCCGACACCAGCCGCACCAATCATCAGAGCGTGGACATCTCCTGTATCAACCAATGCGGTTGTTCCTTTTCTGCTGTTCCTACAGCCAACAACTATTCCTTGTTCAGTTGGTCTGCTTTCAGGATTATTTCTCCACTCGTTAGGCTGAAAATCAATTCGTTTGTATGTTTTTTTGACTTCCTTTTTGGTCGCCCAACGAGCCGTGCCGTGCTGTCCTTGTCCAACAGTTTTATCCTTTATACGATTCAGCGAATAGTAATTACCCACAGTTGAAATGATTATTAACATAGCAAACATTGTGCCTGTTGCGATAATCAAAGTTATAATTCCTGACGGCATAATTGTTCATCTCCTTTCTCTGATAAAGTTAAATCCTCATTCCAGTCCTTATGAATTGGAATGAGGATTTCATTTTGTATGTTCATTTTGTTTAATTTTTCTGCAATTCTTTTGTTTGCTAACTGTCCGGCTTGGTCGTTATCAAAGCAAAGATACACTTTTTTGATGTTGGGGTTGTCTTTCAGGCATTGAAAAAGCACCCTGTCCGAAACTGAACAGGATGCCCCATAGCTGTGTTGTTGCCAATTATCTTTGTGCATTGAAATGAAACTGAGCATATCTATCGGTGCTTCAAACAAATATAATCTGTCGCTTTTTCCATGCCAATGAAAACTAAATTCAGGTTGACTGCCTGCAACATTTCCCTTATACGGATTGCTTGTTGCAGTTCCTCTCTTGTGTGCGTGGCGAGGTGTGCCGCTTGTATCGTAGCCTACGAACACAGCATTATGGTAGTCGGCAGATTCATAAATCATCTTTCTACGCACAAATTCATAAAGCACATCTTTATCAATACCACGAGTCAACAGCAGATAAGAAAAAAGTCTGCTCATTCTGTCATTCTTTTGTGGCAGTTTGAAAGGCTTGTGTTCTTTTTCTATGATTGGTGAAGTTGTTATCTGACCTCCACCATTCAAGAGCATTTCAACCGCCTGTGCATAATCCTTGTTGTAAAATTTACGAACAAAATCTATTGCATCACCGCCTTTCTGTTCGTACTGATGATACCAAAGGTGACCTCTGATTGTAACCTTTTGTGAGCCGTCAAGCCATTCGTATTCAGAACCTGACTTTTTAACTTTTTCACCTTGGCTTACAAGAAAAAAGGCAAGGTCTGTTCGCCTTGCCTCTTCTCGTTGTTCTTTTGTAAAATAAATGTATGTTGATATTGTTATCACTTCCTTAGTTTTAATATATTTTTCTTTTCTGCTGTAATATCTTAGATTGGGTAGTTCTTCTCCTATCACTGTGACATGAGGCATCGGTCAGTGTTTGGGTATAGTTGCCCCTTGGTGATAAATTCTTATTGACATAATTGTCTTGCCGGATTATAATAAAAATAGGATATATTCATCCTATTAACATACAATATATATGGAGGTGCTTTTATGAATGTTAATACAAAATCGCTTGTTTCAATCACTGAAGCAAATCAAAATTTTTCAAAAGTTGCAAGACTTGTTGATGAAAACGGTTCAGCTGTTATTTTGAAAAATAATGTTCCTCGCTATTTAATTGTTGAATTCAGTCAGGCAGAAAACGAACAGCTTGCGAATGATGAGGATGTTATGGCTATTTCCAAAAGATTAGTTGCTAAAAACAAGGAAGCATATGAGGTTCTTGCCAAATGATTGTTTTATCTAAATCTCAAATTTTAGCAATGCATAAGACATTAATTAAAGAAACAGGCGGACTTGATGGCGTAAGAGATGAGGGATTGCTTGATTCTGCAATCAATTCACCATTTCAGAAATTTGACAATCAAGATTTATTTCCTACCATACAGCAAAAAGCGGCTCGACTTGGATATGGCATAATAAAAAATCATGCTTTTATAGATGGTAATAAGCGAATTGGAACTCATACTATACTCGTTTTTCTTGCGCTTAACGGAATTGAACTTGATTACACTCAAAAAGAACTTTACACAACAATATTAAATTTAGCAGACGGTAAACTTCAATTAGACGATTTAACAAAATGGATAATTGAACATCAAAGCTAATGCAACCCCTGAGCCTGCTTTTTATCATTAATCTTCTGCTGTAATTTTTTATCTGTTCTTTGTGCTTTCTGCTTTTCTTCAAAACGGAGTCTGCTTTGAATCATATTGCAGAGGTAACGCAGGAGTTTTAATGAAGAAACTGCAACGCTGTTTCGGTTAGTTTTAATTGAATAACGGGGATATAGAACACCTTTGCTTGAATCAAAATCTGATTCAGCAGAGGTGTTTTCTTCATATTTAAAGGGACTTGTAACAAGTTCTTCGTCTGTATTCTCGATTTCTTCAACCTCATCTTCGGAGAGTTTTAGTTTCATTACTTCCTTGATTATTGCATTCTTAATTGACTTGAACTCTTTGTTATTAACAAGAGGTATTCTTTCCGGCACTTCATCTGTGTAGGTTTTGATTGTGTTTTCCTTTTGCTCATACCATAAATCATACAGTTTCTTAATCCTGTCATCACTTGCAAGTTCTTCAACAATGAAATCAACAAGTGACTTTACATCAGGCTTGAGATAACCGTAAACCTTCCTCCCACTTGTCTTTGAAAGTCTGTGGGCAAGTTCCAACAACTTTTGCTGAATAGATGAGTTGATATAGATTTCAGAATTGATTTTTGAAACCAAATCATCAACAACACACCTCGCCTCTGCTCGTAGCTTATCCCTGTGTTCTGTTTGCTTTTCGTATACGCATAATAAGTCCTGTTGGAATATATCCTTCGCAAAAGAGGAACGCAGATTTTTAACTCCCTTTTGAGTAAGATAACCTTCATTTTCAACAGTTGAATATGCAATCAAATGGACATGTGGATGATGTGATTCATTATGAAATGCAGCATACCAATGAAGATTTTGTGTAGGTATTTTCAAGTTTTCAGCAAGAGTTGCTGTCTGTGTTCGTAGCATATCTCTCCATCGAGTACCCGTGTTAAAGCCAAGCCGTTCAGCATCTTCTCTGCGAATTGAAATAATTGCAGTCCAAATATTCCCTTTGTGATTGTTAAGTTCTTCAGATACCTTTGACAACTGAACCTGTACGCCATCATCTGTGAACAGACCATGAGAACCAAATCTTTCGGCACGGGGACGGGTAGCAATATATTTTGCATATGATTTTCTGCCCTCAATTTCATAAGCATTATCCTCAATCGCACGGGAAATAAAATCGGATGCCGTACCCATATTCAGCTTTTCAAGGTAGTCCGCATACTCAAACATTTCCTTGCAGTCTGGAAAATCTTTTATGATTTTTTCAATTAGATTCTTCTGCTTAGTCGTTGCAGGAGCAAACTTTTGCGTATCGTCTATCTTGTCAACGCCATCACGAGTAGCAATATACTTTGCATAACCGCCTGCACTTACTTTTCGATTTGGCTTGAGATATTTGAATTTGGTAACCAGTCTTGGCATTATAATTTATCCTTTCTGCCAATTGTAAGCATCGTCTAAAGAAAAAGAACCGTTTAATCTTTTGACTTCTTTTACACATTCACCACGAAGTTTATTAAGCAATTCCTTATCAATATTCTGCGTAGCGGCAACAACATTCATTGTCATCGCAAGCTCGACAGCAAGTTTGAAAATCATCCTGTTCATTCGATTGTCGCTCTCGGCAACAATTGATTTTAAAGTTGATGTAAGAATGTTTGGAAGATACTGACTATTGTCATTAGAAGAAAGGTAACCTATATAAAAAATGATTG
>OIZV01000664.1_pt1 | contig 14887 bp, 14 predicted proteins | sample 1588681 | NCBI WGS metagenome assembly OIZV01 (sample SAMN03283281) | human gut metagenome | biome: human-associated habitat; material: feces | host: Homo sapiens | place: Peru | collected 2012
GGCTGTAATGCCGCCCGCCATACCGCACCCGCCCGGAAGTCCCCCGGCCATGCCCGCAGCCCCCGCAAAAAGCGCGGCTGACAGTTCCGGCCACAGAAAATGTGTTTGTGCCTCTGACCTTTAAAATTTTTGAAAAAATCATAGGTACAAACCCAAAATGTCACCATAAAACAAAAAAGACGACAAACCGTTTATCTCAACGATTTATCGTCCTTTTGGTGCGCTCGAGGGAACTCGAATCCCTGGCCCTCTGATTAAAAGAGCCCACCGGGCAGAACACTCTGATTTTAGAAGTTTCGAGCTTACGTCATTTTTGCGCAGAGCATCGTGATTTTTCACTGTGTAATTTCTGCACCCTTTGCCGTATTTTGCAAGTCAGAGTGCCCATTGCATCCCTTGAAACCGTGCAAAAACAGTGCAGAAACCGTGCACTTACTCTGGGACAAATGAAAAATGATGATTTTTGATCCATGACTTGGTGGCGATTTGAGTGACCACAAAGGTATATTTGATATATAGGAAGAAGAATGCCCACTCGTCTGAGGAGTTCTCAGGGGAGTGGGCATTTCTACGCAGGCGATTAATATAATTTCGATTATGATAATTCAAATTATATTAAGACGTTCCATGGGCTGTAACAGCTTTACCGCTTGGTTTTCAAAAACCACCTGTTGATAGCGGTGTTACTTCTTCACAAATTGGTATACGCCATATTCTGGTGACGTCACCAATCCATGCTTGATAAGATTCTTGATAATAGAGGATGCACGAGATTTCTGAACGCCATATAGCTGTGCAACGTTTATGCTGCGGAACTGATATTGATACCGATATCTCTTGAAAAGTTCAAGCGTCCGCTCTTTTGTACTTGCAGTTAGTCTCGTGCCATTCAGCCTTTCGCAAAGTTCACTCACTTCGGCATCCGTACTCATTCCGTGGAGCACTGTAGAAGTTTCCGCACTTTCCGCAGAGGTTTCCGCACTTTCCGCACCACTTGCCACACTTTCCATACTGACCTGTGCCGGAGTCGCTACACTTCTATTCGGCAGTGTGACGATAAAGAAATCCGAATCCGAGTAGAAAGTCGGCTTCTGGGCTACTTCCACATAAGAGTTCAGGATGCGGTCAATGCCGCTGCCACGGCGCTCCATAAAGCCAAGCCGCGAGAACACATCCGAGATCACCTGATTGCGCCGCATAGACGGAATGTGCCGGATATCCATATCCTGCACCCTGCGGCCATTCATCATGCCGCCCGGCGAAGTGATCTCCAGCCGATCATCGAACACTTCCACATGAATCTCTGAACCAAGAATCTGATAATTCCGATGAATCAGCGCATTGACCAGCACCTCACGAACGGCCTTATACGGATAGTCACTGCGTTCTTCACGGGTCATACCACGGATGCTCCACGGGTTTTTGCTGTTGTTGCGAACAAAATCTTCCGCATTTTGCAGCAGTGTGATCAGACTTGCGCCTTGAAATTCCTTGTCATCCAGAGCATCTTCTTCAATGCTGCCCTTGTAGTTGTCTTTCCAGCGGGTGCAGAAAATACGGGATTGTTTCAGAACGCCCTGATCGCAGAGTAACAGGCCGCCATTCGTAATCTGTCCATCGTCTGTTACCAATCCTGCGGAGGGCAAGTCTTTTTCGAGGTCGAAATCCTCTTTTTTCAGATTCTTAAACGTTGCGGCCAACAGTGTAAAACTGACATCACCCACTCGATAAGAACTGGGCAGGGCATCAAAGGTCTGGTTCATGCCCTGCAAAATCAATTCGTTCAGTTCCCGTGAAGTGGCTTCTTCGGACTGGTCGCCATGCCGCACATAGGCCGTATGGGAACCGTCAAAGGCATAATAATATGGATACGCCGGGCCGTCCTGTACTTCCAGATCAATGCAGGACTTGCCCTCTATTTCGACCTCCCGCACCCGATAGCGCGGCGTAGGGTCAATGCGGACCTTGATAAGTTCCGTCAATCTGCTCACCACAGCCTGCGGATTCTCTAATCCTACGACCTCGCGCGGCTCATTCTTTACGCCAAAAATCAGGTGTCCGCCCTCGGTATTGGCAAATGCCGACACGGATTTCAGCCAGCTGCGCGGCTTTTTCTCTTCAAGGCGTTCCTTGTAATCCACATGGGAGGCTTCAATGTAATGGTCGAGGGGGAAAGGCATGGTATCACCTGCTCGCTTCTTAATCTTTAGCGTTTGTAAATTCATTATACCTTATTTGAAGGCCAAATTCAAAACTTTTTATCTGTTTCGTGCCTGCCGAGCTTTTCTGCCTGAGCAACGATTGATTTTCCGACCTGATTAGAGTATCATTAAAATGAATTGTTGTATCTCTGCGCCCGATGCACCTCCGGGTGTGATTTTTGTTCTGAAAAACATCAACAATGAGATCAATGTGGATCAGCAAAACCGTCTGCATCCATTCTACATGGTTTATATTGGGCAGGATGGCTCGACTGTCTGCGATTATCTTTCTCCGAAAGAGCTGCTGGATCGTCTGCGGCTGCTCTGCAAAGGCAAAACCGAACCCGACCAGAGCCTTTGCCAACAGTTCAATCAGGCCACGGACGATGGAAAGAATATGTCTGCCTATTCTGAATTGCTGAGCGAGACCATCCGTTCCATTCTGGATGCAAAGGAAGAGAGCGACATTGACAGTCTGTTCAAGATGGGCGGTACGACGGCCCTGCTTTCTTCGATTTCCGGGCTGGATGACTTTGAACTGATTTGCTTCCTTGTGGTACAATAAGAGGTGAGATCAATGCTGGGCTTTCCACCCTCCACGGAGTTTAACAAACGGATTCCGAAACAGAAGTTCTATGAAAATGCTGCCGTTCCAGCGGTAGTCAAGCGATTGTTTGCAGACCAGCTGCGCTGTATCTACTGGCGCAACAAGCTGGCAGTGTCCACCTTGAATCTCACTGCCGGAGAGCGGGTGACAGAGATCGAGATTTTTGAGCTGTGTCTGACCGGACCAAAACTGGATGAAGCTGTTCTGCGCCAAATCGACAGTGAAATCCCTTATCACATTCTGTTTGTTCTTTCTTATGAGAATAAGGTGCAGGCTTGGATCGGCTGTAAAGATACATCTGCGAACAGCAGTGCCAAGGTAAGCCGCTATCTGCATACAGACTGGATGCCAGAAACAGAATTCTCCCTTACGATAAGCGGCCTGAGTTTGGATGCAGTCTATGATGGACTGGTGCGTCAGATTGCCCGATTGCAGGGTGAGAACTGGAACGCCGCATACAGCATTGCGGAGAACATCCAACGCTCTGCGGAACGTGAAAAACTGCAAAAGCAGATTGTGGCATTGGAGAATAAGATTCGGAAAGAAAAACAGTTTAATCGTCAGGTGGAGATGAATGCGGAACTAAAACAGCTAAGAAGGAATTTGGAGAATATGCTATGAGAATCAAAAGAGTGGAATTAAACGATTTCAAAAGATTTACACATTTGACAGTCGAAGACATTCCAGAAACAGCAAAGCTTATTGTTCTTGTGGGTCCTAATGGGTCTGGCAAGACCTCATTTATGGAGGCATTGAACCATTATTATAAATTTGCCGGATATGGTGATGTTGGTGAATCAAACTATTTGAGTAAAATCGATGTGAAAAGGAAATTTGAGTTCGGTGAGTGGTATAGCTTAGCTTCTAAAACAGTTGATATTGATTTCTATGATGCGGCCTATCCTAAAGATGTCGGAACAAGTAATATTAAAGGACACTTTTATTTTCGAAGTGCCTATCGAAATGAACCCGATTTTGTAATTGATACAATGCGTAAGCAAGATGACCCTACAAAAACAGTTCATCTTAAATCACTTATTCAAAATGATCAGTCTGTTTCTTCCAACTATCAACGATTGATTGCAAATAGCATTTCTGAATTGTATAAGAGTGAAAACAACCAGAAAGATGTTGCAACATTGAGAAATGAACTGACAGGAAAAATTAGTGCTTCTATTGAGCGAGTATTTGAGGATCTTCATTTTTCCTCTTTGGGAAATCCATTACAAAATGGCAATTTCTACTTTACAAAAGGCATAACGAAAAACTTTCCTTATAAAAATCTTTCCGCTGGTGAAAAGTCGGCATTTGATCTTATTTTGGATTTGGTTGTACAGTCAAAATATTATCCAGATGCAGTATACTGTATTGATGAGCCAGAGACGCATATGCATACAAAGCTCCAAGGAAAGGTGCTTCGGGAACTCTATGGCCTAATTCCGGGAGACTCACAGTTGTGGCTTTCTACTCACTCAATTGGAATGTTGCAGGAAGCTCAAGATATTGAAAAAGAAGCTCCGGGAACAGTAATTTTCCTTGATTTTGATGGGCGAGATTTTGATGATGATCAGATTATCCGTCCATCAAAAATCGGACGAGCTGTTATGGATAAGTTTTATGAGCTGGCTTTTGGAGATTTCTCTAAATTATTGCTCCCACAAAAAATTGTTTTTTGTGAAGGAAATCCTTGCGGAACAGTACGGAAAAGTTTTGATAGTAGTATCTATTCCACAATATTTGAAAATACTCATCCGGAGACATATTTCTTATCTGGCGGTTCCTGTGAGGATATTGTTAATAAGCTTGATGTTAATCTCGGGGAAGTCCTAAGGGTACTATTAAAAGATACTAAGATTATTAAAGTTATAGATCAAGATGATTTAAGCGATCAAGAGATGGCGGAATACAGAAATTACGGAATTTATATTCTTTCCAAGCGAAATCTTGAAAGCTATCTCCTAGATGATAGCGTTATAGAAAAATTATGCATTTCTGTTGGAAAACCAGATAAGGTTGCAGAATGTCTGCAAAAAAAGCAGGATGCACTTTCTAGTTCAATTGCCAGAGGAAATCCGTCTGATGACCTTAAATCTGCGCGTGGGGATATTTACACTTCGCTAAAGAAGATTCTTGGCCTTACACAATGCGGAAATAAGCCGGATTCTTTTTTAAGAGATACTATGGCACCTCTTATCACGCCTGACATGGAAATTTATAAACAATTGGAAAGAGATATTTTTGGAGATAACTAATGTCAATTTTACATGATAAACTTTCCCTTCAGACCCCCAACCTGACAGCCCAGAACATTGATAAAATCGCCGCGCTTTTTCCTAACTGCATCACGGAAATGCTGGACGAGGAGAAAAGCACCCCCGACCGCAAGGTTTACAAGCGTGGTATCAACTTTGAACTGCTGAAGCAGATGCTCTCGCCGGACGTTGTAGACGGAGATGAAGCATACGAGTTTACATGGGTGGGCAAAAAGGCATCCATTGTAGAAGCCAACAAGCCCATCCGCAAGACCCTGCGCCCCTGCCCGGAAGAAAGCAAGAACTGGGATGATACCGAGAATCTCTATATTGAGGGTGACAATCTGGAAGTTTTGAAGCTTCTACGAACAAGCTATTTGCATAAAGTGAAAATGATCTATATTGACCCACCCTACAATACAGGTAATGACTTTATTTATCCGTGAGGGTGTGTATAAATCGTTTGAGGTCACACAGGATCACTTTGCAGAGGAGTACGGCAAGAAGATTCGCTTCTTTATCTACAACTCCGCACAGTTGACGGAAATTGACCGCTTTGCCTCGGATAGTTCCATCAATGTCATGATCATCAATTCGCAGGCGTTCAATGCCAAAGGCAAAGATGCCCGCCGTATTTATATGAAGCTGGACAAGTTCCGTTCCCGTCGGCCCATTGACATTATTGCAAAGACGAACCCGATCCTGATTATTGATGAACCGCAGTCGGTGGAGGGCAAGCAGACCAAAGAGCGGATGAAAGAGTTCAACCCGATGATTACCCTGCGCTACTCGGCTACCCACCGTGCAGACAGCATCTACAACATGGTCTACCGGCTGGATGCAATGGAAGCCTATAATAAGCGTCTGGTCAAGAAAATCGTGGTCAAAGGCATTACGGAATCCGGCAGTACCGCTACGGACGGATTCGTCTATCTGGAGAACATCAATCTTTCCAAGGCAGACCCTACGGCAACGATCCAGTTCGACTGCAAGGGAAAATCCGGCCTGCGCAAAGTAACGCGCACCGTTGGGTTGAAATTCAATCTCTATGACCACTCCGGCAATCTGGACGAATATAAGGATGGCTATGTGGTGAAAGAGATTGATGGCCGGGATAACCACATTGAATTTCTGAATGGTGTCCGATTGTTTGCCGGAGATGTGGTCGGCAAGGTGGACAAGGACCAGCTGCGCCGCATCCAGATTCGGGAAACGATCCTTTCGCATCTTGAGCGGGAACGTCAGCTGTTCCACAAGGGTATTAAAGTGCTGAGCCTGTTCTTTATTGACGAAGTGGACAAGTACAAGTGCTACGATGCCGCAGGCCAGCCTTACAACGGTATTTATGCAGAGATGTTTGAGCAGGAGTACGAGGATATTGTCGGCCAGATGCAGCTTTCGCTGGGCGAGGATGATTACATCCGCTACCTGAAAGCAATTTCTGCACACGATACCCATGCGGGTTATTTTTCGGTGGATAAGAAAGGCCATTTTGTCAATCAGGTTGCAGGCGATGACAAGCGGGAGAAAACCTCCAATGACATCAGTGCCTATGACCTGATTATGAAAAACAAGGAGCTTCTTCTTGACCGGGACCCCAAGCGTTCTCCCGTGCGCTTTATCTTCTCACACTCTGCCCTCCGGGAAGGCTGGGACAATCCGAACGTGTTCCAGATCTGTACTTTGAAACAGAGCAGCAGTGAAGTCCGCAAACGGCAGGAGGTTGGCCGCGGCCTGCGTCTGTGCGTCAACCAGAACGGTGAACGTATGGATGCGAATGTTCTGGGCAACGATGTGCATAACATCAACATCCTGACTGTCATTGCCAGCGAAAGTTATGACAGCTTCGCCAAAGGCCTGCAAAGTGAACTGGCCGAAGCAGTTGCGAACCGTCCCAGAAAGGTGGATGCAGCCCTGTTTGTTGGCAGAGTTCTTACGGATACAAACGGCAACGAGCAGATTGTGGATGCAGACACCGCCGCTGCCATCTATTTTGATCTGGTGCAGAATGTCTATGTGGACCGCCATGGTGCGCTGACGGACAAGTACTATGCCGACCATGCAAACCATGCGGTGCAGGTGGCAGAAGAAGTTGCAGACTGTGCAGCATCGGTCATTGATTTGTTGGATTCTGTTTACAGCGATAAGGTCATGCTGCCTGAAAATGCACGTTCCAACAATGTGGAATTAAAAATCGACCCGGACAAGCTGGCCATGCCGGAGTTCAAGGCCCTTTGGAACAAAATCAGCCCGAAATCGGTTTATGTGGTGGATTTTGACACAGATGAACTGGTGCAAAAGTCCATTCGCTCGCTCAACCGCAATCTGAACGTATCAAAGATTTACTTCAAAGTAGAATCCGGTGAAATGACGGAGATCAAATCCAAGGATTCTCTGTTAGATGGCTCTGCTTTCGCAAAAGCGGATCAGCATAAATATGACCCACAGACTAAAATTCATGCCAGTCAGAGCGTCAAGTATGACCTGATTGGCAAGCTGGTGGCTGAAACCAAGCTGACCCGCAAGGCGATTGTACAGATTCTGGTTGGCATTGAAAAAGCAGTGTTCGATCAGTTCAAGGATAACCCGGAAGAGTTCATTCTGAAAGCAGCTGCCCTCATCAATGACGAAAAGGCAACGGCCATCATCCAGCATATCACCTACAATATTTTGGATGAACATTACGATACGGACATTTTCACTGAGCCGACCTTGAAGGGAAAACTCGGTACGAACGTCATGAAAGTACAGCGGCATCTGTATGACCATTTGATTTACGATTCAAGCAATGAGCGTGATTTTGCCGCCGACCTCGATACGAACCGTGATGTGGCAGTCTATGTAAAGCTGCCAGATGGATTCTATATTTCCACACCTGTTGGAAAATACAATCCCGACTGGGCGATTGCGTTCTATGAGGGCACAGTCAAGCACATCTACTTTGTTGCTGAAACCAAAGGCACACTGGATTCCATGAAGCTCAATCACATCACCCCGGTAGAACAGGCGAAAATTGATTGTGCCCGTGCACATTTCAAGGCACTGAACGATGAAAACGTGGTATACGATGTGGTGAGTGACTATCAGACATTGCTGAACGCAGTTATGAAATAATAAACCAAAAGAAATAATACGGTGCTGCTGTGCAGCATTCCCAGAAACGGTAAGGTTCTATTGTGAACTTTGCCGTTTTTCTTTTTGTCCAAAATTGTATTCCAAAACGGCCCTATAGATTCATATTGGTGTAAGAAGTTTTCCAAACAAAATTTGAAAATCAGGTTGCCAAACACCCTTTTTAGAATGTTATAGGTATAGGAGGTTGCTTGAAAAAGTGAAAATTTTCCAAATTTTCATAAGACCCCGTTTAAAAATACCCCTTTAAGTTTGTATAGGGTGTAGGGACTACTTTCAGAAACGAACCCCTTGGCATTTTGGAAAGACCACAACTTCTTACAAAACCACATGACACTTATAAACAAAGCATTACAGGAAGCTGTACTCTGTTTTGACAAAATGTGCATCCCTTGATATAGAAAACCCACCGACAGGAAATTGTCTGCCGATGGGTTTATGTTAACTTTACTTATTTTTTCGATACATTACCTCAAGCCCTTGTTTTGGGTGGTATGACCAAGAAACCGTCACATTATCAAACGTCTCTTTTTGCTTTCCGTCAATTGCTCGAGTTTCACACATTTCTCCATAAAGCCAATTGGGTAATCCCAGAGCACTATTTATAGACTGAATGCACTCATTTGCATAAGTTTGATAGGTTAGGTCATTCATAGAGTCGTTGAGTTCTTTTGTATAAGACAGATAGACCATATCATCATCTGTCGCAGATATACTGGATTGGTCTATATTTAGCGGATTAGAGTCTATCGACAAATACGAACCATCTTCTGAAATGGACAGAACCGTTATTTGCCGTTTTTCTTGTATCGGTTCACGGTGTATGTCATAAAATATCGGTTCACGGTATATGTCATAAAAAGCCTGCAAATTTGGTGTTTCGTCATTCTCCCAGATGTTAAGATTCCATAGGTAATTTTTTATTTCTTGCTCCTTTTCCCCCTCAATCAGATAACACGGATTCAAAACAGGTGTACCGTCATCTGTATTTCCCTTATACTTTCCTTTCAACACTAATGATTTACCATAAAATGCGTTCTGGTAGTACTGCATCTGTCTCGGATTAACTGCGACATACCATTTTGTTCCATCTTCTGCAAGTATAGTAAAGCATTCATAGGTTAATCTTCCATCAATAATGTTATATGGAGCATTCCATGTATACTGACTGTCAAAATCGGTCTGCCCTGAAATAGTCACCATATCATCTCGATTGTAGTCTGATGCTGCAAATACAGATAATGACATTGATAGCACAACGATGCAAATTACAACAAATGCCAGAAATTTCTTCAAGGTATTCAAAATCGTTTGATTCTGCTGGCCGTTCATTTTTTTACCTCTCTTCTTATTTTAGCTACCGAAAACTAGATAAGTATATTGTACTCCACCGTAAACTGCATTTTCTAGTGTCACCAAACAACAAATTTGTCCAACATTAATTTTACTGCCTCCCGGATAGACGACATTTCCAGAGAAAGAGATTTGTTCCGCAGCATCACTTACTCTATGTAGCCTAATAAATGATATTCTTCCCGTGCTAACCCCTTCTCCATTCGAAGAAACAATATTACCCGTTCCACGTTCTGCAATACTATCCACATAATAATATTTCCGTGATTTCACAGTGCTGTTTGAACTTTGCGCAAGGCTTGTGATATTTTCACTAATTGTAGGCACATGACCATTAGGAACAGTAATAGATGGTGTTTGTACACACCCTATCATCGAAAATACCATCATAATGACAAGTGCAACTTTTACGATTTTCCCAAAGTGCTTCATCGTTGATTCCTCCTTTTTGAAATGTTCATGATACCGTCACTTCCAACGCAAGAAATTTTGTCCTTGCGTTTTCTGTCACCTTCTGCTTCCAATTGTACGCTTTGCCTTGCCGATTGTCAACAAAACTATGCACCTTTAGATAATTTATTATCATCTTGTGTATAGTAAAGTAATTGCAGGGAGGTGAGAACATGATTTCGGACAACATCAAACGTCTAAGGGAGAACGCCGGACTTTCACAGTCTGCCCTTGCCCGAAAACTAGGAGTCACACGAGCCAGCGTCAACGCTTGGGAAATGGAACTCTCTGCGCCAACGGCACAGTATCTTGTAGCCCTTGCACAGCTATTTCATACGACAACCGATGATATTTTAGGCCTTGAATCAGAAGAACAGATTGTTCTCCGGGACATGAACGAGCAGGAGAAGCGGCTGGTTTACGACTTGGTTTCTTACATTGCAGCCCGAAAAGAAACGATGGACTTTTCTGGTAAATCTAGCAAAAATAGTCCATCTGAAAAGAGCCACGGGACAAAAGGCTCTGCTGTCAAGAAAATTTAATGTCAAGATATGAAAAAAGGCTGCTGCACTGGCATTTGACCATGTGCAACAGCCTTCTATTCATTCTTAGATTACATCTGTCCCGCCGGGCAGTTATGTTTCACTGGTAAGAAAAGACGCTCAACAGCCCGTTTTCCTTTAGTGTGCTGATAGGAATCCGTCAAGTGGATAACATACCGTTTGAATCCTACCTCATTCACGGCTAACTGTTCATCTGACAGGAACTTCAAAAACCGTGTAATATCATACCGATAGCCGTTCAACGTGGCTTCTGCCGTGCCAGAATACTTCTTATCGTCCAAAAAATCTTGCTTTAGATTATCAAACCGGACTGCATTCTTCTGAATCTTCTTCATTTTTGTACCTCTGACCTCTGAAATTTTTGAAAAAATCATAGGTACAAGCCAAAAAAGCCTACATAAAACAAAAAAGACGACAAACCGTTTAATCCAACGATTTATCGTCCTTTTAGTGCGCTCGAGGGAACTCGAATCCCTGGCCCTCTGATTAAAAGTCAGATGCTCTACCGGCTGAGCTACGAGCGCATATTCCGCAGCAAAACAATACTGCCGAATAATATTACCACAATTGACTGCAAAAAGCAAGAGCAGCGCCGAAAAAAGCGGAAATTCCCGCGCAAGCGCCCGGATTTGCGGCGGGAGAGACTTTCCGGCGCACAGCATTCGGCGGAAGCCGGTGCGCACCGCCTATGACTGGGTGCTGCTGTGCAGCGTTTGCAGCCGGCAGTGCTCTGCCCCAAAACCGGCGTGCGGAGCATACCCGGCGGCGCACGCTCCCGTCGGGCAGAAAAAGCAGTGCGGAGCGGCAGTGTCCCGCTATTATATTTAAGGTACGATAAAATGGTGAAACCTAAATTCCGATAGTTGACAACGTGGTAAAATGTGGTACTCTTAGGGTACAAAAAAGCTTTTGAGGAGGGTTTTTATTATGGCTATGAAGATGGATCGCCGTTCCTTTTTAAAGACCTCTGCTGCGGTGGCAGTGGCAGTATCTATGACCGGACTGCTGGGCGGCTGCAGTGATGGAGCCATTGGCACGGACTTTGGCCTGTTCCAGGCAACGGCGGGCAAGGCTATGGGTAAAACCAATGGCGTCGACTTTGGCGGCACAGCGGGAACCGAGTGGGAAGGCTATATCAATGTCTGGGTGCGCATCAAGGAGTCCTCCGGCATCAAAAAGCCGCAGCCGATCCCTGCAAAGGGTTATTTCTTCCTGAAGATCGATGGGCAGCTGATCGATGGCTATACCGATGGAGGTCTGCTGGAAAACAGCGGTAAGATCAATCTGACGCAGGGACAGCTCAAAGAGGGCTGGATGTGCTTTACCCTGAAAAATGAGCAGAGAGCGCTGTACGAAGCTGTTGTAGCCCGGAAGGCCGAGGTTACTTTTACGATCTCGAGCGCAAGCGTAACGGAGGTCTATAAGCTGGATTATACGACCGAGACTTTTGTAAAGCAGACCGTCTGATCCCGCAGAACAAAGTTTTCTGAGGGATACCCGACACAGGAGGTGCATCGCTATGATCAACCGCAGAACATTTCTCAAGCTCAGCGCCGGGGCACTGGTGCTGACCGCCGCAGGGGCTCTGACCGGCTGCGGGGATACCGTAGTCGACAAGACCAGCGGCGTAGCCAAGATCGGTGATATCACCTTTATCTGTGCAACACCATTTCTGGGCGGCGGCGATAATTTTGCACTGACCTATTGCACAGAGTTCACTGTCCAGAACAACAGCGCTGAAAAGGTGGTCATCAAGCCGGAGGACATCACCTGCATCTTCCGCGAGTCAGATACAGAGGAAACGCTGTATTTCAAGCGGAACGAGCTGATCGCAGCGCCGGGACAGACGGTCGTCTACAATGGCTCGCAGAAGTTCTATCTGGAGACCAAGGAGCGCATCCCGGAAAAGAACAGTCCCGGCACCTATGAGCTGCGCGTGCGCTACAATGGCAAAACCGCTGTGTTCCTCTACGGGAACAACGGCAAAAACGTAACAGGCCGCGTAGAGTAAAACCCAATACATCCCGCCGCCGGGCACTTCTGGAAACAGGAGTGCCCGGCGGCTTTTGTTTTGTGCCGCATTACCTGTTCTTTACATTGGGGCTGGCAGTATGCACAAAGTTTTACGCACTTTTTGCACGTCCATGGTCGCGGCAAGGGCGGCAAAGCGGTAGAATAAGGCCGTTCCCAAGGAAAACACAAAAAGACAATGCCGGGCGGGAGCCCGGGTTTTTAACGGAGGAAATTCTATCATGAAAAAGATCTCTCGTCGTTCGTTCCTGACCGTTTGCGGTGCAGCTGCTGCGGCTGCTGCTCTGACTGCCTGCGGCGGTTCTGCTTCTTCCGCATCCAGCACCGCTGCTTCTGCTTCCACCACTGCTTCTTCCGCTGCCGGGCAGGCAGCCGGCACCCTGAGCGGCAACGTTGCTACCGGCGGTTCCACTTCCATGAAGAACGTCATCGCAGCCCTGACTGAGGGCTTTGCCGAGGTCGAGCCGGGCGTCACCGTCAGTTACGACCCCACCGGTTCCGGCGCAGGCATCACCGGCGCTACCGACAAGACGCTGGATATCGGCCTGTCCTCCCGCGCCCTGAAGGACGATGAGAAGAACGATGTGGACGGCACCATCGTGGCGCTGGATGGCATTGCCATCATCGTGAGCAAGGACAGCAAGGTCGCTGACCTGACTGTGGAGCAGCTCAAGAAGATGTTCACCGGCGAGATCACCAACTGGAAGGATGTGGGCGGTGACGACGGCGAGATCGTTCTGGTAGGCCGCGAGGCCGGTTCCGGTACCCGCGATGGCTTTGAGAGCATCGTGGACGTGAAGGACAGCTGCAAGTACGCACAGGAGCTGACCGCTACCGGCGCTGTCATCAGCGCCGTGGAGGCAAACCCGCTGGCCATCGGCTACGCTTCTCTGTCCGCTGTGGGCGATACTGTCGCCATGGTCACCGTGGAGGGTGTGGAGTGCAGCGAGGACACCGTCAAGGACGGCACCTACAAGATCCAGCGTCCCTTCGTGTTCGTCACCAACAAGAGCGTTGCCTTGTCTGAGCAGGCACAGGCCTTTGTGGACTTTGCCACCAGCAAGGACGCTGCCGACCTCATCCGCACCGCAGGCGCTGTGCCCGTGAACGAGTAATTACCGGGTGGTTTGCCGGGGAGTTTCCCCAGCGAATGATCCGAGGGTGGGACCCTGTTGCCGCAGGCAATAGGGCGGGCGATGGAATGGCCCGACTCGTGTCCGAGGAGAAAGCTTCTGCACACCCCGGTGATATCCACATCCGGCAGCTTTTAGGCCGATATGGGCTGTGCACCGTGGAGCGGCTGTGTGCGCTGTGCGCGGCGCTGCAACCGCAGAATGCCCCGGCTTGCGCCCTTGCGGCACAGCGGGCGCGGCAGCTGGAAGCCGACGGCGTATGCTGCCGGGTGAGCCAGCTGGCGGTGAACGGCCGCGACCTGATGGCGGCGGGCATTCCGGCAGGGCCTGCGCTGCGCCGGGTGCTGGAAGCACTGCTGGACGGCGTGATACGCGCAGAATACCCCAATGAAAAACCGGCGCTGCTGGCTGCGGCGCAGAAAATTATAGCGTCTTGACAAGCGGTTTATGCTGCGGTAGTATTATACTACTGCTTTAGTATGTTGAACCCATAAAAGGAGAACCTATGACCACTCAGAACCCTGCAAACCGTCCCCGCGCCCTCATTGCCATGAGCGGCGGCGTGGATAGCTCGGTGGCGGCCTGCCTGATGCAGCAGGCGGGCTACGACTGCACCGGCATCACCATGCGGCTCACCCACAACGAAACGCTGGGACAGTCCGGTTACCAAACCTGCTGCTCGGAGAAAGATATCGAGGATGCCGCCGAGGTGGCTTTTGCGCTGGATATGCCGTATCAGGTACTGGATTTTACCGCTGACTTCCGGGCGCAGATCATTGAAAAATTCATCCGCGTCTACGAGACGGGCGGTACCCCCAACCCCTGCATCGACTGCAATAAATATATGAAGTTCCGCCACCTGCTGGACTGGGCAGAGGAACACGGCATGGAGTATGTGGTCACCGGCCACTACGCCCGGGTGGAGCAGGACGCAGAAACCGGCCGCTGGCTGCTGAAAAAGGGCTTGGACGAGGGCAAGGATCAGAGTTATGTGCTGTATAATCTTACGCAGGAGCAGCTGGCGCATATCCGTCTGCCGCTGGGTGCGCTGCACAAGACCGAGGTGCGAAAGATCGCGCAGGAGCACAGCTTTATCAACGCCCAGAAGCACGACAGTCAGGATATCTGCTTTGTGCCGGACGGCGACTATGCCGGCTTTATCGAG
>OIZV01000666.1_pt1 | contig 14811 bp, 16 predicted proteins | sample 1588681 | NCBI WGS metagenome assembly OIZV01 (sample SAMN03283281) | human gut metagenome | biome: human-associated habitat; material: feces | host: Homo sapiens | place: Peru | collected 2012
CGTAGCTGTTTTGGTCATAGCAGTTATAATACTTACACTGCTGTGCCTTAAAAACAAACAGAGGATACTTGACTGGAGCGACAGAGTATATGATAAACTCAGTAATTTGAAATACTGATATCTGCTTTGATAAATCAATCCCATATCAGTTATACTATCAGTATATTTTTTATTCTTTTGCTATTGCAATACCTGAAAGATTAGAGTATACTTTTTAGCACAAAGGGTGTGCTTATAAGACGGTTAGCTCCGGAAGGGAGAACATACTATGTCTGACTATGAAGTCTTGGTCATCGTATTGATGATTATGGGATTAGTGGTTAGCGTGGGGAATCACAACGGAAAATAACCGCCAATGGCTTGCAACTATGACGGTTATTTATGTTATAATAACTTACAAGAAATTAACTCAATAACAAATACTCCAATATCCTGTATATCAAAGCACTGGATATTTTTCATCTTTTAGAACATTTGTTTAATTTGCCTCTTGACTATGAACAAACATTCGTTTATAATATGTTCAAGAACAAACGTTTAGAGAGGTGAGTGTTATGAAAAAGACTTTAAAGGTAAAATCAAGAGTTAGATTTACAGCATTTGTACTTATTATGTTATTTGCAGTTACAGGCTTATTTAATACAATGCTTGGTTTAAATGATGCGCTTGGCCTGACAAAGCAGGAATACATCGAAGTAAACATAAACTCCGGAGATACATTATGGACCATAGCCGAACAATATATGCCGTCAGATATGGATATACGCAAGGCAGTTCATATTATAAAGAATGTCAATGAGATAGACAGCCAGCTTCAGCCGGGACAGACAATACTGATACCTGAATACGCATAAGCCTTATTTAACAAGTTTTTTCAAGGTAATAGGACACCGTCATACATATTAAAATCGCTTAAAACGCAAAATAGAGCCTCGATAATTCAGACAAATTCTCAAAAGAGGTTAAATTATATACAGATTATAATATTTATCATTAACATATTATAATAATCCTTAAACTCTAAAACAAACCGGTAGCCTTGGGTATATTGGCAAAGAATATGCTCAAGGTTATCAATCTTATCATAACTATTCCCAAAATTGTGATTTTAGGAATAGTTATTTAAAATCACAATTAAGGAAGCACCTGATAAGATGCCCCCTCTCTCTTGTGTTTGTCTTATAGCTATGCTATACTAGGGTTAACAAAACTAATCCCAATACTCCAATTACTATTGAAAGTCTTTGGAGTCGCAATAACCGCCATTGACACTAACGGTGGTTATTTGTTTTTTATTATTAATTTATATTCCTATCGATAACTGTCCTATTAATTCACCGGTATCATCTTTAAGAGATTTCATCTTTTTTGTATATATTTTATCTGCCGGCTTCATTTCACTGCAAAGCAACAAACTATCAGGATTATATAGCTTTATATTCTCACCTACTGCATAGTCATCATAGTTTGCATAACAATATCTGCAACCGTTTTTGCATGTATTATAAGCTCCTATATCAATACTTTCAATACAGCCGCAAATCTCTCTCTGGTTTTTATCTTTACTGCATTTCAAATTCATTCCAATGATTTCCCCTATCAGGCTTTTATCTATACAGCAGCCATGCTCTATTCCGTCTGATGATAAGTCAATTGCTTCCGCACAGGAATATATATCCATATTATTGTCTTTTGCTATTATGGATAATTCTCTCGCTATTTCATGCATATCATTTTCTGAAAGCTCTTCTATTGAGAGATTTTTCATATTACGCTTTGTTTTGGCATACATATCTACAAAACTTATGACTGCTCTTTCTGTATATCCTTTAAGGCTATTTGCTATTCCATTAAAGTTCTGTATATGATATTCCTTTGTATATTTAGAATTAATAAGTATAGGGTCATATCTCCATATTACTTTATTCTTTCCAATCTTAACTGATAGGTCTTTAAACAGCTTTATTAAGGTATCTCTGTTAGGAAGATTAAGCTCAATATCTCTGCCATACCCATTTAAAGTAAACTGAAAATAGTAATTATAGCGTTTTAGTTCATCTAACAGGTTAATTATACCTAAAGGATTTTTAGTCCAGAAAACTATACAGTCAACTACATCAGGAGATAGATTTATCTCACTTATCTGATGTGTATTCATTGGGTTCTTTACCTGTATTTTTCCGTCTTTTATTCTGTTTATAAACCAGTCTGCATAGTATGCAGGTATGTCTGTTCTTCTGCTTGCACTAATAATCATAATATTTGTTTCCTTTTAAATTCTAATATTTCAAAGCTCGTATAACTTTTAAAATCTATCATAGCTTCTCTGTTTATTTTACAATCGTCTCATATTTTATTAGATTTTTCATTATGTTTTGGGCCAGGTAATAAAAAATGACATAAACAAGGAACATTTATGTCATTAATAAGTATTTAATTTAGCACTTACTGTCCAGATAGCTTTGCAGAATTATAACTGCAGCCTGCTTGTCGATTACCTGTTTCCTTTTGTTTCTGCGCATATCGGCCTCTATAAGAACACGTTCGGCCATCATAGTTGTAAGCCTTTCGTCATAGAAATCTATCTTAACATTTCCCATACCGCTGCTTTTCATCTTGTTTTCAAGCATTGTTCTGAACTCATATACTTTTTCTGTCTGCTGACTGTCACGCCCGTCCATGCTTCTTGGCAGTCCTATAACAACAGTATCACATTCGTATTCTTTAATATAATCCATTACCTTGCCTGCATCTTTTCTGATACCTACCCTTTCAATAGTAGTTATACCTTGTGCTGTGATATTTAATGCATCACTTACTGCAACACCAATCGTCTTATCTCCTACGTCTAAACCTATTTTTCTCATAATGTCCTCGTTCTTTTTAATATTACAAAAGAAACGGTATCAGGCAGATTGACCGAATACCGTTTGCTTCAATGTCATTTATTTGTTCAGAAATGCTCTGAGCATTTCTTCTACAATATCATCTCTTTCCAGCCTGCATATAATATTACGAGCATTGTTGTGGCTTGTAATATATGAAGGATCTCCTGACAGGATATAGCCGACCATCTGATCAATAGCGTTATATCCTCTTTCGTCAAGCGCATTATAAACATCTGTAAGTATGTCTGCAGTTGATCTTTTCTCAAGCTTGTCAGCGTTGTACATGATAGTGTTTCTCTTATCCATGGTTTACCTCCTTTATATTACATATATTATACTTGTTTCGGAAGAAATAAACAATATATAAAATTACTTAAATTAAGGTTTCTGCAACCTTAAATGCATCTGCAACCTTGCCTGGATCCTTTGCGCCGGCCTGAGCCATATCAGCCTTACCGCCGCCGCCGCCGCCTGCCGCTGCTGCAATCTTTTTAATCATATTTCCTGCGTGATATTTATCAAGTAAATCATCAGTAATTGAAACCATAAATGTTACCTTGCCGCCGTTTACTGCCGCAAATACCATTATAACTGATTTGTTTGAAGCCTTAATATCATCTGACAGAGTTCTCAGGTCGTTTATAGTCAGGTCATCAAACTGCTTTGTAATCAGCTTAACACCGTTTATATCCTTAGCTTCTGCCAGAATATCACCTAACTGATCACCCATTGCCTGTTTTTTAAGCTCCTCTATTTCCTTTTTCAGTGCTTTTACTTCCTCAGCAAGCGCTGCAGCTTTTTCGGCTATGCCTGCAGGGTTTGTCTTGAGAATTTCAGCAGTCTCATTGATTACGGCTGTATTCTGATTATATTTTTCATAAATACCGTAACCTGTTACCGCTTCTATTCTTCTTACGCCTGCTGCAACACCGCTTTCGCTTGTTATTTTAAATGCGCCTATTTCACCGATATCCGAAACGTGAGTTCCTCCGCAGAGTTCCTTACTGAAATCACCGATTTTTACGACTCTTACTGTATCGCCGTATTTTTCGCCAAACAGTGCGGTAGCTCCGTCTGCAATTGCTTCCTCTGCTGATTTGATTTCTGTTTCAACATCTGTAAATTCATTGATTTTTGCATTTACAAGAGCTTCGACTTTTGCAAGGTCTTCCTTGCTTACAGCTTCATAATGGCTGAAGTCAAATCTCAGGTTTTCCCTTGTAACCTTGGAGCCTGCCTGGTTTACGTGGTTTCCGAGGACTTCCTTAAGAGCCTTGTGCAGAAGATGTGTTGCAGTATGGTTTCTCGCAATATTGTTTCTTACTGCGAGATCAACTGCTGCCTTAACCTCGTCACCTGCTTTTAGAGTTCCCTTGTTTACAGTTACTTTATGCACAAATATTCCGTTTGTTTTCTGAACATCTGTTACTGCAGCTTCAGCGCTGTCTGTACTGATTATACCTGTATCTGCAACCTGTCCGCCGCTTTCTGCATAAAACGGTGTGCTGTCAAGTATAACAGATACTTCACCTGCCGCAGCATCTGACTCTGCAATCTGTGCGTTGTCTTTGAGTATAGCAAGTATCTTGGCAGTGCATGTCTTTGTTTCGTAGCCTGTAAACTGTGTCTTGTCAAAGTCAAGCTCTGCGCCTGCTTCTTTCCAGCCTACGCTGTCCTTATCTTTGATTGCAGCTCTTGCAGTTTCCTTTTGCTTTTCCATGTAGCTTTCAAATTCTTCTATATCTGTTGTATATCCCTGTTCTTCAAGGATTTCCTTTGTAAGCTCTATAGGGAAGCCGTAAGTGTCATACAGCTTGAATGCTTTTTCGCCCTCAAGTCTGTCTGTACCTGCTGCTTTCATTTCCTGCATATATTCATCAAGGATAGCTGTACCCTGATCTATTGTGGAATTGAATTTTTCTTCTTCGATTGAAAGTATTTTTTTGATGTAGTCTGCTTTTTCTTCTAATTCAGGATATGCCTTGCCTGAAACCTTTATTACTCTGTCTGCAAGCTCCGGCAGGAATGATCCTGTAATTCCGAGAATTCTGCCGTGTCTTGCGGCTCTTCTGAGCAGTCTTCTTAATACATATCCCCTGCCCTCGTTGCTTGGCATAATTCCGTCGGCAATCATAAATGTCAGTGATCTGATGTGGTCAGTTATAATTCGGATACTTACATCTGTATCCTTTGCGCCGTTGCCGTATTCGATACCTGATTTTTCAACAACACCGTCAAGTATGTATTTGATAGTGTCTATATCAAATATGGAGTCTACGCCCTGCATAATACATGCAAGTCTTTCAAGTCCCATACCTGTGTCGATATTAGGGTGTGCAAGGTCGCTGTAGTTGCCCTCGTCGTCTTTGGAGAATTGAGTAAATACGTGGTTCCAGAATTCGATGTATCTGTCACATTCACAGCCCGGTTTGCAGTCAGGACTGCCGCAGCCGTATTCCTCGCCTCTGTCATAGTATATTTCCGAGCACGGACCGCACGGGCCTGTACCGATTTCCCAGAAGTTATCGTCCTTGCCCAGTCTGACTATTCTTTCGGCAGGCATGCCTATGCTTTTCCATATTTCAACGGCCTGTTCGTCATCTTCGTAAACTGTCGCCCATACCTTGTCCTCAGGCATTTTGAGAACTTCGGTTATGAATTCCCAGCCCCATGTGAGCGACTCTTTTTTGAAGTAGTCACCGAACGAAAAGCTTCCCAGCATTTCAAAGAATGTACCATGTCTTGAGGTATGTCCCACGTTGTCTATGTCGCCTGTTCTGATACATTTCTGACAGGTTGTCATTCTTTTGCTCGGCGGTGTTTCAAGGCCTGCAAAATATGGCTTCAAAGGCGCCATACCTGAGTTGATTATAAGGAGGCTCTTGTCGTTTTCGGGTATAAGTGAAAAGCTCTGCCTCTTATAATGTCCTTTGCTTATATAAAAATTCTGGAATAATTCTCTGATTTCATTTAAACCTAGTTTTTCCATTACTCTCCTCCGTAAATTTTGCTTTATAACTTATTTATTCTACCACAAGAGAGGCGTAAAGTCATCAGTTTTCGGGCATATTGTAAAAACTTCTGAGAGTAACTCCCAGAAGTTTAAGGTTTACATCATATCGTGTATCATTTTGTTGGTGTCATCAGCGATATCGCATACATTGTTTTTTAAATGTCTTCTCTTTTTTTCAGGCATTGACGCATATAGCATTGTTCCTGCAATAGCTCCTGCCATTCCCAATCCTAAAATACATTTTGCTGCACTGGCCATAATATCCCTCCTGTTCAATTACTTTTAATATTATGGTTTCCATATCTGCGCTAAATATGATATAATTTTTTGAACCGGGAGGAGTAATATTATGAAATACAGTGAATTAGGTAAAACAGGAATTAAGGTAAGCAGGATAGGTTTCGGTGTTCTTACCGTGGGCGGTTCGCAGCTTAATCTGCCGGTTGCAGAGGGCGCTGCCGTACTGAGATATGCTTTTGAAAAAGGCATCAGTTTTCTGGATACAGCCCAGTATTATCAGACCTATCCGTATATACGAGAGGCTCTGAAAGGCGGCAGGTTTGAGCCTGTAATAGCCTCTAAATGTCTTGATTACACATACAGAGATATGGAGTTTGCCATTGAGGAGGCCCGAAAGGAGCTTGACAGAGATATTATAGATATATTTCTGATGCACGAGGTCAGAAATGATCCGGATTTTGAGCTCAGAGCCGGCGCATGGGAGTGTCTCAACGATTACAAGGCAAAGGGCATTATCAAAGCCATCGGCGTTTCGACTCATCATACAGACGTGGCTCACAAAGTGATTGATATTCCGGAGTGTGACATACTGTTTCCTCTTATCAATTACCAGAGCCTCGGTATCAGATGCGGCGACGGCCCCGGTACCAGAGAGTCTATGGCAGAGGCCATAAAGTTGTGCTCTGAAAAAGGCAAAGGCGTTTTTGCAATGAAGGTTTTTGGGGGCGGTAATCTTACAGGTACCTATCAGCAGGCTCTTGATTATGTAAAAAATCTGCCGGGAGTTGATTCTATGATGATAGGCTTTGGTAAAACTCACGAGATTGATCAGATTTGCGATTATATAGACGGTGTTATGAAGCCGGATTTCCAGCCTGATGTTTCTAAGAAGAAGATAAGAATTGATCAGGGCGACTGTGAGGGCTGCGGCGCATGCATTGAAAGATGTCCAAATCACGCTATATTCAGAAATTCAGACGGACTTGCGGAAGTGAACCACAGCATATGTCTGACCTGCGGATACTGCGCCCCTAAATGTCCCGTTCGGGCAATTATTATGTTCTAGATATGTTTACAGCGCATCAGATATTACTTGCTGCGCTGTTTTTTGCTATTCTATGAAGCCTCCGCCGATTACCATGTCCCTGTAATAAAATACAATAGACTGTCCCGGAGTTGCGGCTCTCTGAGGCTCTGTAAATACAGTCTCTACCGTATCCTCACCGGTCTGTCTGATTACTGCTTTGGCAGGTCTTGCGGCGTATCTTATCTTTGCCTCGACTTCCGTACCGTCAAAGTATTCGGGCATAGTACCGTTTCCTGTGGCTGTAAAGAAATTGTTTTTTGAATATACGGTATTGCTGAAAAGGTCTTTGTTATCTCCAAGTGTTACCGTATTATTATTATTGTCAAGCCCAAGTACAAACATCGGTTTTCCAAATGTCATGCCAAGACCTTTGCGCTGTCCTACCGTGAAGTTGACAATTCCCTGATGCTCCCCTATCACATTGCCGTCAAGGTCGATGAAGTTTCCGGGTTCTGCCCTGTATCCCATCTCATTTAACAGGTCAAGATATGTCCTGTCATCAGGTATGAAGCATATTTCCTGACTATCTTTTTGGTGCGCGTTGCTCATGCCCGCATCATCTGCTATTCTTCTGGTTTCGTCTTTTGTTTCAAGGTTTTCAAGAGGCATCAGAAATCTTGATATAACTTCCTGCGGAAGTCTGTATAGCATATATGTCTGGTCTTTTTTGAGATTTTTGCCTCTTCTGATATACCATGAGTTTGTTTTTTCGTCATAGCAGGAGGAGCCATAATGTCCTGTCGCTATGTAGTATGCCCCTATATGGTCTGCATATTCTGTCAGTGTTTTAAATTTAACGTTGGGGTTGCATACGATGCATGGGTTTGGCGTCCTGCCGGATATATATTCGGTGCAGAAGTTATCGACAACCGTTCCGTAAAATTCCTCGTGAACATTTTTGTACACAAAGTCTATGCCGGCTTCTGATGCAACTTTCTCAGCTGCTGCTTTGCCTGTCTCGTTTCCCTCTGATATGTCAAAGTAGAGACCTGTAACCTCATATCCCTGTTCTTTTAATAATAAAGCGGCGATAGTACTGTCCACCCCGCCGCTTAAACCAAGAACTACTTTTTTCTTGTCTAAATCGTAATTCATCTGTGTTTTCCTCAAAATTATTCTTCCTCTGTACAGCCGTGCTCGTCATCATCGTCTGCATCCGGGTCAAAGCCCTCAAGTCCCGCATATGTCTTGCCGTTTTTCTGGGCATAGTCATAAATTGCTGATTTGATTGCGTGATCTGCCAGAACTGAGCAGTGAACTTTAACAGCCGGAAGTCCGCCGAGTTCGTCTATAATCTGCCTGTTTGTAATTGCAAGGGCTTCATCTATTGTCTTGCCGATAATCATATCGGTTGCAACACTTGATGATGCGATTGCCGAACCGCAGCCGAAAGTTTTGAATTTAGCATCTTTGATAACATCATCTTCGATTTTGAGTGTTATCTGCATCATATCTCCGCATACAGGGCTTCCGTATGTACCTGTACCGTCTGCGTTTTCTATTTCTCCGACATTATGAGGATTCATAAAATGATCCATTACTTTATCGTTATATAATCCCATAAATCTGTTACCAACCTTTCTTTTCTGATACTGAAGATATTTCTCTTAATTTTGCTACTGTTGCAGCAAGTTTTTCTACTACATAGTCAAGGTCTTCTTTTGTAGTAAATTCGCCTACTGTAAATCTCAGTGAACCGTGGATTTTTTCAACCGGTACTCCCAGTGCTGAAAGTACGTGTGACGGCTCCAGTGATTTTGATGAGCATGCTGATCCTGTCGATACGCTTATGCCCTGCGCATCAAGGTAAAGAAGCATAGCTTCGCCCTCTATATATTCGAATGTAATGTTTGCATTGCCCGGATGTCTGTGCTCCATACTGCCGTTTACAAAGACGTTTGGTATGTTCTTTTTGACTTCGTCTATGAAATAGTTTCTAAGGCTGCTTACTCTTTCGATATGCTCAGCCAGATTTTTGTTAGCAAGCTCGGCAGCCTTGCCAAAGCCTACTATGCCCGGCAGGTTCTCTGTACCTGCTCTTTTTTTGTTTTCCTGAGCTCCGCCGTGAATGAAGCTTGGAAGTCTGACACCTTTTCTGATATACAGCGCGCCTATTCCTTTAGGTCCGTATATTTTGTGTCCTGACATCGACATAAGATCCACACCGAGATCCTTGACATCAATAGGTACGTTTCCAAGGCCCTGAACTGCATCTGTGTGCATTATGATGCCATGTTCCTTTGCAATTGCCGCGATTTCCTTGATAGGCTCAATTGTACCTACTTCGTTGTTAACCAGCATTATGCTGATTAAGATTGTTTTATCTGTAATAGATGCCTTTAACTGCTCAATGTCTACAAATCCTTCGCTGTCAACATCAAGGTAGGTAACATCATATCCGTGCTTTTCAAGCCATTCGCATGAATGCAGTATAGCGTGATGTTCAATTCTTGATGTGATTATATGATTGCCCTTTGAAGCCTTGGCTTCGGCAATGCCTTTGAGAGCCCAGTTGTCTGCCTCGGTACCGCTGCCTGTGAATATGATTTCCGCAGGTGCAGCTCCGATAAGTGCTGCCAGCTGTTCTCTTGCTTTGGTTATAGCGTCTTTTGATTCAAGACCCATTGTATATAAACTGGAAGGATTTCCGTACATATCAGAGAAATAAGGCAGCATTTCTTTTAATACTTCTTCTTTAACCGGTGTTGTTGCTGAATAATCTAAATAAACGTTTTTCATTAAATACTCCTTTTTCTATCTTATACACTAATCTTTATTATAACAAATTCCCGCAGAATTTAAACAGTTTTTGTTAATATTTTTATTAAAAATACGCATAAACATCATTAATTTTTTTATTGCCGTACAGATATTCCGGCAATCTTACATTTTTCACCTGTTTTTTTGATAACCACTGTGTATCTGATGCTCTCATGCAGCCCTTTTTCGAAGCGCCAGTCTATAACCGCGCTGTAAACCTCATAGCCTGATTTACTGACTGTACGCTCAAGCTTTTTTATGTACATCTCCTCTACTCTGCATATTTCCGTATTAGAAAAGCTCTCCACATATCCAATATCGGCCTCAAGCTGCTGCCCTGTTTCTATTTCATAAAGCTGTTTTTTTGCTGCGTTCTGCGTAAACTCACCATATTGCAGCAGTTTAAACAGGTTTGTCCTCTGCTCAAGCAGATACTCTGCATCGCTTCCGGCATTGTTAAAGCCTGTAAGCAGTATACATGCATCTATAAGAATTACCACAATTAACACAAGATACCTTTTTTTCATAATCCCCTACCCCCTGTAAGAGATATTGTAAAATAAAAAGGAAGCAATATGTGAATATTGCTTCGTCTTTTGTCTGCATTTAATTGGTTTTTTCTACATCATCCACGATTTCGATGTTTTCAAGCTGGGCTCTGAAATTCTCTCTGAAAGCTTTGAGATAACGCTCTCTCAGCAGCTTCTGTTCGATCTTTTCCTCGTTTGTAAGCCCCTCTGCCTTGCTCTTTCTTGCAAGTACGTTTATTCTATCTACAAGATCCTTGGTAATTCTGTTTTCCATTATTAACTCCTCTGTATATTAATTTTATCTATTCTAACACATTCCTTAAATATATGTTAATTATATCATACAGACAGACAAATTACAACAAATAAATTACATTTTCAGCGAAAATTCAAGCAAATTAATCATAAATTTGCTTTACAAATGGGGTTAAATCATATCATCACAGATTTCTGTCAATCATGTTTTGCATTCCCGGCAAACAAAAACTTCTCTTGTATACGATATAAACAAGAGAAGTTTAAAAGTATTATCTATGTTCATTGTTCTTTACTATCAATCTATTATAAGTCCTGTTTTGATCCCTGCTGTTATGGATCAGCTTACCTTACGCTCCAATCTTAATTTGTCTGCTATTATTGCTATAAATTCACTGTTCGTAGGTTTACCCTTATCATTATGTACTGTATATCCGAATAATTTATCTATAGTTTCCAGCTTTCCTCTATTCCACGCAACCTCTATTGCGTGTCTGATTGCACGCTCAACTCTGCTTGGTGTTGTCGAATTTTTTTCTGCTATAGCAGGATACAGTTCTTTTGTAATCGCACCCAGCATTTCCATATCATTTACAACTATCGAAATAGCATCTCTCAGATACTGATACCCTTTTATGTGTGCCGGCACTCCCACTTCATGTATTATGTTTGTGATTTCTACTTCCAGATCTGTGGCATTATTTTTGTCGGGATTTATTATTCCTTTTGACATATTAAGTTTGTTGTTGTCTTTTGCTGACTGTTCTTTGCCTGAAACCTGTCTGATACGCTTTTCCAGTAGTTTCATATCAAGCGGCTTGACCAGATAGTAATCTGCTCCCAGACTTATAGCTTTCTTTGTAAAAGCTTCCTGTCCTACCGCTGAAAGTACAATTATTTTAGGATATGAATCCATTTCGATACTGTTCATTTCTTCAAGCACGCCTACGCCGTCAAGACGAGGCATTACCATATCCAGAATTAACACTTCCGGTTTGTTCTTTTTTATGCTGTCTATCGTTTTTATTCCATCATTTGCTACAAAAGATATCTCTATTTCCTTATTGCTGGAAAAATAGTCTGATATCAGGTCACAATAGTCCCTGTTATCATCTGCAACTCCCACTGATATTTTTTTCATTTCTTCACCTCCTTTCTTCAAAATAATCGAATAATTTTTAATAAACATCAAAAACTACAATAAAATTGTAAGATATTTCTCACTATTGTGCCACATATTTTGTAAGTTATTTTTTCACAATTTTCGACAAAAAACAGCTTCTCGTTTCGAAAAGCTGTTTTTGCTGTAATAATATTAATGTGTTTAGTGAAATTTATCATTCGGGATTATATAATGCTGTCACTTTGCTCCAACATCCATTCAATATATACTGCATAACCTCTTGTAGGATCCTCGACAAACACGTGAGTTATTGCGCCGATGAGTCTGCCGTTCTGAATTATAGGGCTTCCGCTCATCCCTTGAACTATACCTCCGCATTTCTCTATAAGTCTTTTGTCGGTAACGTGTATTACCATACTCTTTGTATCAGCACAAGTCTGTTTTTCTTTTTTCTCGATTTCGACATCATATTTTCTCACTGTATTATCATCTAAAGTAGTAAGAATATATGCGCTGTCTTCCTTAACCTGTGCCTGACAGGCTATGGGAACGGCTTCTTTTTGGGAAACCATACCGTCTGCTGTACCAAATATACCATAGTCAGTATTTTTAATAAGCTCCCCCAGCGGTCTGTCCGGAGCCTTAAAAACTCCCTGTATTTCCCCCGGAATACCGCTTGTGCCTTTTTCTATTCCGATTATTTCAGACGAAAGCAGCTCTCCTTTTTCGATATCAAGCGTTGTGCCCGTTTCGCTGTCTAATATCGGGTGACCCAGTGCCCCGAAAGTCATATTGTCGGTATCATAATAGGTCAGAGTCCCTATACCTGCCGTTTTGTCTTTAATCCATATGCCGAGCCGGTAAGCGCCGTCACTGCTGCTTTTTTGAGGAACTATGGTATATTTTCTGCTGCTGCCGTTTCTCTCAACCGTAAGCTCCAAACTGCCTCTGATCATGTTCACAAGCTTTTGAACCTCCTGTGCATTGGATACTTCAATTCCGTCTACTGCAATGATTTTATCGCCTTTTTTCAGTCCCGAATATTCTGCCGCCCCCTCAAGGTCTACAATAAGTACGCCTGCAACGTCCATTCTGACACCTATTGACTCTCCTCCCGGAACAAGAGTTTTTTCTGACACAATACTAATCGTCTGACTGTTTTTTTCGTAACCAGACAGGCCGCAGGCGCATAATGCCGCAAGTGTAAGGGCAAGAACTGCAAGAAATATTACAGTTCTTTTAGAGGGTCTTGTCATTTACATATCTCCTAACTTTCAAAGTCCTGAAGAAGCTCCATAAGAGCGTCCTTTGTCTTGACCATTATACCTTCCGAAAAAGACATCTGATCCGCTTCGTTAAGAAGGCTGTAAGTGATTTCTGTGTCCTTGTATTTGGAAATGTTTCCGTTCTTGTCGTAATAGTAAACACTTATTAAACCGTCCTGCTCCGCCACCATATAATAGGGAAGCTGGCTCCTGTCTATATCTCCCAGCTTATTGTCATTCTGCCGGTTTTCTTCCGCAGATTTGTCGCTGTTATCATCTTCTGTGTATTCCTCATCATCTTCATCGTCCTCCCACCAGTTATCTTCCTCATCAGGCACAGGGGTCTGGGCCGCTGTATTGCTGGCATCGGCATTTTCTCCGCCTCCCCATGGAACTGCAAATATTCCCAAGGCTATAAGGAGGACTGACATAATCAGAATATAAAAGCCTTTTTTTTCGTATATTCTCTTTTTTCTGTTGAACATAAACACCACCTCTTAGAAGTAGTGTTGCCATAATTTTTACTGTCTATACCCTTATTTTATCCTTAATCTGCGCATATGTTTTTTCTCCTATACCGTTTACCTCCATCAAATCTTCTTTTTTCTCAAATTTACCGTATTCGGTACGATACTGAATTATTTTTTCAGCGGTTACAGGCCCGATGCCGTTTAGAGTTTCAAGTTCCTCTGCTGTCGCTTCATTTATGTTTATGCTGCCGTCAGAGGATATATTACCTTCTGCGGAGGGAAGCTCGATGCCTCGCTCAACTTCATCTGCTGTAGGTATGTATATTTTCTCACCGTCCGTAAGCACCGCGGCTCTGTTGATGCCTGAAAGGTCAGCCTCATCTGTAATACCGCCTGCGGCTTTTATTGCGTCCTCAACTCTGGCTCCTGCCGGAAGTGTGACAACCTTACTGTCGTTTACTGCGCCGCATATGTCGATAATAACTTCTTCCGGTTCTTCGCTCTGACTGACAACCTGAGCCTCATTATTATTCTGAGCTATATCGATATCGTCTTTTTGGTCGCTGTGACCTGCCGCATAAACTGCAATTGCAACAATGATTATCAATACAGCAGCACCTATCTGTATGATCTGTTTTTTATGCTGCTGTATGAATTCTTTATTCAGGTATTTTTCCATACATGTCACCTGCTATCTTATTTCAGCTCTGAAAATTACACCTGCAACATTTGTAATTTCTTCCGCTGCACAGGTGATTTCAGCCTCTTTACCGCATGTATCTTTTGTGCTGAACACATTATCGTGCTCTGTGTACTGCTCGTCTGAAACAACTATATATACATCTTCAAATTTTTCTCCCCGGTCAATACGTTCACTCTGATTTATCCAGTCATCATCAATGGAGAATACAACATTCATTTCTGACTGCGCATAACCTGCAGGAGCCTCGACTTCTCTGACAAGATATGTTCCCTGTTTGAGATGTTTGAATAAAACTCTGCCGTCTTTGTCAGAGCATGAAAAACATATTTTTGTACCGCGTATATCAATAAGTCCAAATACTGCGCCCATAAGAGGCTTTCCGGAATCATCGACCTTATACAAGGCAAATTCGTTTTCATATTGTTTCTTAGGAAGTACTCTGACTTCAACATTGTTTTTGCCGGAGTCAAGCAGCAC
>OIZV01000671.1_pt1 | contig 14705 bp, 14 predicted proteins | sample 1588681 | NCBI WGS metagenome assembly OIZV01 (sample SAMN03283281) | human gut metagenome | biome: human-associated habitat; material: feces | host: Homo sapiens | place: Peru | collected 2012
ATTTTCTATCTTTGTAATGCTTTTGTGATGCTTATTAGGTTTTACAGATATGATTCTAAAGACTCTGTCAATGGGCAAGCAGCCCGTCTATTATGTTCAGAAGAGTTACCGCAACGAAAACGGTAAGCCTTCCACCAAATATGTAGAGCGCCTCGGCACTCTTGAGGACCTGGAGAAGCGCTTCGGGGGAGAAGATCCCATCGGAGAAGCCAAAAAGTTAGTGGCCAACCATCACTGGTCGACCACTATAAGGCGACATTCACCGCACACTTTGCGGTAATTATATTTGAAAATGCGGAGAATAATCTTATATTTACCGCAAATAATGCGGATATTATGAGAAAAATCTATGTACGGCAGCAGGATAATTGGCCTGCATTCAGTTGGGACAAGGATGCAGTAAGCGCGTCTCTTGGCAAAGTACGGCAAAAGCAGGGACACCTTGTCGGACGGATCAGCGCATTAGGATTTGAGGTGCAAAACAACTCTGTACTTGAGGCAATGACCCAGGAAGTTATCAGTTCATCCGCAATTGAAGGAGTGAACCTCAATCCCGCATCCGTCAGATCCTCAATAGCCAGACATCTCGGTCTTGAAATAGAAGACATCAAAGAGAGCGACCACTATACAGATGGTATCGTTCAGATTGCCATCGATGCCGCACGCAATTACAAAGAGGCGCTTACCGAAAGCAGATTGTTCAATTGGCACGCCGCATTGTTCCCAAGCGGACGAAGTGGAGTATTTCCGATAACTGTAGCTGCATATAGAGTTGGAGAAGATCCGATGCAGGTAATATCTGGCGCATTCGGCAAAGAGAAGATTCACTATGAGGCCCCTGCGTCTGCCGACGTGCCAGCGATGATGAACGGTTTGCTGGCTTGGATCAACACAAACGATGATATCGATGACGTACTCAAGGCAGCCATCGCTCATCTGTGGTTTGTCAGTATTCATCCATTTGATGACGGCAACGGACGCATAACTAGAACAATCACCGATATGCTTCTTGCCAGAGCTGATGGAATGCCACATAGGTATTATAGCATGTCCACATCCATCAACAACATGAAGTCAGAATACTATGGTGTTCTTGAAAAGACACAAAAGGGCAATCTTGACATAACCGAATGGCTGCTTTGGTTCCTGAAATGCCTTGAAGCAGCTGTCGATTCAACCGAAAAGGTAATAGACAAGGTTATAGAGAAAGCAGTATTCTGGGAGAGGTGCCGCCGTATCCCGATGAACAAGCGTCAAACCAAGATGGTCAACATGCTATGGGATGGCTTCGAAGGCAAACTCAAGTCCTCAAAATGGGCAAAATTCTGCAAATGTTCTGAAGACACAGCTTTGCGAGACATATCGTTTTTAGTCGATGCAGGTGTTCTTCGTAAGTCCGAAGAAGGTGGTCGAAGCACGAATTATGAATTGAAATCTGTATATTTTCGATATCTTTGAAATTGTTTTAATAGCGTATTAACTTGCGTATGATAAATGATGAAAAAGTATATTTTTCTATTCAGTATGTTCTTGTCAATGGTTTTGGCAAGCTGTACGGTTTCTAAATCGGTGATTTCACAAGATACCGATTTGACAAAATACAAATATGTTACAGTCATTGATAATGACACGTACAGGATGCCGCCCGAACTCGTGCAGTATCAAATTCAATTGTACGATGCAGTGGGACAATCGGGCCTGACTATGGTGAGCCAGTATCGTATGGGTGATTTGACGCAGGAGGAACAATCTGCTTTATTGATAGCCAAATTCGGGGTCTCTGCCCGGCAAGAAGAAACTGTGGTCACAGTCAATTTTATAGATTTCAATACAGACCGCCCTTTAGTTTCCTGTCAAGGTGCTTATACTACGCTTGGATTCAGCGCAAATGCTGATATTAAGGGAGCTCTCAGACGTGTGGGTGAACAGATTTCAAAGACTTTTAATAGATAAACGATGATGACTAAATGTATTAAAACGGTTTTATTGGCACTGACAAGCATCGTCTTTTTGGTGAGTTGCGATGAAGACGAACTTACAGACAGAGTGGAAACAATAAAAATGTATGTGTCTGCCGAAACAGGTACGTATATGCCATGGGGAAGTGAAGTTCCTGTAGAGTGTATGCTTGTGAAAGAAGATGGTGATTTGGAATATTCCCATCTTGCCTTTGGCGGCATTCAGGGATTTGATTATGTACGCGGACATGAATATGAGTTGGAAGTACGCAAAACGACACTTGCCAATCCACCGGCTGACGGCTCGAATATAGCTTATGAGCTTCTTAAAATCATAAATGATATTCCTCCTGTTACTCCAAAACCGGAAGAACTGCCCGAGGAGGCTAAGTTTAAGCTGAAGATGGTGCAACTTGTTCCATTTATGGATTTGGATACCCCGTTGGCTGCTCCTTTTGATTTTATAACATTTAGAATACTCAATCATAGAGACGAATACTCATTCCCCGTCACACCGGACTTCTTAAAATACTATGACTTGATTGAAATGTCTTCTCCGCTTTTACCTGATACTTATTGCGTTTACAGATATAGTACAGATGGGAACAGGACGGAGGAAAGTTTTACTCCCCAATGGGGTTCTTATTTTTACGAGAAAACAGATTTCCCGATTTGTCTTAAAGGCTATAAAGATGGAAAGCTGATATATGAGTATTCAACGACTCTGGTCATGCGTGAACGTGACTTCCTTGGAGTGGACTGGAAGAATGGTAGTATTGCTCTTGCCAACCCTAAGACTAATTGTATATATAATGTCCTTGATACCCGTTATGAGTTTCTATTGACAGATACTCAAAAAGCCAATGAGACTTGTTTCATAAAAATACAAGTATCTAATTCTTCGCATCTTGCTGATGCAGAATACCTCAAAGCGCAAGAAGAGGGATTGAAATGGCTGTTGGGAAAGCATTTAGGCGAAAAGTCTTCACTAACCGCGTCTGATTTCAAGACACTTCCCGAAGGTGCAGATGTGGTGGAAACTTATGAAAATAAGACTACGCGTGTGGCAATTGTTCACCAAAATGCGGATGACTTGCATGAAGAACGCTACTATGCCATAGCCGAATCCAAGTAAACTATTTGTTGACTTCATAAAATTAGTAAAAAGTACCATTCCCGTTGTCGGAAATGGTACTTTCATTTCTCAAAACAAAAGTATTTTACATTCTAAATCCTTTACTTTTTCTTGGTTCTTCTGCAGTGTTGCGTAAACCTTGCCGTAATTTCTCCACTTGTTCCTTGAACCATTCGCTTATTGGTTGTCTATTTATAGTCAGTACCAGTTTGCTATCATCGGTTGGATGTTTCTCTACCTTGAAGATGTCGTTTTTGATTTCAAATCTTCGTCTATGCTCTTCGGAATAGATTTTTCCATTACATCTGATGGCTTCTTTCTTTGTCAAAAGACAATCAATCATATCTTTAGTAAACCCAATGACAGCACATAGTTGTTCCATTCTCAACATTTCTCTAAGCATCGGAAACCACTTGAATGCCTTTTCAAGTAGGGTGTTCAATCGTGATATTTCCCTGTCTTTGGCTTCAAGTTCTTGGTTATGTATTCCTTGAAGATTGCGTATCTGTTTGTCATGTCGTTCTTGCATTTCCTGCATTTGGATTTTGAGGGTGTCAATACCTTTGTTTCGTTCGGCAATCTCTTGGTGCAAATTTTCGTTAGTTCGCTCCAGTTCTTTCAGCTTTCCACTTCCGAAAAGAGAACCAACTCCGCTTGCTATGGCGGTGGCAGCATCGGTGGCTACGCTTTTTAGTTTGTCCGTGCGTATTTCTGATTTTACCTGTCTGAGTTCCTGTTCGGCAAGACTTACCTGTTGTTCCTTGTGTCGTTTGGTTTCATCTATGCGTTGCAGTTCGGCTTTCTGTTTCTCAATGATGAAATCGTTTCGTTCTAAATGTTCCTTGCCTGTCTCTGATTTGGATTGCCCACGTTGCATGGAGAGGATGTCAGATGCCAGAGTCTGCATTTCCTGCATATCGTCATCGTTGAGCTTTTGACTCTTTCCCGTGTCGTGGTTCATCCAGTCGAATACGATATGTGCATGGTAATTCGGCTTGAACCATCTTTCACCTACTTGGAAGCTCTCTTTGTCATCTGCATCAGGCTGTCCGTTCAGCCAATGTCCCTCGTCTTTGTGCAGGAAGATTTGAAGCGGAGTGATGCCCCAGCGTCTTTGGCATTCCTCGCCAAATTTCCTCACGTCTGCCAGTGTGGTGTCCGACTTGATGAGTAGCACACCTTCACGGATGGGCGAGCATCCTGCCACTTTTATGATTTTTCCGTTCTTGCCTTTGCGCTCACGCTCTTTCTCCTGCATAGCACGACCAGTCTTTTCCTTTACCATCTGTTTGATGTTGTCGTAGTGTGTTTGCAGGTCGGGACTACCAAAGTCCGGGTTTATCCACTGCTCGTTGTCGGCAGAGAGTTCGGACACGATGTAGATTTTGGACTCTCCGATATTGCGCATGTATTCGGCAGTCCTGCGGTTATGAGCCTCGCTTGATTTGATGTTGCAAGGCTTGATATGTATGCTTGATTTTGTTGCCATAACTATTCTGATTTATTGTTTTCGATAGATTGCTTTGCTCGCTTTCGCAGAGGGGTTCTTAGGGGTGCAACCCATAAGCGGAGTTTCCAAAGGGAGGGTCACTCTTTGGTCGGGTTGCATAGGGCTGACAGCCCTTGCCGGGTTCTTAGGGCAGAGCCATAAGTCCCTCGGGAGAGCCCACAACTACGAAAGCGAAGCGTGTAGTTATAGTGGGCTATAACCGAAAGCCTCCCGGTTTCTTCGCCGGCTCATTTTGCTTTCTCTTGACAGGTTGAACCTGCTTCTCCCTTTCTATCTTTTTCAGTAGGTATTCGTTTAAGTCCTTGCATCCGCTGTAGGTCTGCGAAGCGTCACGGATGTATAAGTCCCTGCCGTATTCCATACGGATTTGTTGGAGTGCTTCTATTCCTGCACGGTCATTGTCAAAGAAACAATGGATGCGCTCATAGTTCCCCAAAGGATAGAGAGCTTTGGAAATATTGGCTACGGAGTTCAGCACCATATAATCCTGTCTGTCCAGTTCGGGATATTTCGGACAACTCTCCATTCTCAAAGTAAGAAATGAAAGATAGTCCATAAATCCCTCGAACACATAGCACGTTTCCCTTACTGTCCCCGATTGTCTGATGTGGGATATTTCCTTTGGTGCGATACAGCCTTTGAAATAGCGGTTGCGGATTTCATATCCGCCCGATACGTTGGGAAAGGCAATGGCAAAATAGCGTTTGCCATGATGGGTGAGATGTGCTTCACTGCATTCTTTTTTCGCCAGTGCAATGTTTATTCCCCTTTCCTGCAAATAGGTGAGCAGGGCAGGAGAAGAAAGCGGTACAATCTCCAGCTGTTGGAAACTTGGCTCGGAAAATGATTGCTTGCCAAAAGAAAAAGACACGGGACGAATGCTGGGTGCCTGTTCTTCGATTCTTTGCAGGAGATATGGCACATGGTCGGAACAGTAAAGTTCCTGCGCCAATGCGATGATGTTACCACCTTTGCCGAGTGCAAAATCATACCATTGATTGCGCTCGGTATTTACCTTGAACGAGGCTTCCGTTTCTTCCCTTAGTGGTGACTTATACCACAGGTTTATCCCCTGTTGTTTGACCGGAGAAAAGCCCAAACTGTGCAGATAATCTGCTATCTTGATTTGTTTCGCTGTCTGTATATCCATAAAACGATTGATTTAATGATAATTGAATTGGTTTATTTTTCTTTTCGCCCGTACCTCTTTATGAAGTACGGTCTTTATAATCACTTCACTTTATTTTCGTATATATAGAATACGGTAATAAAGTGAAGCGGTTTTACCACATTCCGCAATCACTTCGCTTTATCCCTAATATATAGACCCTCGGAATAAAGTGAAGCGATTGCAAGGTGTGTGTTAATAGTGGAAGTCGGGCATAAATGTGTACTTCCTGCCGTTCTCTTGCACTATCATCCGTTTGTTCCGAAGCATGGTGATGAGTGGTACTGCCTTTTGATGGTTCAGCTTTACACCTACTGACGCATAGCTTTTGATTAAAGCGTCTTCCAGTTCCTTGTAGCCGTATTCCTCTTTCAGTCCGAAAACAGTTTCCAATGCGATTCGGTGCTGCTGTTCGGTGATATGCCTGTAAGGGTCGAACTTTTCTTCTTCGGGTCTTCCCGGTTTCTTGACTTCGGGCTTGTAGCCCTCCACAAGTTCAGGTAAGGCATTATCATTGATGCGGAATGAAAAAGGCTCGAAGTCCATTGCCCGTATGTGCATGGCTGAAACATTGCTGATGTCACCGTTACTTTTGTCCTTTTCCACAAGGAGGACGGTTTCAGCCTTGTTGTTCAGTTCCGTGCCTATATGCCCTCTTGCGTTCTCATCTCCCTTGTTCTGGTGGAGTATCGTATGAATATGTATCTGCCTGTCGTCCGTCCACTGCATCAGTTTGGATATGATGAGTGTTGATTCACCGGGACTGTTGATGTCATATACCATGTCACGGATGCCGTCTATGATTACAAGGGCTATGTTAGGCGTATCATAGATAGCCTGTTCGACAACCCGGATACGTTGTTCGGGCGTGTATTTCCTCAAAGCGAGAAATTCAAGATTTTCATTGTCCCTGTCATGGGGAAGTCCTGCCATGCGCAAAATACGTTCCATGACTTTTATGCAATGATAAGGGCTTTGTTCTGTATCCACATAAAGGATTTTCCGTTTGTCTTCTGGAAGCTCCGCTGCATATCGTAGTACCGTACCGTTCTTTAATGCAGCAGCTACAATAGCAGACACATTGAAAGTCTTTTTGCTTTTAGCCTTGCCGATGGATGCGCTGAAATTGCCCAATGTCCCTATGACAGAACCATGTACTTTGAGAATCTCAGGTGCTTTCTCATAACATTTCGACAGGCTCAAACGTGAGGCTTGCCAAAGGATTACCGCTTCTTCTGCCGATATTTCCTTTCTATCTTTCATATAATCCATAAGTACCCCTCCCGTTATTTTCGTCCTCCGGTTTTCTTTCCGGCCAGTTCAAGGGCAAGTTCCGCATCCACTATAATTTTGCGCCCTATTTGCGTAATGGCTTTATCTATCTTTCCGCTTTTCTTTATACGGTTGGCGGTGGGCAGACTGCACCCGAACAATTTGGCAATGCCAAGTATTCCGTACACATATTTTCTTTCTGTGTCCGTGACGGGCTGCGGTTGCGCTTCCGTTTGGTTGGAAGCGTGTTTGCTTAGAAATATGAACTCTTCGCCTGTCATCTGCCAGACGGGTTTTAATAATAACTCTTGAAGATTTGTCATCGTCCAATCTATTTAGTCGTTAAACAATCAGCCCTGCGCACTGGCTGTTATTTCTGTTCTCGAACGATGCAAAATTAGGTATGGCTATAAGTGGTAAGGAGGTGGATGATATAAATAGAATATTGCGCTATCTCATTAAATATCAGATAATAAGAATACCACTCAAAAATTAATTTGAGTGGTAAAAGTGGTAATTTCGTGGAATGTCAGGTTATATCACGAATTATCCGAATATGCTTTCCATTTCTTTGGCGAATTTCTGGTTGCTATCACTTGGAAAATCAGAAACGGGTTCTTTGTACTTCGACCTGTAATAACTCTCGTCAATATCCAATTGTTTTAATATTTGGTTCCTCCATTCGTCCCTATATTGCTTGGATAGTTTCTCGCTCATCAGGAATATCAGGTAACACACCCGTATCTTTTCCCTTGCCTTGATTTTTAGTTTGTTCTTGCAGGGATACAGATTTATATTGGCATAGAAGTCCGCTATGGTAATGGCTTCGAACTGTTCCCCGACACAGGTTTCATGAATGGGCGAAAGCGGCTTCATGTCAAAATATTCATGCTGTTCCTCCGGTGTATTCTGTACTTCTTCTTGCGCATTTTGCTCGACAGATTCCTCCGGTCGTTTTTCTTCCACATCATCAGGAAGGTACTTTTTCAGGACTTCCATAAAAAGAAGGCTTAGGCGGTAAACATCACCGGAAAGGTTTTCCGTATATTGAAAAGCTTCTTTCCTGTCTTGCTTTTGCAGTTCATAGAGTTTGTCCAATTCCTTCTTTTCCTTGTCGTATTCAGCCTTGCAGCGTTCATATTCCTTTTCAGCCACTATTTCTTCTTCATTCGTATGTGGTCTAAAACCAATGAAATCATATCTGTGGTATGCGTCATTCAAAGGCTCGTGCAACTTGGTGGTAATCTCCAACTGGTCTCTAATTGCAGAATTACGCCTGTCTGCGTAGTGAACACACACACGCTTTATGATGTCATCATTCAGCGGTTTTGTTTCATAAGCCCGTATATTCTTTTCTATTTCGATTTTTAAACTGTTGAGAATCAATGTGTATTGTTCTTTATGTTTGTCAAGTACCAGTTCAAGGATAGCGGATTCAAAAGCCTTTGTGTCATTGTGCTGCCGATAAAAGTCGGTGATGAATATTTGCTTGTCAAAAGAAAAAGCATAATTGGTTATCCAATCATTATATATTCTGTTGAGTTCTCCGTATAGGGGAATCAGTTTGTTTATTTCTCCTGCCATAGACTTCAATTTTGGGGATTATTATCTTTATCAAGAAAGGAAGTCAGTTCTTCCTCTACTTCTTCTATACTTGGCAGAATTGATTTTAAATTCTCAGGAATAGCCTTGCTCAACTGGTAATCACTGATGCCTATCGGCTGGTCGTAGCCTGTCAAGGCGTATTGCGCTACTACCTCATCTTTCCCTTTGCACAGCAACAGCCCTATGGTTTTGTTATCATCCTTTCCCCTCAGTTTGTCATCCACCACATTGATGTAGAAATTCAGTTGTCCGGCATACTCCGGCTTGAATGGGGTAGCCTTTAATTCCACTACAATGTATGCGTGTAGCGGAATGGAATATAGAATCAAGTCGGCAAAGAAATCGCTATTGCCTACTTGAAAATGCTTCTGTCGGGCAACGAAAGCAAAACCATTACCCATTTCCAACAAATAACGGGTAACGTGTTTTACCAACTGTTCTTCTATGTCCCTTTCGTCTGCCTTTTCTTTCGCTCCTGCCAAGTCGAAGATATACGGGTCTTTCAACAGGTAATTGGCAAGGTCACTTTGTGGTGCCGGAAGTGTGGCTGTAAAATTGTTTACCTTGTTGTTGCTGATTTGTCTGTTATATAGGTTGGTTTCAATTTGTATTTTAAGAACATTGCTGCTCCAGCCCATTTCTACGGACTGTTTCATATACCAATATCCTATGCCTAACGGTAATGCCCCGTCAAGTATGATCATTTGGCTTGCCCAGTTTATTTTGGCAACAGGGGAGGTCAGGAAAACTTTTTCTATCTCCCTAATCTCCATCCTGTAAATGGCAGAAACTGTTTTCTCAACGTCTTGAATTTGCGCAGGAGTCTCCTGCATAAATTCTAAAGACTGGCAATCAACAGATTGTATTTGCGCAGTAAGTTCCTGCGTAAATCGTCCGTTGTTTAGTTTCAATACTTCATCTGTAACATTCTGTATGCTTGGAACAGATAGTCTTGCATCCGTATCAATGAAACTTCGTAGCACGTTCAGTGGATATGACCGTGCGAATTGGCACATATAAGTAAGGTTGCGTTCCGAATAGCCTTTCTTTTCAGGATAATTGAATCGGATAGCTTTTGCCAGTTGCTTGATGATTTTGCTTCCCCAGCCTTGTAAGTTCTGATGATACAGGATATAGTTGCCCATTTTCCAGTAATGGAATAGCATTTGCGCATTGGCTGCGGTGATCAGCCGGACTTGCGCCTGTTCTATTTCCGAACCGACAGCGTGAACAAATGCGTCAAAGTCCGTTCTTCCTATATGATGTTCTCTGTTATTTTCCATTCTAATGTTTATTGTTGTCGCAAATATAATTCAAATAGCTGATAATCTATGAAACTGATTGATACTTTTATAGTTGGTTAAACTTGTTCATGGCGTTTGCCTTAATATCATCCGCTATGTCAATGTAGGGTTTCATGGCTTTATAATCACTGTGTCCCGTCCATTTCATTACGACCTGTGCCGGAATACCGAGAGCCAGCGCATTGCAAATAAATGTTCTTCTTCCTGCATGGGTGCTTAGCAATGCGTATTTCGGGGTGACTTCATCTATACGTTCATTTCCTTTATAATAAGTCTCCCGTACAGGCTCATTGATTTCAGCCAGTTCCCCCAATTCTTTCAAATAATCATTCATCTTTTGGTTACTGATGACGGGCAGTACCATATGGTTTTCAAAATGAACTTCCTTGTATTTTTCAAGTATGGCTTTGCTGTGGTCGTTAAGTTCAATTATCAGACTGTCTGCCGTTTTGACAGTGGTAACTTCGATATGGTCGGGTTTCACATCGCTTCTTTTCAGGTTACGAACATCTGAATATCGCAGACTTGTGAAGCAACAGAACAGAAAAACGTCCCTGACACGTTCCAAATATTGTTTGTCTTTTGGTATCTGGTAATCTTTCAGCCTGTTCAATTCGTCCCAAGTCAGGAATATCACCTTTTTAGAGGTAGTTTTCAATTTGGGCTTGAAAGTATCGTATGCAATATTCTGATGATGCCCTTTCTTGAAGCTCCAGCGCAGAAACCATTTTAGGAATCCCATCTGTTTGCCGATGGTGCTGTTCCTCATATCCTTTTTGTCACGCAGGAAATTTACATACTCGTTCAAGCCGAACTCGTTGAAGTATTCAAAGGTTACATCTTCCTTGAACTCTTTGAGGTGGTTTTTCACTGCTGAGAATTTCTCGTAGGTGGATGCCGTCCAATTATTCTGATTACCACACTCCTTTGCAAACTCATCGAATACTTCCCAAAAATTTATCTGTGTTTCTTCCTGCTGCTCTTCGTTGGCATCTTTCATCCGCAGGTTGAACGCATCCTTTAGCTGTTGGGTGGTTGGCATGGCTTCCTGTACCTCAAATTCCTTGAACACGTTTTGAATCTCGGCATAGTATTTCAGCAAGTCCGCATTGATTTCGGATGCGCTTTGCTTTAGTTTGTTGGTGCATCCGTTCTTTACCCGTTGTTTGTCGGCATCCCATTTGGCTACGTCAATCCGGTAGCCTGTTGTGAACTCGATGCGTTGGCTTGCATATATGACACGCATGCGGATGGGTACGTTTTCCACGATTGGCACACCGTTCTTCTTCCGGCTTTCCAATGCAAAAATGATGTTACGTTTGATATTCATAATTGTGTGCATTTGAAATTCTACACCCAAATATACACCCAATATTTGGAATAGCAAAAGGCATTCAGAAAGATTTAGATTTACTCTATACTTTAGATAGTATATGATTATCAGTGATTTGCAATTTTATGATATTTCTTGAAAGTATAGGTTCAAGAGCCTCCCTCTCCGCAAAAGCTTCTGAAAGGAATTTCAGAAGTTTTTTTATGCTTTTTACGCTGCCCTTTCATGGGATCAAATGGCTCATATAATTTATTATACCGGGTCAGTGGATTTTCCCAGTTGGCAACACCATATTTTCCATTCTTATAGGTTCGGCGGCTATTACGCATTTGTAGTTATACTCAACAGTAAACCTCATACTGAGTTTGTTCTGATCAGCTTCAGACAGTGGCTGAATGGATAGCCATTTGTTATAGATTTTTTTCCAATGTCATATTATTCGATGTTTTATATACCACCATGTATCTTATCGTTTGCTTCAATCCTATATTACGCCACTAAAGCTAGCAAAGGTAATGTCGCAATCAGTGAGTTTAGATTTGTCATGGTCTTGGTGGGCTGGTTGACTAAATACGTATTGATGGCATTTTATTCATTCTTATAAAATATGCCGATGGCTTTGATAAACTCAGACATAACAAAATATTACTAGTTTAAGAATATTGTGATTTTATACTCTCTCCTCCATGTATTTCTCCGGGTCGCGCAAAAAATCCATAAGATTTATAATATACACGCCTTCTTCATTCATGTAGGTAGGTTGTAGCCCGTTTACAATTACGATTCTGCGAAATCCGTCGCGAAGTTTACGTAGTGAGGTCAGTTCTTGATCTCGTTTTTCTTCTGTTTCCATCGCATAGGCCGATTGGATGTATACTCGCTCATAGCCACGGTTGCAGACGAAATCGATTTCCAGCGTCTTGCGCTGACGGGATCCATCCTCGATTTTCACTTCGGTAAACACCTGTCCTACATCCACCTTCATTCCAATAGCACGAAGCTCGTTGTAGAGCATATTCTCCATCATATGCGTTGGTTCTACTTGCCTAAATCCTAATCGGGCATTTCTCAGTCCCAAATCCTCAAAGTAATACTTAAACGGCGAATCTATATATTTTCTTCCTTTAATGTCATAACGAGTAACACGTTCCAACACGAACGCATCCTCCATATATTCCAAGTAGAGACGTATGGTATCCACCGAAATGCTACTATGCTTTACACTTTTAAAAGTGTCTGCAATCTTTGGAGGATTGGTCAGACCACCCACACATGATGCCATGATGTCCACCAGTTCTGACAAATCGCTATCTTGACGAACTTCATATCGCTCTTTTATGTCACGCAAATAAGTATGCTCCATCTGCTGTTCCAGATAACTCACCTTCTTGTTGACATCGTTTTCTAAAACGACCTGTGGCAATCCTCCATAGAGCATATATTCACGAATCATATCTTGCGAATAGTCATCACGGAAATCTGCTACTTCTCTGAAGGTCAATGGACGCACGTGTATTTCATCCCCTCGTCCACGAAACTCAGTGATTACATCCTTAGACAGGAATTTTGCATTAGAGCCAGTAACAAACACATCCACATTGCTTATGCTTAGGAATGAGTTCAATACATCCTCAAACTCGCTGACCATCTGTACTTCATCCAGCATAACATAATATTGACCGTCTGATGAAAGACGGCTATCTATGTATTGAAGTAATGCGTCGGGGTCTCTCAAACTTTTATTCAGTCGGTTCTCCAAATTTACCCCTATGATATGGTCTTCTTTCACTCCTTGTTTTATGAGATAGTTCTTGAAAAGGGTGAACAACAGGTATGACTTGCCGCATCTGCGCATTCCTGTTATCACTTTTATCAACCCATTCCCACAACTGTGGATAAGTAGATCCAGATATTTATCTCTACGGATTTCCATATTTCTATTCGTTTATTTTGTGTAAATACACATTATTAACGACCACAAAGTTAGCCTTATTCCTTTGTACACGCAAATTTCAAGGCAAGAAAATGAGTCAATGGTCACATTTTTAAGTCTTACAAGACAGTTTTTCCTTCATACAACGCCGATAGACATTATCAATAGTTGGGGCATCTCAAAGATGTATGCCACCCAAATTGTCAAGAATGTCAATGGCGAAGACTTCACCATGGCGGCACTTGTCATGCAAGTGAATGGTTTCCAATTTCAAGGTAAGATATAAATTGCTTTGGATGAAGGCTCTGATTACTACCGTATCTATGAGGAAAAGGATGGAACGACTAAAGAATATCATCATGATATTGCTTTTGATGAACTTGGCGATGTACTTGACTTAATGATAGAGACTGAAGGTATGACCAAGGAAGAGTACCAAGCAAAGGTGAAGGACTTTGTTTGTAGCCTCTAACATAAAATCTATTGGCGCAATAGTTAGTGTTAAACACGAGGAATTTATCTTTATTCTAATGGTTTCATACTAACTTTGTACCAATAATGGGATATAACGCTACATCGTGCTACAAGACGCTACAAGCAAGCTACATATTTCAATGCCTATAAAAGCCATGCAATATCTTGAAAATCAATGATGCTACATGAAGATACAACTTTCAGAGTCATATTTGACTTATAGGCATTTGAATAATTATGGTAAGATAGTGGTCATGATGAAGTATTATCCCCCTTTCATAAGGGCAATTCATAAACATAATACAAAGGCAATGAGAAGATAAACAGAAAACAATGGCAACCGACTTGTTTAAAGTAAGAAGCGAGTGTCGTAATGCCATAATCTCCTCAACGATTTGAGGAGTGGAGTAGAAAATAGAGTCGATAGATTTCTTAAAATAGTTAAATTGTGTAACAAAAGTCATTCATACACAGTGTTTTAAGACGTTTTGTCTTGCGCCAGTTCTCGTGCGAAATAAGCGAAAACACCCAAAGACGGCACTTGAATATCAACGAGTTACAGAAGATGGTAGAATGGTATAAAATCCCTCCCTCTCCGCAAGATATAATATGAAAGAGGCTGACTCAAAAGGTCAGCTTTTTTTCATTTATCTTCCTGCCCGGTCGCTGAGTGACAGCCTTTGAGGGCAAGGAAAGAGATGTCGTTGATGTGGCAGTATCTCCTTCTGAATGTTCATTTGTCTACCTCGTGGAATCACAATGTGCTGAAAAACAGTCGCTTGGTTTGATGTTTTGTCTATGGATGCGGTGCCTGAATCCGGGATATTCCATCTAATTTTGCATAAACAAAAAATTAAGGAATATGAAAGATTTGATTGCGTGCTGCGGATTGGACTGTGAGAATTGCGATGCCCGTAAGGCCACGGTGAACAATGATGACGCGCTTAGGAAAAAGACTGCCAAGCAATGGGCCGAGGCGAATGACGCCCCTATCAAGCCCGAGCATATCAACT
>OIZV01000673.1_pt1 | contig 14650 bp, 18 predicted proteins | sample 1588681 | NCBI WGS metagenome assembly OIZV01 (sample SAMN03283281) | human gut metagenome | biome: human-associated habitat; material: feces | host: Homo sapiens | place: Peru | collected 2012
TGTCCGCCGCCGGGGCCGCGACCGGTAATAATGCCTACACTGAGCTTGGCGTGGCGCTGGGCTTTTGCCTATAATCCCCGTATCCAGTAATCGCCGCCCCATTTAGGGGCGGCGCAGAAAAAAATTTTAAAATTGGAGGTTCCAGATGTCAGTGCCGAAATCCAAGCGTAGTGAAAGCTCAATGGAATTTCTGAACGGGGCTTTTGATCTGGAAGGATATACCCACCAGCGGTGTACCGGGAATTTCCCTAAGCACGCCCGGCTTTTTATCGCGGCGGAGATATACAAATTAGCAGCCGAATGTCACACCAATGCAAAGTCGGCGAACAGCATATTTGTCAACAACTCCCACGATGCACAAATGCGGCTGGATTATCTCACAAAGGCGATATGTGATATACAAGCGTTGTATTCCAAGATCCACATTGCCAAGAAATACGTACAGTTTGAAGCGGGAAAAGCCCCGAACTGGGATGTGTGGATAGGCATGGTAGAAAAGGAGGCAACTCTTCTCGTAGCCACGAGAAAGGCCGAGATCGAGAGATACAGAAAGGCAGGATATATTATGTAGTAATCAAGTTTCGGTTCTGTTCTGCATAAGCCCGGATTGGTGGTCGCGCTCTCCGTACTCCAGTAACAACAATAATTTCTGCGCGGTGTCCGCCGCCGGGGCCGCTACCAATAATAATGCCAACACTGAGCTTGGCGTGGCGCTGGGATTATTTATGATTGGCCCGACAAAGTAGCTTTGGCGAAATCAGTGCCTTAAATAAGGGGAACAGGACCATTGCCGGAAACGGCATAAATGGAACCGTCGCTATGACCGACAGGACGCTGCTTGCATGGATGGGTAGGTGCGTAACCATTTTCATTGTCGTTGTCATACGCAGCCTGAATCGCACCCTACAATACGGCTGTACGGCGGTTATTTCTAAAAGGAGACATGATGACAAGCGAAGAAAGGCGGGAGGTAAGATATCAAAGACGAAAGGCCCGGCGGCTTGCCAAGAGGCAGGAGCGCCAGCGGGCCTTTGAAGATGTGTTCACTTTTGACAATTTGTATGAGGCATATAGGCTATGCTGCCGTGGCGTTATGTGGAAAGCCAGCACCCAAGTGTACAAGGCTAACGCTATGCTGAATATTCACAACACGAAAAAGCGGCTGTTAAGCGGTAAGTATAAGCACCGCGGGTTTACCGTGTTCCACATCAACGAAAGGGGCAAGCCCCGAAAGATACAAGCCTCCCACATAAGCGACCGGGTGGTGCAGCGGTGCCTTTGCGACCACTGCATGGTTCTCCAGATGTCCCCTACATGGATATACGACAACAGCGCCAGTCAAAAGGGAAAGGGCATGGATTTTTCCCTGAACCGTCTTGACGCCCACCTGCACCGGCACTACCGCAAGCACGGCGCCAGTGGATATATCCTGCAAATTGATTTCAAAGATTTCTTTGGCAGCCTTTGCCACGCCACGGCTTTCCGGGAGATAGACCGGAATATATTCGACCCGCGCCTCAACGCTTTAGCTAAGGCGCACCTGACCTGCTACGGCGACCACGGCGTAGGGTTGGGAGCTATGCCCTCTCAGACCATAGCTATCGCTACACCTAACAGGCTGGATCACTTTATAAAGGAGCAGCTTCGCATAAAGGGTTATGGCCGATATATGGACGACAGCTACCTCATACACGAGGATAAGGAGTACCTAAAAGAGTGCCTTGTCCGAATACAGGCTTTTTGTGCTGAGTTGGGTATAACCATAAGTGACAGGAAAACAAAGATTATAAAACTGACCAAAGGGTTTAAGTTTCTGAAGATACGCTTCAGGCTGACCGATAGCGGCGCGGTAATCCGTAAGCCTAACCGCAAGGGTATCTCACGTATGCGCCGCAAACTGCGAGTATTCCGCCGTTGGGTATCCGAGCAACGCATGACATATCAGGACGTGGAAAACGCTGTGGCGTCATGGCGCGGCGGTATGATACGCAGCCGAGCATACTGGGCGGTATTCAACATGACCCGATACTTTAAATATCTATTCAGAGAGGAGATAAAATCGTGTATCGCATAATTAAAGAAAATGAAGTGGTGGCGGTGGTAGACAAACTGCACTTCTGCCGACCTCAAGCCAATGGCATCCCCTGCCTCACCGATGAGGCAAACGCGCATGGCATTGTCATAGACGATGCTTTTTTTCATATAGAGGGCTTCCCCGAGTGGGAAGGCAAGGAAACTGTAAAATACGAGGAATTTGCGGGAGCTGCCGCTATCGCAACGGCACAGGCGGATCTCGCTGAAGCCCGTTCCGAATTGTCCGAAATACTCATCGCGGCTCGGGAGGGGCTCGTGAGTCCCCCCTCGCCCGGTGCGCCGTGGAACGCCCAAACGCATTACACTACCGGCGATACCGTGGAGGGCGGGTATGTGGCGCTGAGATACAGCCGTGGCAAAGACCCCGCAGACACGGCCAATATAGGCGTTTACTGGGAGATACCGCAGGTCAGTTATCCGGCGTGGAGCGATATTGAGGACGGCACGGTAATAACAGAGGATACCATAGTCACCCACGATGGCAAGGCCTGGAGGTGTATTTCCCAGCATATCAAGTCCGCGGTATATAAGCCCCATGCGGACAGCACGAAATGGGCCGCATATAACGCATAGAGGGGCTAATCCCCCCTCTATCGCCGCTGTCCGGCTGTTCTGACAGTTCCTCAACCAAAGAGAATTTTTGATTTCCATCTTGACTTTTGTAATCCTGTCCGCTACAATAATATTAACCAAATGGTTAAATCGGCGGTGAATAGTTATTGAGAATTACTTATACCAATGCGAAAGTTGAAAGGTATTTTTCTGATTTTAGTCAGATGCAAAAGAAAGTGCCCCTTGATTGGATCAGATCAATCAAAAAGCATTTAAATCATCTTGCCGCAGCCGATTGCTTTGGTGATTTTTTAAAGTTGGGTTTGGGTCAGCCGGAACAGTTAACGGGGTATAATCCCATCCGTTATTCTTTACGTGTGTCGGCAAATGCACGTTTGATAATAGAACCAAACGCAACGCAAGATACTATTTTAATATGTGAAGAAGTACAGATTAAAGGAGTGAGTGATTATCATGGTAGCAAAGAAAACTGGTATATCCCGTGACCTAATTATTCACCCCGGAGAAACCATAGCTGATATTCTGGAGACCCGGAGTATTACCCAAACAGAACTTGCGGCACGTACTGGTGTTTCTCCTGCTTATGTTAGCAAAGTTATTTCCGGGAAGAAAGATATTTCATCAAAATTTGCTATGGCCCTGGAGTACGCTTTAGATGTCCCGAAATCATTTTGGCTCAATCTCCAAGCAAATTATGAGGCGGAGCTTCTGGATTTTAATGAGTCGAATACGATTACAGAAGACGAAAGGGATGCTTATAGTTCATTATCCGAGGTAGCCAGCTATTTCAAAAAGTGTGGGCGCATTCCCGGCGGAATGAGCAAAAACAGCAGCATTCTTCTGATGCGAAAAATACTATGTGTTAGCAACCTGACAAACTTAAATGATTTAGTTGTGTCAGGTGCGTTCCGTGTCTCCCAAAAAGCTACTGTTAATCCTCTGGTGATGGGTGCATGGCTGCAACTGTGCCAAATTATCGGCAACCAGATTTCGGCTCCCGTTGCAAAGTTTGATGTTCAACGGATACCAGATCTGATTGGGGAACTCAAAAAAATCATGCTGAACAAAAATGCCGATTTACGAGCAGATTTGGAAAACGTTATGTCGCGTTATGGTATTAAATTCGCTGTCATACGGAATTTTCGCGGAGCACCGGTTCACGGTTATATTTCTCGAAATAAAGATGGCATGTATCAAATGATTACGACAATCCGTGGTGCTTATGCTGATATTTTCTGGTTTTCATTATTTCATGAACTCGGGCACATCGTGAATGGTGACATTGCCAAAGATTCCGATTTCATTGATGTATCGGATGGTTTAGACTTGGAAAAAGAAAGGGCGGCTGATATTTTTGCACAAGATAGTTTATTGGAGCCTAAAAGCTATGCGGATTTTTTACAGCGTGGAGATTTCACGCTAAGCGCGATTTCGAATTATGCCAATACTCAAAACGTAATGCCTTATGTGGTAATTGGGCGGTTGCAAAAAGAAAAGCATATTTCGTATTCAGCATACAGCGATTATAAAGTACGGTATGGTTGGACGAATCAGTAACCACGATGTTGACGAAGTGCGTTGAACTATATTGACACAGGAGCTTAAATGCTCCTTTTTCTATACAGCAAAAAAGGGCCGTAAGGCCCTTTTTTCATACAACAAAATTTTAAGAAAGGAATCAGTAACATGAAAAAGACGACTGCACTTTTCCTCGCCCTAAGCCTTCTGCTCCTTGTGAGCGGGGCTTTTGCGGCAAACCCTATCGCGGTTGGTATAACCGCAATCGACTACCAGACGGGAGCCGTGATAGGTCCTAAAAACTACTCCGTCAACGAGCTTTTTACGGTGCGGGTGACCGTATCTATCCCCCGGTTTACGGACACCTCAAATCTGACCGTAAAGCTCCGGACGGACGGATTAACACTGTTCGAACCCCAAATAGACCTACGAAGCGGCGAATATTACCTGTCAGGCGTTATAACCCGCCAGCCCGCATCCCTAACTGTGGAAATACGTGATCACTCCTTCGAAAATGCAAACACCGCCGAGGAGCTTTACAACGCCATACAGTTTGACCGCTCCACTGCCGCTACATACAAATTTAGCGTAGCGCAGACCAGTACCACCACGAACACCACTACCATCGTCAAGCAGCTTCCCAAGACGGGCGGCCCTTCCGCCCTCGGCTCGAGCATCCTTTTGCTTGTCTGCGCTGCGCTGGTATTCAAGAACAGGAAGCATAACTAATTTCATTTCAAGGAGGTGAAACCCATGGGCGATTATATCTGTTCCGCGATCCCCTCAGTAATCGACAACCGCGACTATGCCGTGTGCGTCCGTCAGCCCGTTACTCTCCCCCTCCGCTACCGGCAATCAATCCCTACCAATTACCATCAGGAGGCCGGAAACTGTGTCATGCAGTCCATGCGCTCGTGTATGTGGAGCATATTCAAAACGGAATTTGGGGTAGATATGGGATACGGCGGATACCGTTCCCACAGCCGGGAGGGGATGTATCCCAACGAGGCAGCAAACGGCCTTTGCAAATACGGCATAGCCCCTCTCAAGTACGATCCCGGCGAACGTGAGGTGCCAGCCGTCATAGCCTACTACCGCCAGAATAGGCAGGAGCTTGAGCGCCACGCCAAGCCCTATAAGGGCTTGACTTGGGGGCGGGTATACTCCAAAGAGGCCGTAAAGCAGGCCCTATATAACGGCCTATATATCGTAGCCTGTTTCGCCATTTCCCAGTGGCGAACCGACAGCAGGGGAATTTACCGCTGCACCTCTCCCGAAAAAGGCTACCATGAGATGCGGATCTTCGGCTGGGATATAGTTGGAGATCACGAGTACGCCTGTGTCCAGAACTCCTGGGGCAGCTCGTGGGGCATAAAGGGCGAATGCTATATCCCGTGGGACGATGTGTTCCGGGTTGGTGACGTCATAGCCCTCACCGCCCCAGCGCAGGAGGAAAAGGACGGTAAGGATACCTACATACGCCGCACGCTCCGCAAGGGCATGGTGGGCGATGATGTGAAGGAGCTCCAAAGTAAGTTGAACGAGCTGGGACATATCTGCGGTACGGCAGACGGTAAATTCGGCAGCCGCACCCGATATGCAGTAAAGGCCTTCCAGCGCCGGCATCGGCTCAAGGCCGACGGCATAGTAGGCCCAAATACGTGGGAGGTATTGGATAGCGTATGATGGAGAAAAAAATACTTGCTTATGCCTCCAAAGGCAACGAGGTAAGCGATCTGCAATTCCGGCTATCGGCCATAGGCTATGGCTGCGGCGATGATGACGGATTCTATGGTGTGCCTACCGTTGCGGCAGTTAGGGCATTCCAGAGCGACAAGGGCCTGCCTCCTACCGGCGAAGCCGACAGCGCGACCCTATGCGCCATTGCCGCGATACCCGCCACAACTCCAACAGATGACGTGCGGGACTTCATACGGTGGGCGCTGACCCATGCTAAGGCCGGGAGCATACCCCTCGGCGCAGAGCTGCTTATACCGGCTGGGGATTGCGGCACAGACCCGTGGGAATGCCTATTCGGCACCTCCGGGAAGGTGGCTACATCTTCCGTACTGGAGGAGCGGTGGCGCAACTATTACAGCCTCAACGGCTGGCGGCGCAAGGATTACAACCGCATTACCCGTGACTGGGCTGCCAATCGGCAGATGGTAGCCGACTGTCAGGGCTTGCTTGACGCCTACTGCACAATGGTTCTGGGGATCAGGACGGACTTATCCGCCCACGGCAACTACACTAAATGGTGTTCGGAAAAGGGGCGCATCGCCAAACTCAGCCGTCCCTATGTCATAGGGGAGGCTGTTTTCCGCGCCAGCAACGCCGGCATAATGAAGCATGTCGGATGGGTCTGCGGCTTTACCAGCGACGGAGAACCGCTGGTGGTAGAGGAACGGGGCCTATCCTATGGTTGCGTCGTAACCCGGCTGTCAGTCCGAAACTGGGCGCACAGGGGAATAATGGACAAACGCTTTGTCTACGCTTCCGTACCTTCGGAGGCGTATCCCTATTTCGCTGTTTGCGGCGGGAACAGTGTACATGTGCGCTCAGGCCGGGGGACAAAACATAATGTCCTTGCAACACTACGCAAGGGCGACCTGCTCCTTGCCCTGCCCCCTATCGACGGCTGGTGTGAGATAACCTATGTATCAGCGGGTACGTTCCGGCAGGGCTATATGAGCGCAAAATACGTTGCATCAAAGGAGGTAGTCTGAAATGCAGATGCTCCAATTGCTGCTGGCCGGCACCGTGGGGGCCGCGCTGGTAAAACTGGTCGATAACGTGATCCAGTTCCTGCTTAACCGCGCCGCCAAAAAATCAGACCGCAAGGCTGATAAGGCAGACGCAGACAAAGCCCAGGATTGCGATATAGCCGAGCTGTCACAACAGGTGAAAACGCTGCTCGAAAGAGTAGGCCGGACAGAAAAGGGGCAGCAGGTCATATTGCACGACCGCATAAAATTCCTCGCCCGGGCATACATCGCGGCCGGCGAGGTGAACTTCTACGACTACAACGACCTCAAGGAAATGCACGAGACTTACCGTGAGCTGGGCGGCAAAAATCTTGTCCGCCCGATGGATGAGGTCAGCAAACTTAAAACCATATATAAATAATCAATTAAATAAAGGAGGATACTATTCCATGAAAAAGACACTCATCAAGATTCTCACTCTCATCGCTGTTATGACCCTCTCCCTGTCTCTGGCCTCGGTGGCCTTTGCCGCCTCCGGTGCGCTTCCCGAGGAGTTCTTCTCCTGGGAGGTTCTTGCCACCTATGCGGGTGCTACTATGTTTACGCTGCTTGTGACCCAGCTCATTAAGGGCATAGGCGTGATAGACAAGATTCCCACCCGTATAGTCGCCTACATCATCGCACTTGTGGTGCTGCTGGCGGCCAACTACTTCAACGGCTCCCTTACTGCAAGCACGGGCTGCCTGTGCGCCGTGAACGCCGCTGTGGTTGCTTTTGCTGCGTATGGCGCCCATGACACCATTGCCGAGGTACGCAAGCCCAAATAATAAAGGTGCTCACCTTCACCCTCTCGCGGCATTCCCGCGGGAGGGCTTTTTTTATTTTGACGGGAATCAGTAAAATGCCAACTTACACTTAATAAAGCAAACCCCACGCCAGTGTGAGGCATGGGGTTGATAATCGAATTTTAACTCAGTATATTAACCTTCGTCTATTTCTGGAAACAGTTTCTTGACATCCACTATCGGAAGAATAATCGGAGGAATCATTGCACTCGTTGTGATATTAGAAATAATGTTTCGCACATACGGGAACACAATCTGAACAGCGTTTAATTTTAAAAACGAGTCATATTGTTCCTTTGGGAAATTATCCATGTCAAAGACAGCTGTTATGCTGACCTTAATATCGACTGGGAATGGATTATCAGGGGTATTCGTAATCTCTGTTACTAATTCCATATATCCCTTTGTCTCCGAAAGCATCCCTACACTCCTTGTGAATTTAGGTATAATTTTAAATTCGCCATCAGGGATATCATTTACTTTCATCGATATTTCATTTGTTACTAATTGCATATTAGCCAATGTTTCCATACACTGCCGTCCCTCCCATACTCATCGATTGATTTTTCCATTTATAACGACCTTCACGATAATCGTTAATATATCTTACATTCGTGCCCTTCGATACTGTAGTGGTCTCTGTCTCAACACAGATGGACACACCCAAACATTGAGCTATTTTCAATAGTGTGTCGAGACGCGGTATGACTTGCAGCGTTTCTATCCTTGCTATTGCAGATTGCTTCAATCCGCATTTTTCTGCCAGTTGACGTTGAGTAAATCCTTTTTTAATTCTCGCTGATGAAAGAGCATCGATAATTAGCGAAATATTTTCTGCAATCTGGATTGTTTTCTTTTCTTCGCTACCTAAAGCGGCTACCCTATCTAACATTGCATCAAAGCTATTATTACTTCCCATTGTCACTTCTCCTTAAAAAATCATTTTTCTCCTTGATTGCCAGTTCAATCTCCCTCGGAGGAATACTCCATCTTTTCTTTTCAAAGGCATGCAGCAGTACCATTGTATTCTTGGCAAAACAAAAGAAGAATATCCTTGTTGCATTTGGCCGAAGCTCATAAATACCGTCGCGCAATAGCTTTATAGTATTGCTATGGTATTTATTCACCTCTAATCCATATTTCCCCAATCTCTTTACATATAACCTGATTGCAGCGAGCTCCGCTTCCTTGTGCTTTTTTGCTAACTTAGTAATGTATTCTTCTACCGGATACTTCCCTCCTTCTGTCGAATACATAACAACGGATTGCGCCAAAAGAATACCTCCTATTAGCCACAAGATTTGATAACATTTATGTTATCAAAAACACTATATCCCATGAAAACTCGGGTGTCAATCTATTTTATCAATACTTATCCAATCCTTCACAATACGATCTAATTGATGCCCCTGTTTGGCAATATCCCCTCCCCCGCAATCTTCCTGCGGTAAGGCTTTTTTATTTGGCACATTTTATATAAAAAAGCACCGGATTGCTTTCCGGTGCAGAATAGTGTCTTCCCAGTTAATTCAGTAAATTACGTAGCGTTGCGATACGCATCCTCCCGTGCCTGAACGTTAACGTCATTTACTTCGGGCACATATAATTCTTCTTCGCAAACAGGGCATTTCGCAGCAACTTCGACATATCTGATTTTTGCACCACGAACGACAGTTTCCACACGTTCAGTAAACATCGTGTATTCTACATCTTCGTCACACGCAATGCAAAAAGCCGTCTTTCTCCTTTTCATGGTGTTCCTCCTTTTGAACCCTTAAACTAATACGTTCCTTCTTCATGGAAGGAAATAACAATCACAATATCTCGGGTTTTTCCTTCCCTTAGGTATGTCTTGATATATAGCTTAACATCAGTATCTTCTCCGTAGACTGACAGGCGACAATCCTTAATGAACTTGTAAACTTCAGCATCAGGATATCGTGGATTATTGTTTGGCTCAATCGCAATACAATCATCCACCGTGTTTTCGCAACGAATGGCACGCTAACATTTGAATTGATTATTAAAAAAAACCGCATATAATAAAAATGCAGGTAGAGATACGCTGTATACTCGTGTAACCGAATTAGCGTTTAAGTGTCATGTAATGGCACCGGTCACGAGGCCGCCGCAAGGCGGTTTTTATTTGGGAGAGAGAATCTGGGGTTATTTGTATATCAGGGAGATAGAACTGCACTTATCTACAAAGAGCAGACCCACCGAAGCAGGTCTGCCGTTCATTCAGATACCAATTGCCTATGAGCAACGCCAACACATGACGCTTACCTCGAAAACGGCACTTCAATAGGACTTACTGTTGGTATCATTATAGTAGCATACGCACTATACCTTGTCAATATTCGTGGAGTTTTTTTGTAAAGGAAATTCAAAAATTCCTTTGACGATTCCCGCATTTCTCTGTGTTTGAAGTTCCTCGCTATAAGCACCTGTTTGCAGATGCGAGTAAAACCAGTTGGCATAGACATCCGCTATTTGTATAAGTCTGTTGTTTGCCGAATCGAAATACGTAACGGAAAAAGGTCCCTTGCAAGTTCCATTCATTATAAGTTCAGTGTTGAGATAGGTTTGTAAGAAAAACTTGCTTTTGGTTCTTTCGTTTCGTTCGTCTAATTGAATTATACATGCTTCATTAGGTAATAGTTCATTCTTTATGTAATAGCCCAATGCCAACCTTAAAGGATAATTGAATACACGGGCGGTGTTTGAACAAAACCTGTCCTCTAATTTGGCATTGTTGATTTTTATAAAAAACACCTCAAAATAAGGCTTTGTTAAAAAGAATGACAGGAATCGTCTTTTCATAGTTGCATCAAACTGAGAACCCTTCAGTTCCTTAAATTTTCCATTCTCAAACATCTTGCCGCCCTCACGTACAACCTTTCCACTGGCATTCATGCGAGCATCATCGAGTTCACGAAGCCGACTCATGTTAGAAGATACAAAACGCTTATATGCCCGTTGCAGTTTGTCTTTTTCCTTTACGCAAACGAGTGCTATTACAAAATAAGGAAAGCTGGCAGAATTATGGTTATTCACCGATCCAGATTCATCTATATAGATTAACAATAGTTGTCCCCCTAAATATATCATTAAACGCAAAAAATCTTTACTTGCAGCCCCGAAGTTTTTCCATATCAAGTATTATATTAGTTGCGATATAAAAAAACAATACTGTTATACGTAAGTTGCCGCTCCATGCTACATGCACAGCTCCCCCGGCCACATTGGCCGGGGGACTCTCCCTTAACGTTTCCGTTTTTCATGCCCTACTCTCGTAAGTACGACTGGCTCACTGTTAGGTATGTAAACCATAAGTTCACATAGGTCGCATTCGAGGGCTTCGCAAATCAGGTCTAAATGTTCTAAACTTACTCTGGCAGCAATGTCATGGTACAAATCGTTGATGGTGTTAGCTCTGATTCCGGTCTTTCGCGAGAGATCAGCCTGTGTCCACCGTCGTTCGCCAAGTCTGGTAGACAGTAAAATCCGTATCATACGCATTTGCTCCTTTTTCTCAATCTACCAGATATTGCGCTTATTTTCTCGTTTTTGATAATATATATCGAATTTTGATATAAGAAAAAACACCCGTAACACAGGTGTCTCTCCCTTTAAACTCTGGATACCAGTACGAATACCTCGCCAATTACGTACATAATAAGCTCTGGTGTTCGCCCAGACTGATGTTGGTGGAGCATAGGGGATTCGAACCCCTGACCTCAACATTGCGAACGTTGCGCGCTACCAACTGTGCTAATGCCCCATATCATTTGTATTATACACCAGATTTAAAAAAAATCAACCCACTTTTAAAAAACTTGCCATCGCCGTTGACAAACATGTTTCGACGCGATATAATAATCAAGCACGCGATAAACGGCGTATGCGCCCTTAGCCCAGCTGGATAGAGCGTCTGGCTACGGACCAGAAGGTCGGGGGTTCGAATCCCTCAGGGCGCGCCAAAGGAGAAAGGATTACCGTCAGGTAGTCCTTTTTTCATTTGTTCAATAATGCCCGAGGAACACAAAACCATTCAGCAAATGTTTTTTTATTTCCCGATCTTGTAGAGGCACTGCCCCACACATTTTCCGTAAAAATTTACTAAAACCTATTGACAGGGGCGGCGGGGGAAAATATAATACTATCAACCTACCTAATTGGTAGTATTTAGAGCGAATTTATTTTGAAGGAGATACGGTGCTATGTCAAGGATCTTTACCTCCGCCGATCAGCTTATCGGCCATACCCCTCTCATGGAGCTTACCAACATCGAAAAGAAGCACGGCCTCAAGGCAAAGCTGCTTGCAAAGCTGGAGTACTTTAACCCCGCGGGCAGCGTAAAGGATCGCATTGCCAAGGCCATGATAGACGACGCCGAGGCAAAGGGCCTCTTAAAGCCCGGCTCCGTCATAATCGAGCCTACCTCCGGCAATACCGGCATAGGCCTGGCCTCCGTGGCCGCCGCCCGGGGCTACCGCATAATCATAGTTATGCCGGAGACCATGAGCGTTGAACGCAGGCAGATAATGAAGGCCTACGGCGCAGAACTGGTGCTCACCGAGGGCGCAAAGGGCATGAAGGGCGCCATTGCCAAGGCCGAAGAGCTTTCCAAGGAGATCCCCAATAGCTTTATTCCCGGCCAGTTTGTCAACCCTGCCAACCCAAAGGCCCACTTTGAGACCACCGGCCCCGAGATATTCGATGATACCGACGGCAAGGTTGACATATTCGTAGCCGGCGTAGGCACCGGCGGCACTGTAACAGGCGTTGGCCAGTATCTCAAGTCCAGGAATCCCAGTGTTAAAGTAGTCGCAGTAGAGCCAAAGAGCTCCGCGGTGCTCTCCACCGGCGTTGCAGGCCCCCACAAGATACAGGGCATAGGCGCGGGCTTCGTGCCGGACGTACTGGATACAAAGGTATACGACGAGATAATCCCTGTTACCAATGAGGACGCATTCGCTGCCGGCAAGGAGATAGGCAGGAGCGAGGGCGTGCTGGTAGGCATATCCTCCGGCGCGGCACTCTGGGCGGGAATAGATCTCGCAAAGCGGCCCGAAAACGCCGGCAAGACCATTGTGGTGCTGCTGCCGGATACCGGCGACAGGTATCTCTCTACTCCCCTGTTTGCAGACTGATAAATTTACTGTATAATAAAGTGTCCCGGAAATACCGGGGCACTTTTTCCGTACATCGAGGAGGTTTTCCATGGAAATCACCGTTCAAGAGCTTGCTGCTCTCGACCCCAAGGGATACGTGCTGCTGGATATGCGTGGTTCCGAGGCCAGGGAGTACGGGTCAATACCCGGCTCCGTTGGAGTTTCCCCGGAGGAGCTGTCCCGGTATAACGGCGATAGGGGCAAAAAGGTGATAATATACTGTGCCCGCGGACAGGTCAGCCTTGACGCGGCCATAGCCCTGCGGGAGAGAAGCTATGACGCATACAGCCTCTCCGGCGGCTATCTCGCCTGGCTGCAGGACGAGATGGAAAAGCAGGAGGCGGCAGCGCTGTGCCGTCAGGTCGAGGAAAGCATTCGCAAGCGCTTCCACAGCAAAATCTGGTGCTGCTTCACCCGGGCCATACGGGAGTATGAGCTTGTAAAAGAGGGGGACAGGATCGCCGTGTGCATATCCGGCGGCAAGGACTCCATGCTCATGGCAAAGCTCTTTCAGGAATTAAAGCTCCACAACAAGTTCCCCTTCGAGGTGGAGTTTCTGGTGATGGATCCGGGCTACAGCCCGGAGAACCGCCGCGTAATAGAGGAAAACGCCAGAAAGCTCAACATACCCATACACATATTCGAATCAAACATATTCGAGTCGGTTTACCATGTTGAAAAGTCCCCCTGCTACCTCTGCGCCAGAATGCGCAGGGGGTATCTCTACCGCTACGCACAGGAGCTGGGCTGCAACAAGATAGCATTGGGCCACCACTATGACGACGTTATAGAGACTATACTCATGGGTATGCTGTGGGGGGCGCAGGTGCAGACCATGATGCCCAAGCTCCACAGCACAAACTTCGAGGGCATGGAGCTTATACGCCCCCTTTATTACGTCCGGGAGGACGCCATCAAGGCGTGGCGGGACTGCAACGGCCTGCACTTTATACAGTGCGCCTGCAAGTTCACGGACACCTGTACCACCTGCACAAATAATGAGACAAAGTCCAAGCGCATGGAGGTAAAGAACCTCATATGGGAAATGAAAAAAACAAACCCCGGCGTAGAGGCCCATATATTCAGGAGCATGGAAAACGTCAGTCTGGACGCCGTCATAGCCTACAAGACAAAGGGAAGGAAAATTCATTTTTTAGATAATTACGACAACCCTGACGGCGGCATTGAAGAATAAAAAAAGCGCGGCCCGAATTTTTAACCGGCCGCGCTTTTTTCTTAAGCTTATATCACATAATTGTCTGCCATTGGCGCCTTCATGAGGTCCGCCAGAGTTATATTTGAGAAGTAATCCCTTGTCATATCGTAATAGCCCTGCCATACGGGCAGCGTCTTGCACTCCGCAGCCATTTTGCAGGGAGCCGCCCCCTCCTGAAGGCAGGCCACCGGAGCAAGATCCCCCTCCGCCACTCTGAGTATATCCCACAGGGTATACCTATCCGGATCCCGGACAAGACGGTACCCCCCGCCTATGCCGTGAGAGCTTTCGATAAAACCTGCGGCCTTCAGAGGCGGCATTATCCGCTCTATGTATTTAAGTGATATATCCTGCCGGGCAGCCACGTCCTTTATGGGGATATACGCCCCTGTGTTGTGCTCCGCCAGATCTAAAAGTATGCGTATGGAATACCTTCCCCTGGTAGATATCATGGTTAATTTCTCCTTTACCATCAGTTGACAAGAGCACACAAGCCCGAAAGGCTTGTTTTGGGACGCTCCT
>OIZV01000674.1_pt1 | contig 14629 bp, 15 predicted proteins | sample 1588681 | NCBI WGS metagenome assembly OIZV01 (sample SAMN03283281) | human gut metagenome | biome: human-associated habitat; material: feces | host: Homo sapiens | place: Peru | collected 2012
TTAAGCCTTTTTATAAAACTATGCTTGTTGTAGTGTTAGGCATTTTTTGCTTGCTTTTAAGTATTCCTAACAAGGGCTTTTCTGCATAATGCTCACAGGTAACACGATATGAGTAACCTCGTGGTGCTGATATACGTTTAGTGAAACTACTGCTGGCAGAGTTGCTGTATATATCATAATAACAATACTCAGTATAGTCAGTCCAGTCTCCTCCTATGAGTCTTTGCAATTTAATATATGTAAATCCACATTTTGTTACGCCATCTTTACACTCTGTGATTGCGGTTATAACGAGTTGGTTGTTATTGCTTTTAGCCAATTTAAGTGATTTTGTCCAAATCAGATCCGAACTTTTAGTATTGTCTTCAGTGTTATTTATTCCTTCGGCTGTTTCAATAATAGTTTCTTCTGTATTTTGAATCTCCGGATTACACTGTTCATCGCCGAATGTGATAATTTGTAAAGACAATAAGAGAAGAGTTGTCGTAAGAAATAAGGAAATAATCTTTTTCATCATTAAGCTCCTATGATTTAGATGGTTTTTGCGATTTCAACCGCGTCTGAAAAATCAGTGTCTAAGTACACGATATATTGAGTCAGGTTATCCTGATAGGCAATAGAACAAACATCCCCTTGCTCTATTACAAAGACCGTTAAACCGTTTACAGACAATTCCTCGGCTTGGCTGTAACTTGTAGTGTTTTGGAAATCAACCGAAGGGATAAATTCTTCTGATTTAAATTCTCTTATAGATACTCTGCCGGACAACTTATTTGTACTGTAAGATAAAGATATGATTCTCATATCTTCAGTATTATTTTCTGTTATGTTCTCATAAATACAGTCGCTCGATAAAAACATTGCCGGCAGTTTCAAGTCGGAAATATCGTGCTTCCTGAGCTCCGCAGCAATCTCCGTTCCGGGTATTCCGCTTTCATCCTTTTGCTTGTCGAAATGAACCTGTATGTGATTCTCATAGAAAGAGATGGCGCTGTTCTTCACTTTTTTGTTAGTGGCGACGGTTGCTATTCCGGTGGTGACGAGCAGCAGTGCGATAGTAGCGGCTATTATCAGAAGCTTCTTCAGCTTGCCGTTGAAGCGTGACTTTTTTAGCTTATCGGCAGCAGGCGGTTCTGTGATTTTGTCATTGCCTGCGCTGTCGGCTTTTTTCTCCTTGCCGCCGTCTGCCTTCGCTTTGCTGATATAGTACAGGCAGTATTCTATAAGGTCCGGATCCATTTCGGAGTCGTCCTTTTGCAGTTCTTCTTCAATTATATTTTCGAGCTCTTCGACGGTGAGCTCAAGGGAATCGTCATTCAGGATTTTCAAGAGTTGTTTTTTTGTCATATAAATTCCTCCTTACTTATATAGTCTGCGAATTTCAAAAATGTTACGGAAAAATTTTAAATTTTTTGTTTCTCTATCTCTTTTTTCACCATATGCACTATCTTTTTCCGTGCTCTGAAGAGCTTTTGCCGGACATTTGTCTCGGAAAGCCCGTGCCTGGCAGCGATATCTCTTACTCGCATATCCTCCATATAGTAATCCACGACCAGCGAGCGCTCGTCTGCCTTGAGCCGATTCAATATATTGTCCGTCATTTCGTCTATCAGCTCGTCGGAAACGTCGTTGAGCTGCGGCATTTCGACGGCAGAAATTTTCAGCGCGGTTTCATACTGTATTATTCTGTTTATATGCTCTGCTTCTCTCGCTTTGTTTTTGTATTCGTCAATTATCTTGTTGTTCGCAACGCGGGTCAGCCAGGCCTTGGGATTTTTTATTTCTTTACCTGCGCGTCTGGCCTCGAGCAGTGCCATGAACACATCCTGAACGCAGTCCTCGACACAGTCGGGGCAGTCTTTAAGCTGAAAACTGCAAAAGCTTTTTATGTATTCTCTGTAGAGATGCCAGATCTGCATACACTCTTCCGTAATTTCATCTTTCTCCAAATTAACCAATTTCAAATCATCCCCTATATTAATGTCCGATTTTTCGGCACCGTGATTTTATTATACTACAGTTTGTGCAAGCGGGCAATAACACGGGAAAATATGTTTTTTAACTTGCGGCTTTTGACAGAAATGCGGGAGTGCGCCCCTACCGCCGAGCGAGTCGGAGACTCTCAAAAAATTTCAAAAAATTTCAAAAAAACTGTAACATTTTCAGTTTTTGCAGACTATATATATAGGACGTTCAATAAGTCGAAAATCCGCATTTTTGTAAATTTTATCTGCACTTTTGTCCGCTGTATTGATTTGCGGATTGCCTTGTGTTATTCTGTTATAGCTATAACAGAACAGCGGTGTCAGATGCAATGCTTTGGTTTATGCAGAGAAATGAAGTCAAAACGATACATAATTCTTTGAAGATGATAAAGTATTACTCCAAGAGCAGCAATACCAGCGGAAATACATGGAGAAGAGGGATTTTCAGTAGTATATGGTTTTAATGTTTTTGATGTTCTGGAAGGGCTTTATATTAAAATAATGGAGTGGTGAAAACATGAAGCATTTAGCATATTTTTCAATAATTTCATTATTGGTACTTTTCTTTGTTATGCTTATCTCAATATCATTGATAGGCTCCGGTACAGTAGTCACTTCATATGAGGGGTTTGCACTGGATTCAAACGAGAATTTGTATTTGGGCGTATATGGCAAAATCAATGTATACAAAGACGGTTCTTTGTTATACTCCGTTGACGCACATACGTTAAGAGCCTATGCTTTTACTATTCAAAATGATAAAATTTTGATATCAGATGCCGAGACAGTTTATATTATGGATCTGAACGGAAATGTTATCAGCAGCTATGAGGATGCGGATACTTCGCTGTTCAATAAACTTAAAAAAGACAAAAACTCTTTCTCATTGAATGGAAATACCTACAAAATACAAAAAAACTTTGGCAGAAGCAGAATAGTAAAAGACGATGGAAAAGTGATATATCAAATGCCAATTCTCGATTACATAGTCAAAATAGGATTTTTAATTTCAATGGTGTGGCTGGTGGTACTTGCAATATATTTGGTTATTAATTTTCGCAGGAAGGTAGATGTTAGAACAAAGGCTTGTTCGACAGAGCGTGCTCAACGGTAGCAAAAAGCGCATCTATGACGCCGAGTACGGATATGACATGAACAAAAACGTGTGTTATAACAGTGGCCGTGACCACATCTATATTTTTTATACTTGCAGACGATATCACTGGGATAGGGGTAGTTGATGACATTGCAATTATTCCGCTGATCTACATTTTTGAAGTTTTAGAGGAAATAAGTTGATAAATCATATTTTGGAGGCAATTATGATAGAAATATTAAAATTAGCTATGACATTGAAAAAGAATGTATGTGTCTATACTTGCGATTCGGAAATTTCAAAGTTCTTATACGGACGTATAATTTTTATTGACAATGAGTTTTTCGCTTTGTATATGCTCACTCCAAATGGAGAAAATGACGGTATTTTGGTAAAAAAGATTAGCTGTATTACTTATGTTGAGATGGACGGACAGTATGATGAAAAAATGAAAAAACTATGTCCGAATTTCGACGATTTGATTTCAGAGACTCCGATAGATTTTGAAAATGGAAATGCGCTGTTTTCAATAATGCTGGAAGCGTTAAGAACGGGAAAGCCGATTTCTGTTGAGCTGTTGGACAGTGGTGTTGATTCGGTGATTGGTCAAGTTACAGCGGTTAATGAGAAAATATGTACTGTAAGGCAGATAGATGAATACGGATGCGATGATGGTATCGCGTATGTCAATGTCCCGGATATAACTCAAGTATCCTACGCATCTGCCGATAATAGCATTTTGTTGTTGCTTATGACCAAGTGAAAAAATCACAGCTGCACATATATAAGTTAATGTGAGTGTATCATATGTTACATATTGTAACGGTGTAGGAACATATATACCAACAAAATCAATTTCTTACTCGCAAGCGATATCGTATGTTCGCGGAGGAGGTAGCGTATTTACAGATTCAAGAAACAACGCATACAAATTAGCCAAGGCTGTTGGATGAGGGGCTTCTCCTGTACACGATATGCCACATGGAGGAGTAGGCTACTGGAAACATTACCATGCAACTCGAAGAGGCAAAAGAACAGGAGGACATGTGTTTTATGTCTGATAGAATATATTTGAATTATGATGATATTGTTAAAGAAGAATCGGTAGTTGTAGACTATTTAGCAAAAAATTCAGACCGATTTTCCGTTACTGCTGTTATAAAAAGACCTTATTCACAATTGCCTCCCGATTTTAATTATGGTGTACAATTACAACCGTTTGTAGAAAACTATATTTTTGAAAGAAAAGATTGGCTTGTCAATTTTTTAGGTTATATGAGGCATCAAATTATGGTGGTTTGCCGTTGTTGCAAGGAAAGCCGTAAACAACTTTTGCTAATGCCCAATGTTTTTTTGCCTATAGATAACGATATTCCCGAAGATATTTGCTTCTATCGAAATGGCAAATTGTGGTTCGCAACAATTTCACATGAAAAGATTGCGTTTGCGGTAGATGTTACAAAAGCGGATTTGACATTCTTCAAGGAGAATGGGATAAAATCTTATATTTGACCTGCATCATTTCTATCGGGACTTTGATGTAATGCCAAGAGGTCGGATGGGAATCAAGCAAGTACAATACAAAATTCGAACATTATGTTATTGATATGTATCTTGCTTGGTGCGACATTAAGTTGTAAGAAATCAATGTTAGCACTGCTTTTTCGGATAGACTCATTGTTGAAGAGGTTTCAGGAATATCCTGACAAGTTTTGCTTTTGTGGTATCACAACGGCGATGCTTGCCGGTACATAGCAAGTTGCTTGTAACAACAACGTGTCAAAGTTCACTTGACCAATTGCTTGCTGATGGTATATTAGAAATATTTGGAGAGTGAGATATGAACAGAAATGAGTTTATTGCACGTCTAAAAGAAAACGAAATACCGCCGGAAATCGTTTCTTTTGATAGCAGTACGAACGATGGCTATAACATTAGAAAAAATCAACTGTGCTGGGAAGTTTTTTTTTGGGAAAGGGGAAAAGAATATGGCTGCATCGGTTTTCCCTCTGAAAGCAATGCTCTGCAATACCTATACGAAAAGCTTTACAACATATATGTAAAATAAGACTTCAATGTGCCGACAAGAACCGACGCCGAATACTGCGTAACTTGTCCGAAACTTCTCGGAGAAAATGCAACTTAACGACCGCTAAGTCGCTGTCAACAGACGGCGGCTTTTGCCTTTTGGGCATTTTGAAGAGGCATAAGCCGTCTCGTGAGCAATGAAAACAGCGGCCGCAGATGCCGAATATTTTTGCGCATAAAGCCCGATATCATCAAAAATATTCTCTTATATCCAAATAACAGGCGCAAATTTGCTTAGAAAACAAACAATCGGAAACAGACCGAGACGAGGAGATTTTTGCGATTTTGTTCGATATATGCAAGTAATGCGACGCGAGTACGGCAGCAAACCTAATAAGAAAGAACAAAGGTTTATTATTTCGTCGGAATCCCTTGACAGGCTCAAGGCCTTATGCTAATATGCAGACAGAAAGGGCAAGTCCGAGCGATTTGCCGCAAGGGGGAAAGACATAACGACTCGGGCGCAAAAGTGCCGATTACCGTTGTGTTTATTGAAGGTTTTGCTGTGCCGGAAAAATGTTAATGCTTCATTTTTAAGCAAAGAAAGGAGGAAGACCGTACATTAGCATTTTTTTGAACGGCAGAACACTTTTTAGCAAAAACAACTATAGAGAGGGAGAACTCACATTATGAAAAAAATAATAGCAGTATTATTGAGTGTTCTTATTATTTTCTCATCAATGGCTATTGTCGCTTCCGCGGCAACGCAGGACGATGCAGCGGCAGCCGCCGAGGCATTCAACGCCGCCAAGGTTGACTATTCCGGCGTGTATTGGAAAAATACGCCCGATGCGGTCGTCAACTTCCAGATGAAGAAGATAAACAGCCTTTTGGCTCAGATCGTCGCCGAGAAAAACCTCAAGGGCACGTTTTACAGCGACGAGACCGTAACTGTGATTTCCGCAAAGCTTGCGGGCGTTACCAACACAAAGTTTGACTCCATTGACTTCCCCGGTGTTAAGGCTCAGTTCCCGGAGGCATATGAATATATCACCAAGGCTAAGGAAGAAAAGAAGACTTGGGAGACTCTCGGCACCGTTCCCTTCGGTGTAAAAGACAGAGATTCCTTCGTTAAGGCTCTCGGTGCTTTCTCGGCTAACTTCGGCGGAGTTATTTCTCTCGCCTGTGCAATGTCCCCCGACCTGTACAGCGGCGCTATCATTCCGCTTGTTGAGTCCCTTCATGTCGGCAAGATGCTCTCCTTCGGCGAGTACGCAGCGGCCTCCGGATTTGACGGCGGCAAGACCATGGAAATACTTGCAGGCTATGTGGCAGACGCTGTTGAGGCTTTCGCAAAGAATCCCCTCTATTACTTCACAGACGTGCTCCCCGATTTCGCAGCAAGCTATGATGTATTCGCAAAGGCTGTTGAAGCAAATCCGATGGCAGCCGCATTCGGCCTCAAGATGCCCGGCCTCGACACCCTTGTTAAGGGTCTTGCGGCTAACCTTAACGGTCTGAAGCTTCCCGAAATAGACTTTGATAAGCTCGCGGGCATGGCTACCGCAAGAGCTGTTGAAAGCGGCTCCGAAGGCGGCTACGATGTTGAGCTCAACGGCGACAAGGCTGTTGTTTTCGGCGCTATCCTTGATTATCTCAAGAGAGTTCTCGAGGATGATAACAATCAGATGATCATCTACAACTACCTGAGCAAGGTTCTCGGCATCACCGATACCGATTACAGAGATCTCATTGCAGCTATAAAGGCATCCGATATCATCGGAATCGTTGCCGCGCTCAGCTCCATTCTTGATACTCTTCTCAGCAAGGCATTCCCGCTTCCTCCGTTCGTAGACGGAAAGGTTGCCGAGATTCTCAAGACTGTACTCAAAGTTGCGAGATTCCTCAAGGAGTTCATTTCCAGAATTCCCATGCCGCTTGCAAAATAAGTTGAAGGTCGAAGCTTGGTTTTTGACTGATACAATTTAAAAATACGGTCACACGGTTTTAGCGCTGTGTGGCCGTTTTTTTTGTGCGTCAATTTATTCCGCGCTTTATTTAAATTTTATAGGGATTGTCTATATAAACTGTTGACATTGCCTCAAATCGGGAGTAAAATATATATGTAATTAATTAACACGATTAACTAATTACCCGCAGCTCACGCGGGCGAAAGGGGAATGCGAATGAAATTTCGGTCAAAGGGCGGCGCTCTGCTCATAGAAATGCCCGGCGGCAGGTCGATCGAGCTTAATGCCGACACCTTGTTTGTCAGCGTAGGCGAGGTGAAGCCGAGCTACCGTATGAGCCGTGGAAGCTTCAAAATACGGCAGAAAAAGCTGAGTGAAACAAGGCTCTTTCTCTCGCGCGTTAAAGACGGCGACGGCGGCGCGGAGCTTGAGTTATCGAGCAAAAACGGCGGCGCGGTGCTCGCGGTTTCCTTGACGGAGGATAACGGCATATTGAAATTCACTCCGCGCGTTCTCGACGGCGGCAATTACAACCGCCTTGCTTTCAGGCTTCCCGCGTCTCCGGACGAGTCCGTCTACGGCGGCGGAGAGACCTTCGCCGAATTTGACTTGCGCGGCAAGCGGCAGAGGGTGTGGGTCGCCGAGCACATAAACGCCGGGCAGATAGCACGCAAGATAATCAAATCCTCCTTGAACATAAAGGCAGTCGACCGCAAGCAGCGCTATTCAAACTACGAGACCTATTACGCGCAGCCGACCTTTGTGTCCTCGAAAAAATATTTTGTCCACTGCGACACAACGGACTATGCCGAGTTTGACTTTCGCAAAAAGCAGTTTCACGAGATAAGAATAAACAGCGTCTGCCCGATTTATATCGGCATTGCCGAGAGCTTTGAGGAGCTTTCGGAAAAGCTCGGAACACTGCTCGGCAGACAGCCCGAGCTCCCCGAATGGGTATATGACGGCGCGATACTCGGCATTCAGGGCGGCACGCAGACGGTGTACGACAAGCTCGAAAAGGCCGCGGAGCACGGCACTGCGGTTGCGGGCGTCTGGTGCCAGGACTGGGAGGGCAGGCGCGTCACCGCGTTCGGCAAGCAGCTCCAGTGGAACTGGGAGTGGGACAGCGAGCGCTATCCCGAGCTTGACAAGAAAATCTGGGAGCTTAAGGAGCGCGGAGTACGCTTTTTGGGCTACATAAATCCGTTTTTAGCTATAGAGAAACCGCTCTACGCCTATGCCGCGAAGCAGGGCTACTGCGTCAAGGACGCGCAGGGGAACGACTATCTCGTAAAGATAACGACCTTCCCCGCCGCCATGGTGGATCTGACCAATCCCGAGGCGTATGAGTGGATAAAGAGCGTGATAAAGAAGAATATGATAGACTTCGGGCTCGACGGCTGGATGGCGGACTTCGGCGAATATCTGCCGACCGACTGCGTGCTTTTCAGCGGCGAAAATGCCGAAAAGGTGCATAACTCATGGCCTGCGCGCTGGGCTAAGGTCAACCGCGAGGCTCTCGAGGAGACGGGAAAGCTGGGCGAGATTTTCTTCTTTACACGCGCCGGATATACGGATACCGTTAAATACTCCACCCTCATGTGGGCGGGAGATCAGCATACGGACTGGACGGTCGATTTCGGTCTGCCGTCGGTCATTCCCGCGTCGCTCTCGCTTTCGATGTGCGGCTTCGGATTGACCCACAGCGACATCGGCGGATACACCACATTCGCAAAGATGCGCAGAAACCCGGAGCTTTTCATGCGCTGGGCGGAGATGAACGCCTTCAGCCCGCTCATGCGTTCGCACGAGGGCTCGAACCCGGATCTCAACGCGCAGTTCGACGCGAATGAGCAGGTGCTCGCCCACCACGCTAAGTTTTCGCGCATCCACCGCGCGCTCAAGCCCTATCTCATTGATATGGCGGCGCTCAACGCCGAGCGGGGCATACCCGTGACGCGCCCGCTGTTCTATCACTACGACGGCGAGCGCGAGCGAAAAGAGAGCACGGAATATCTGCTCGGGCGCGATTTGCTCGTTGCTCCGATAATAAGGGAGGGCGCAAAGAGCAGGGAGGTTTACTTCCCCGACGACAGGTGGATAAGCATTTGGAACAGCAAAGAATACGGCAGGGGCTGCGCCGAAATAGACGCGCCGATAGGCACCGTGCCCGTATTTTACAGAAAAAACAGCGAATACTCCGAAATATTTGAAAAACTCAAGGAGGCTTAACAATGGCAGCGACGCCCGCAACACTGCAAAACAAAACCTACGGCATAGGAATCAGAGACAAAATAGGCTATGCCCTCGGCGACGCGGCGGGTCTTATGACCTTCGCGCTCGTCGGCTCGTTCCTGCAGGTGTTCTATACGAACGTACTGTATATCGACCCGAAGAAGATAACCATGCTCTTTCTGATAGCGAGGATATGGGACGCGATAAACGACCCGATGTGGGGCGCGGTTGTCGATTCCCGCAGACCCGGCAAGAACGGCAAGTTCCGCCCGTATCTGCGCTGGTTCTCGACCCCGCTCGCTATTTTCGGCGTGCTGATGTTCGTCAAAATACCGGGGCTCAGCGAGGGACAGTATCTCGCATTTGCCTACATAACCTATATCGGTTACGGAATGCTCTATACTATAGTAAATATACCCTACGGCTCCATGGCATCCGTCATAACTACCGATGAGCTCGAGCGCTCGTCTCTGTCGATGTTCCGCTCGATAGGCGCGGGCTTCGGCGGTCTGCCGGGTCAGATACTTCTGCCGCTGTTTGTATATTCGACGGTTGCCGCAACGGGCGAGAGAGTCCTCGACGGCAGCAAGCTGCTCATAGGCGTTGCCGTATTGGCGGCGTTGAGCATACTCGTCTATCAGCTCTGTTACAAGATGACCACCGAGCGCGTTGTGGCAAAGCCGACCGAGAAAAAAGTCAGGGTCAGCAAAACAGTCAGGTCGCTTTTCAAGAACAGACCGTTCATCGCTCTGTGCATAGCGTCAATGCTTTTGATAGCCGTTCAGCAGTATACTCAGACGACCTATCACTACCTGTTCCTCAACTATTTCAAGAAGCCCGAGCTCTATTCGCTCGTCACGGTTTTCACCTATCTGCCCATGGCGCTGCTGCTGCCCGTGCTTCAAAAGATAGTCCGCCGTTTCGGCAAAAAAGAGGCGTGCGCCGTCGGCATGGCGGGGGCGTTTATAGCAAACCTCGTACTGTGGCTCATAGGCACAAAGAGCGTCATTGTGTTCTTCATATTCTGCTTCCTCTCGGGGCTCGGCATGACCTTCTTCGTGCTTGAGGTCTGGGCGCTTGTGACGGATGTTATAGACTATCAGGAGACGCTCTCCGGTCAGCGCGACGAGGGTACGTCTTACGCTTTCTTCTCGTTTACGAGAAAGCTCGGCCAGACCATAGCCGGCGTTCTCGGCACGGGAGTTCTGACCCTCATAGGCTATGACGCGAAGAACCTTACCTCCCAAGCCGTTGACAAGCTTTACAGCGTTTCAACGGCGCTGCCCGCGCTCATGTGCCTGCTCATGGCTCTTTCTCTCGGAGTGTTCTACCCACTGACGAAGAAAAGGCTTCAGCAGTTGAATGAAAATAAACATCAGGAAAAAACAGAAGAATAAAAGGAGCGATATATCATGAAATATTTTCTCGACAGCGCAAAGATAGACGAGATAAAATTTGCATACAACACCTTCGGCATAGACGGCGTGACAACCAATCCGAAGCATATCATGAACAGCGGCAAGCCGTTTTTGACCGTCATAGCCGAGCTCGCGCAGTGGGTCAGAGACGAGGGGATAGAGGGCTATGAAAATTTCCCCGTTTCGGTTGAAATAAATCCCCATCTCGACGACGCCGAGGAAATGATAAAAGAGGCTGAAAAAATAGCCGCAATGTCGCCGAACTTCGTCATAAAGATACCCTGCACCGAGGCGGGCGTGACCGCCGCGCGCAGGCTCGAAAAGAAGGGTATCAGAACTAATCTCACCCTCGTTTTCTCCGCCGCACAGTCCATATGGGCGGCGAAAAACGGCTCTCTGTTCGTCTCGCCGTTCATCGGTTGGAAAGAGGCGAACGGCGAGGATTGCAGGCAGTATATCGCCGACATAGTGAAGATATATAAGAATTACGGTTTCTACGGCAAGACGCAGATAATCTGCGCCGCGATAAGAACGCCCAAGCAGTTTGTCGACTGTGCAACGGCGGGAGCCGATATAGTGACCTGCGGACTCGATGTGTATCTCGAGAGCATAAAGCACGCCTACACCGTACAGGGTCTCGGAATTTTCACAGACGCATGGGACAACACGGTGACGGAGTGAGGTGGGAAAAATGAATATAGGATTCATAGGCCTCGGAATAATGGGCGAGGCCATGTGCGCCAACATAGTAAAAAAGCATGACGGCAAGGTCTTTCTGTATGACCTCGACGGCGAAAAGGTCGAAAAGCTCGCCGCCCTTGGAGGCTTCGCCTGCGCCGACAGTGCGGAACTCGCCGAAAAGAGCGACGTCATAATAACCATGGTTCCGAAATCCGAGCATTCGCGCTCGGTCTATGAGGCTGTTCTGCCCGCCTTGGACTGCACAAAAACCTGCATTGATATGAGCACCATAGACCCCGCCGTGTCCGTTGAAATATCGGAGAAGGTAAAGGCGGCCGGCGCTCGCTTTGCGGATGCGCCGGTAGTCAAGTCGAGACCCGCCGCCGAAAGCGGCACGCTCGGAATTTACGTCGGCTCGGATGAGGAGACGTTTGAAAAGATTCGTCCGATTTTAGCCTATATGGGCAGCAATATTATCCGCATGGGCAAAAACGGTATGGGGCTCGTGATGAAAATCTGCCACAATACGCTCGTAGCGCAGATTCAAAACGGAGTCAACGAAACTCTCGCGCTCGCAAGGAGAGAGGGCATATCGGTAGATGATTTCGCCCTTGCGATTTCCTACGGCGGCGGACAGAATTTCTATCTCGACGGTCAGGCGCAGAACATAAAAAACGAGAACTGGACTACCGCATTCTCGCTCGAAAATATGCACAAGGATCTCGGTATCTGCGAGCGGCTGAGCGCCGAGGCGAATTTCCCCATGCCAGGCATGGAAAACGCCAAGGCAGTCTACGACAAAGGCATGGCGGCGGGACTCGGTAAGGAGGATTTCCGCGCTACTTACAAGGTGGTCAGCGGTGAATAATATGCTTGAAATTTTAAACGCCGTCAACGATGTGCCGGTGCTCTCGGTATTTGACCCCGCGTTTGCGCCCTACGGCAGAGTGCTCAAGGGCTGCGACTTTTCGCGGGCGGACGAATATATGCTCAAGAAAACCGATATCCCCGAGAGCGGAAATATTTATGTCCCGAGCGTGCCGGAGCTTGAGGAATCGGAGCTTAAGTTCGATATCGAAAACACGCTCTACGGCTCGATGCCCGTGCAGATAGGCTTTTGCAACGGCAGGAACACGACCTATAACGGTTTTGAGTATCACAAATGCTCGGAGATAAACTACGCCGTGACGCCGTTTATGCTCGTGCTCGGTCACGTCTGGGATATCAGGGACAACACCTACGATATCCGCAGCGCTCAGGTGTTTTTCGTGCCTGCGGGCACGGCGATAGAGATGTATCAGACTACTCTGCACCTCTCGCCCTGCCGCGTGTGTGACGAGGGCTTTAAGGATATAGTCATCCTCTCCCGAGGCACAAACACGCCGCTCGAATATAAAAAAACGAACGCCGACCCGGAGTCCGTGCTGCTGCTCCAAAGAAACAAGTGGGTCATAGCCCATCCGGAGCGCGAGCCGCTGATAAAGCAGGGGGCACACCCTGGTGTTATCGGCGAAAACAAAGAACTATTCTATAAATAAAGGAACTGATGAAATGAGCGATTTCAAGCTTGCGTATGTCCCCATAGGCGTGCCGACCTTCGAGCTGGTCAGCGCGGGGGAACAGTTTGAAAAGTCTAAAAAGATGCTGCGCTCGCTCTGCGCGGACGCGGTATGCCCCGAGGAGATGCTCTTGTCCGTTGACAAGCTGACGGCGTTTCTCGACGGGCTTTCGCCCGACCTTATTGTGCTCCAAAACATAACCTTTGCAAACTCGGCGTATGCTTGCGAGGTGCTCAAAAGATTTGACTGCCCCATATTGCTCTGGACGCTCAGAGAGCCGGTCATAGACGGCGGACGTTTGAGACTGAATTCCCTGACCGGCGCTTTTTCTGCTGCGAACACGATAAAATATTTCCGCAAAGAGCAGTTCGGCTATGTGTTCGGCTCGCCCGAGGAGGAGAGCGTGATAGCCGAAATCGGCGCATATATCCGCGCGGCGCAGGTCTGTAAAGAGCTGAAGAGCCTTAAAATGGCGAGCGTCGGGCATACCCCGCAGGGCTTCGGCTTCGGCAGGGCGCTCGATGCTGAGATATTGAAAAATTTCGGCGTGACGCTCGAATCGATTGAGGCGCGCGAGCTTATAGAAAAGGCACTTGCATATTCGGACGGCGAGGCGCGCGAGTATCTCGACAGAGCCGCAGGGTGCATGAACGGGCTTGAAAACACCCCGAAGAAGCACGCACTCGATTTTGCGCGGCTTTACAGAGCCTATGACGAATATGTAAAGACAAACGGGATAGGCGCTCTCTCATCGAGATGCTGGCCGGATTTCTTTACCTCGTTCGGCACGCCCGTCTGCGCGGTGCTCGCCATGCTCAACGACATGGGCGTCGCCGCCGCGTGCGAGGCCGACACATACGGCGCGCTGTCGATGTTTATCGGTATGCGCCTTAGCAAAAAGAGCGTGTTCTTCGGCGACCCCGTATCGCTCGACGAAAACGAGAACACGGTCACATTCTGGCACTGCGGAACGGCGGCGTGCTCGCTTGCCCGCAGGGATACGGGCGCTTGCGTCGGAGTCCACTGCAACAGAAAAATAGGCCCTACAATGGAGTTCGGCTGTATGCCCTGCGACAGAGTCACGGTGTTCAGAGTCGGCAAAAAGCCGGACGGGAGCTTCAGATTTTTTGTCGCCTTGGGCAGCGCACTCGATAAGCCCAAGCAGTTTTACGGCACGAGCGCCGTGGTGAAAACGGATTCGGACGCTCGCGAGCTTATAATGAACAGCGTCAGAGACGGCTGGGAGCCGCATTTCGTTGTTATATACGGCGATGTGAAGCATGAACTGTGCGCTCTCGCCGAGATGCTCGGCATGGAGATAAACGAATACTGATATGGTAAAGAAGATACTTTTTCTCTTGGTGGTGTTTTTGACTAACATCATCCAGGGGATAACCGGCTTTGCGGGGACCATGCTCGCTATGCCGCCGAGTGTTATGCTCGTCGGGTTCGACACCGCAAAGCCGATACTAAACGCCCTCGGTCTGCTCTCGGGTATATATATAGTCGCCGCGAACAGAAAGAGCGTCAACAAAAAAGAATTTTTAAAAATTGTCGCCGTGATGTCCCTCGGTATGCTCGCGGGCTTTGCCTTGCGCAGTGTCTTGGCGGGCAGAGAGCGGGTGATGTATATCATGCTCGGGGCGGTGGTTATTCT
>OIZV01000676.1_pt1 | contig 14619 bp, 9 predicted proteins | sample 1588681 | NCBI WGS metagenome assembly OIZV01 (sample SAMN03283281) | human gut metagenome | biome: human-associated habitat; material: feces | host: Homo sapiens | place: Peru | collected 2012
CGGCTGACCCGCGAGCGGCTCCATACGCTGATGGCCTTCGTGATCGAGGGCGAGCGCATCATGCGGGCGCTGGAGCGGCGCTATGGACGTAGGCTGAAGGAAGCGCCGTCGGATATCATTCTCTATTCCTACTGGCTGCGCGAGGGCGCATATGCGGCGGCCCGCCTCGCGGAGAAGTACGGCTGCCCGGCAGTGAGCCGCGCGCACGGCATTGATATTTATGAGGAGCGAAGCGGCGGCTATCTTCCCCTGCGCGGGTATATGCTGAATCTGCTGCGGGGCGCTTATCCCGCTTCGGAGGCCGGAGCGAGGTATATGTGTGAGCGCTTTGGCTTCGGCGATAAGATCACGGCGATGCACCTCGGCTCGGAGGGACCGGAAAAGCCCGCTCCATGGAAACGCGAGCCGCCGTTCCGTATCGTGTCCTGCGCCTTTCTCTCGCCGGTCAAGCGTGTCCCGCTGCTGGCGCGGGCGCTTGCGCTGGTGGACGACGCCGAGATCGAGTGGGTACACTTCGGCGACGGAAGCGAGCGCGCCGCCGTGGAGGCGGAAATTAAAAAGCTTCCGCCGAACGTGAAATGCATTCTCCGCGGCAACACGCCGCATGAGGACATCCTCCGCTACTACCGCGAAACGCCCGTCCATCTGTTTATGAGCGTGAGCAGTTCGGAGGGGGGGGTGCCGGTGTCCATTATGGAGGCGGCCTCGTTCGGCATCCCCGTTCTGGCGACGGATGTCGGCGGCACGGGGGAGATCGTGCGCGGCGGTCTCAGCGGCAGGCTCGTCCCGCCGGAGGTGACGGAGCGGGCGCTGGCTGACGAGATAGGCTCGTTTGTCCGCATGGACAGCGCGGCGTATGAGGCGCTGCGCGAGGGCGCCCGCCGCCACTGGGAGGAAAGCTTCTGTGCCGAGACAAATTTCAAACGCTTTTACGACAGGCTGCAGGCGCTGTAAAGGGCGGCGGCACGGCGCGTGACTTGAAAAAAACGGGCGATAGGCTATAATAGCCGCAAAAGCGTTGGTGCGATCCCGACAGACGGAGAGTTTATGGAAGAACAAAGAACAGTCTTTTCCAATATGATATGGCGCTTCGCGGAGCGCTGCGGCGACCAGCTCCTTACCTTTGTCGTCTCCATTATACTGGCGCGTCTGCTTGACCCGTCCGCCTATGGCGAGCTGGCACTTGTCACGGTCTTTATCTCGATATTGCAGGTCTTTGTGAGCAGCGGCTTCGGCAGCGCGCTCATTCAGAAAAAGGATGCGGACGAGTTGGATTATTCCACCGTCTTTATATTCAACATCGTGTCCTCCGTGCTGTTTTATCTGCTGATGTTTTTCGCGGCTGGACCTATTGCAGATTTTTATGAACTGCCGACGCTCGTCCCCATCATCCGGGTCATGAGTCTGACTTTGCTCATTTCCGGGATGATAAACGTTTTACAGGCGTATGTCACCAAGCATCTGCTGTTCAAGAACTTCTTTTTTGCCACGCTGGGAAGCACGCTGCTGGCTGCTCTGCTTGGTATCTGGATGGCCTACCGCGGCTACGGCGTGTGGGCGCCGGTCGCGCAGAGCCTGTTCAACCAGTTCGCGGACACGGTGATCCTGTGGCTCATGGTGAAATGGCGGCCGCGGGCGCAGTTCTCCTTCCAGCGTCTGAAGGGGTTATTTTCTTACGGATGGAAGATATTGGCCGCTGGTCTCCTGGAGACGATATACAGCCAGCTTCAGCAGCTTTTTGTGGGCAAGCTGTACACGACGGACGATCTCGCCTACTACAACAAAGGCGACACCTTTCCGAGCCTTATTGTCACGAACATCAATTCCTCCATTGATACCGTCATTCTCCCGACGATGGCGAATGTTCAGGATGACCGGGAGCGTGTGCGTGATATGACCCGGCGCACAATTCGTGTGAGCGTCTATATCATGGCGCCGATGATGGTGGGGCTCGCCTGTGTGGCCGAGCCGCTCGTCCGGCTGCTGCTGACGGAAAAATGGCTGCCCTGCGTGCCGTTCCTGCGTGTCTTCTGTGCCATGTATATTCTCTATCCGCTGCACACCTCTAATGTCAACGCAATCAAGGCGCTGGGCTACAGCGGGGTGCTGCTGCGGCTGGAGATAATCAAAAAGGTCATAGGGCTGCTGCTGATCCTGGCGGCGTTGCGTTTTGGGCCGCTAGCCATCGCCTTTGCCACGTTGGTGAGCTTCCTGTTGGGGCTGGTCCTTGACGCCTGTGCCAACAAAAAGCTGCTTGATTACGGCTGCTTCGCACAGCTGCGGGACATCGCTCCCAGCCTGCTTCTGGCGGCGTGTATGGGCGCGTGCGTCATGGCTGTCCAGCTTCTCGGCCTGGGCGATCTTGCGACGCTGTGTATCCAGGTCCCGCTCGGCGCGGGTATCTACATCCTCGGCTCGATACTGCTGCACTTCGACAGCTTTGATTATATGCTTGCTCTCGTGAAAAGCTATTTTCCCCATCGCTGAACCGGTGCCTGCTCAGGCACCTAAAAAAAGGAGGCTGCTATGCCCGGCTTTTTTCTGGCGCTCGACATGGAAACGCCGACTCTGAAAAACTACGACGATACCCGCTGCCGCCGGGGTGCGCTGCGCGGGGACGGCTTCGCGCTGTGCCGCAACACGCTGGACAAGTTCATGGACGACAAGCTCCTGTTTGAGGACGCGGACTATACCGTGTGCCTGGAGGGCGTGGTCTACAACAAAGCGGCGCTGATGCATGGCTATGGAAAAACGGACTGGCGGGAGACGGTGCGCGCGCTGCTGGACGAGCGCGGCGAGCGCTTTATGGAGGCGCTGGACGGCCCGGTGTCCGGCGCGGTGCGTTTTGCGCGGAACGGCTGCTGGCTCGTCTTCACCTCCCGGCTGGGGGAAAAGGCCGTGTTTTACTGGCAGGACGGGCGGCGCTTCGTGTGCGGCTCGCAGCTTGACTATGTGGCCGACGCGCTGCGGGTAAACGGTGTGGAGCGCCGGGCGGACGAGACGGCGCTGCGCCAGTTTCTGGGCTACGGCTGCTATGCCGACGAGTCCACCTGCCTCTGCGGCGTGAAGCGGCTGTATCCGGGAAGCTGTCTCCGCTTTGACCCGGCGAGCGGCGGCCTTGCGGTCGGGAGCTACTATCTGGCCGATTGGCCGGAGGAGCTTGAGGGAACGGAGGAAGAGCTTATCCGCGCCCTGGACGGCAGCTTCCGTGCCGCGATGCAGAAGATACTCGACAAGGATAAGGAGTACGGCTATACGACGGTGCTGGATTGCTCCGCCGGGCTGGACAGCCGGATGGTATGTTATGCGGCGGCGGCGCTGGGCGCTGAGAACGTGCTGGTGCAGAGCTATGGCCAGAGCGGCTGCGCGGATATCCGCATCGCGGAGAAGATAAGCGCGGAGCTGGGCTTCGATTTCGTGTGCCGCACGCTGGACAACGCCGACTGCATGATGCATATTGAGGACAATATGCGCATGAACAGCGGCAGCGCGTCGTACTACCACATTACCGGGGGCGTCGCCATGCTGAAAATGCTCGACCGGGGGCGCTTCGGCCTGGAATGCACGGGGCTGCTGGGCGACGTGGGCGCGAGCGCCTTTTATGACGAAGAATACGACGGGGACAAGATCGATAAAAACTACCTCCGCTTTCGGAATAGTCATCTTCTGGAATATGGGGGGGATTTTGTATGTCCTGACTCGGCGGACGGACGCTTCCGCTGGCAGGTCAACGACCGCTTCTGGTTTTACACCCGCGGCTGTCTGTTCGGGATGAGCTCTTATTTTCTGCGGCAGAATTTTATGGAGGCGGCCACGCCGTTCGGCGATCCCGAATTTCTGCGGGTATATCTCCGTATTCCGCGTATGCACCGCGTTCGGACGCAGCTTCTGAAAAAATGGCTGCTGCGGTGCTATCCGGCTGCGGGACGTTATCCCTACGGGGAGAGCGCGGTGCCGCTGAAGTGGAGCAGCGGCCGCTGGGCGCGGCTCGCGCACTATTACGACCGGCTGCGGGAGGAGATAGGCGGCCGGCTGCACCCGGACAGACCGCAGGGGATGAACGACATTTCCTACTGGTACCGGCATAACGGGCGCTTCCGCCATATGGTCGGGACGTACTGGGAGGAAAATCTGGACGCCTGCCGCGCTTATCCCGCGATCGAGGCGCTGCTGCGCAGGATGTACGCCAGCGATGTGACAGGCGATAAGCTCATGGCGCTGTCCGTGCTGGCGATGTTCCGGCTGTATATCCGTTGAATCGGAAGAAAGGGGAAGCATGGAGACGGCTGTTGCAAAGCTGCTCAACGGCATATATCGAGCGATGCCCAAAATGGGGAACCGGGCGAAGGACAAGGTGTTCACCGTGTCCCTGCTGCTGCTGTTTCTGATGATGTTCGCGGACAGCAGCGGGCTGGTGCCCATGCGTTATCTGTACTGCTACAGCTTCGGCTGCCTGTGCCTCGGCGTGACGGTGCTGGCCAGCCTGCGCGGCGAGATCGCAGCGGTGCGCTTCCGGCGGCCGCTGGTTTATATCTGGATGCTGTTCGGCCTGCTTCAGGTCGTGTCCGCTTTTATAAACAGCGTGGACTATCTGGCGGACGCCGTTATGTTCCTTGCGGGCTTTCCGATCGTGTACGCGGCGTGGGGGAGCATGGGCTTTGACCATGCCTTCAGGCTGCTGCGGCGGGCGGTCATTTACTCGTTTATTGTCATGCTGCCGATCAACGCGGTACTGTTTCCGATGACCGGGGCGCATTACAACGGCCTGTTCGCCAATGAGAACGGCTTTGCGTTTTATCTGACGGCGGTGTTCGTCTGCCTTCTGCCCTGCGTTTTTTCGGAGGAAAAATCGAAAAAATGTGCGGGCTTTATCGTTCTGGAGGGTATATGCGCGGCGCTGCTTTATTACTCCAACTCGCGCTCCGGACAGCTTGCTTCTCTGGTGGCGCTTGCGGTATTTCTGGCGATGGAGTGGAAGGCCGGGCGGATGCGGAAAAAGCAGCTGCTGCGGCTGCTCATCCTGGCCGTGGCGTGCGTTTTGCTCTGCCTGCTTCTGTTCCCCCTGCTGGCGGTCACGCTGTACGTTCCGCGCATGGCCTTTGACGAAGATAACCGGTTTCGTCTTCTCAGCATGGCCGACGTTCAGTGGGGGCAGATATTCAGGGTGGCAAAGGAAAAAATGCAGGTGAGCGGCCTGAGCGCGGACAATATCTCATCGGGGCGGATCGCGCTGTGGGCGGAATTTCTGCGAAGCCTGAACTGGACGGGACATGAGACGGGCTTCGGCGTCTATGTGCCATCGCGCGGGCAGGTATACGCTACGGCGCACAACTATTTTTTACAGCAGGCGGTCTCGCATGGGATACCGGCGGGGCTCATCTCGCTTGTGCTGCTCGTTTATGCGGGGATACTGACGCTTGTGGAGACCGTCCGGCGCAAGAGCGCGCCCGAGTATCTTTTTACGCTCACGATGTCGATAGCCTTCGGCGCTATGGCAATGCTGACGAGTATGGAGGTGATATACACCTTCCCCGCTACGCTCGTCTATTTCCTGGCGCAGGGAACGGTGTTTATACGAAATGAGGCGTCCCGGGATGGTACGCCGGAGGAAGGGAAAAAACTATGACTTATGGACTGATCGGCTGCGGGATGATATCGCCAAACCACATAAAGGCGGCGCTCGACAACGGCCTTGAAATCATCGCGCTGTGCGACGTGGTGGAGGAAAACCGGCAGAGGGCACTGGCGCTCATCCCGGAGGAAAAGCGGGCGGGTGTGCGGCTTTACGCCGACCACCGGGAGATGCTTGACGAGCTCCATCCGCAGCTCGTGGCCATCGCGCTGGGCAGCGGGCAGAAAAAGCGCCTCGCGTGCGACTGCATGGCAGCCGGGAGCAGCGTTATCGTGGAAAAGCCGATTGCACTTTCTCTGGCAGAGGCGGATGAGATGATAGCGGCAGCCGGAAAATACGGCGTGAAGCTCTGCGTCAACCATCAGCTCCGCTTCGGAAAAACCGTCCGCGCCGTCTGGAAACAGGCGCGGGAGGGGCAGTTTGGCCGCCTGCTGTACGGCACGGTACAGGTGCGGCGCAACCGCAACAAGGCGTATTTTGATGCGGCGAAATGGCGCGGCACATGGGCGCAGGACGGCGGGACGCTGATGAACCAGTGCATCCACTATACGGACCTGCTCCAATGGTTCATGAGCAGCCCCGTTACGGAGGTGTTCGCCTATACGGACAACTGCCTCCACCCCTATACGGAGGCGGAGGATATGGGACTGGGGCTGGTTCGCTTTGCCAACGGCGCGTATGGGCTGATCGAGGGGAGCATCGATACCTACCCCAAAAATCTCAGCGACGGGATGAGCCTGTTCGGGGAAAACGGCTGCGTCGTGCTGGACGATAAGAGCCTTGAAAATGTGCAGGCGTGGCGCTTCGCGGAGGGGCCGCAGAGCCGGGACGAGGCGCTTGCGGCCTATGGCATCGAGGATATGGGAAGCGGGCACACCCCGCTGTATGCCGACATGAAGGCCGCGCTGGAGCAGGGGCGCGAGCCGCTGTGCAGCGGCGAGGAGGGACGGCGGGCGCTGGAGCTTGTGCTCGCGTTCTATAAATCCGCGGCGGAGGGGAAGCCGGTGCAGCTTCCGCTGACCGGCTGCGCGACAACGGATTTTATCGGGAGGTTTGACCATGAGTGATTATTTTGTGCATGAGAGCAGCTATGTGGACGACGATGTGGAGATCGGCGCGGGCACGAAGGTCTGGCATTTCAGCCATATCCTGCGCGGAGCGCGCATCGGAAAAAACTGCTCGCTGGGGCAGAATGTGAACGTCGGCAACAACGTCCATATCGGCGACGGCTGCAAGCTGCAGAACAATGTCTCGGTCTATGAGGGCGTGGAGCTGGAGGACTATGTATTCTGCGGGCCGTCCTGCGTGTTCACGAACGACCTGACGCCGCGCGCGAAATATCCCAAGGGGAGCGCGGGGTATAAAAGGACGGTCGTCCATGAGGGCGCGTCCATCGGCGCGAACGCTACCGTCGTGTGCGGCCATGAGGTCGGACGCTGGGCGATGATCGCCTCCGGCGCGGTCGTCACAAAAAACGTGCCGGATCACGCGCTGGTCGCCGGCGTACCGGCCGTGCGCATCGCGTGGGTGTGCGAGTGCGGCGCCGTCATGCGCGACGGGCTGCGCTGCCCGGTATGCGGGCGCGAGTATGAGGAATGTGACGCGGGGCTGCGGGAGAAGAAGTAAAGCGTGCCGGCCGGCGGAGGAATACGGCGTGGGAAGGCGCGGCCCGCTTCGGCAGGCGGCCGGAAGCCGTTGAAAGGAGCCGGCCGGGAAAAGCGCCTGCGCGCCGCACGGAAAACATATAGCCGCACGGCTTGATTATTCTGTCGAACATGCTATACTGAAGCATGTGCCGCGCAGCGCGGCACGAAGCCGGAAACGGCGTATAGGAGGATATCTGTCATGCAATTTCGTGATTTGAAAAAACAATATCAGATGCTCAAGCCCCAGATGGACGAGGCTGTCACCCGCGTGATGACGGACGCAAACTTTATCTCCGGCGCACAGGTGGGGCAGCTTGAAGGGCGGCTGGCGGAGTATGTGGGCGTGAAGCACTGCATCAGCTGCGGCAACGGCACGGACGCGCTGAAGCTGGCGGAGATGGCGCTGGGCATCGGCCCCGGCGACGCCGTGTTCGTTCCCGACTTCACCTTCTTCTCCTCGGCGGAGACGGTGGCGGATCTCGGCGCGATGCCGGTATTCGTGGACGTGGACGCGCACAGCTGCAACCTCTCTCCGGCGGCGCTGGAGGCTGCGGTGGAAAAGGTCGAGGCGGAGGGAAAGCTCCGTGCGCGGGCGGTCGTGCCGGTTGACCTTTTCGGCCTGTGCGCCGACCATCCGGCGATACGCGCCATTGCGCAGCGGCATGGCCTGCTCATCGTCGAGGACGGCGCGCAGGGCTTCGGCGGCATGATCGGCGGCAAGCGCGCCTGCTCGTTCGGCGATGTGTCCACGACCTCTTTCTTCCCTGCAAAGCCTCTCGGCTGCTACGGCGACGGCGGCGCGGTCTTTACGGACGACGACGCGCTCGCGGCCCAGATTCGCTCTTTGTGCGTGCACGGCAAAAGCGGCAGCGACAAATACAACAACATCCAGCTTGGTATGAACTCCCGCCTTGACACGATACAGGCGGCGGTGCTTGATGTGAAGCTCACGGCTTTTGCCGACTATGAGCTGGAGGCGGTGAACAATGCGGCGCGGATGTATACCGAGCGTTTGGCCGGAAAGGTGATAACGCCGGTCGTGCCGGAGGGCTTTTATTCGAGCTGGGCGCAGTATACCATCCAGCTTCCCACGCGCGAAAAGCGCGATGCGGTGCAGGCGGCGCTCAAGGCGCAGGATATCCCGTCCATGATCTACTATCCCCGCGGCATGCACCAGCAGGGCGCGTTTTCGGCGCTGGCGTATAACGGCGAGTGCCCGAACGCCGAGCGTCTGTGTGGCACGGTTCTCTCCCTGCCGATGCACCCCTACCTCGATGAGGCGGCCGTGGACGCGATATGCCGCGCTCTCCTCGCGCAGCTGTAAGACAGGAACAATAAAAATCCATGGGGCCGTGCGCCTCATGGATTTTTTTGTACCCGGCGTCTTTTCCGGGGCAATGCCGTCCCGTCCCGAACGAAAGCGTCTCCGTCTCCCCCGCTCGTGACGATCCGGAGCCTTTCGTTTTCGCGGCGGGCGGGATACGGCAAGACGCTTGTATTTGGCGGGCATATGTGGTAAAATGCGGCTGAATGCCGGCAGACCGGACGCCGGGCCCGGCGGGGCGGAACGGATGGCGGCGGCGCGCCGCATCCGCATCGCCGTCGCGGAAATGGGCTCGCGCGCCGGCAAAGAGGAGATACACCGAACAAACAGCCATTGCCGCGACGGATCCTGTCGCGGCAATTTTGAAAGAGAGGACAATGCGCCATGCTTCAGATGTTAAACGGGAAAAAGGCGGAGCGGCTGCTGCGGGCGGCGGCCTGCATTCTGATGGCGGTGTGCGCGGCGCAGTTTCTGCTGACGGAGATACGCTTTGCGCTCAAGGCGCCGTTTCTGGATGTTCTGCCCTATCCGGTCGCGCTGCTCGTCCTCTGCTGGATCGTGCGCGGCGATTTCCGCTGCCGGCCGCTCTACTGGCTGGGGCTGGTGTTTATCGTCTGGTTCGCGGTCACGCGCCTGCTCATCGGCGACACGAGGGATCGTACTCCGTATTATTTTCTGGTGGAGATAGGAATACTTTATGCTTTTGTATTTCCCTTCGCCCACGCGAGCGGCGACGCGGAGCGCCTGCGCTTTTTTGACGGCTTTGCCGCCGCCTTCACGGCGCTTGTGACGGCGGGGTCTCTGGTGGGGCTGTGGGCGGTCGTCGGAAGCCGGGACTGGCTGGTCTGGAACGGCGGCTACCGGATCGGACTGGACGAAGCGCTGCGGCTGGAGATATTGGGCGTCAACCCCAACGGCTGCGGCGTATTCATGGCGCTGGCCATCCTTCTGAGCTTTTACCTGCTGGCGCGGCACTGGAAGCCGGCGCGGCTGGCGCCGGCGCTGGCGGCGGCTCTGATCAACTACTGGGCGCTGGCGGCGACGGACAGCCGGACGGCGGAGATCTCGTTTTCCGTGGCGGCGGGTGCGGCCGCGGCGGCGCTCACGTTCGCGCTGGTAAAGAAAAAGACCTGGCTGCGGGCAATGGCCGCGCTGTGCGCGGCGGCGCTGATGGCCGCGCTGTGCTATTTCGGCTTCGGAGTCGGCGTGCGGACGATAAACGCGCTGGCCAGACAGGATGGGGACAGGCGCGAAGCCGTCGTGGAGACGGACGAAGACAGCGGCGCGGCCGCGCCGGTCAGGGAGATCGAAAGCCGCGGGCAGGGCGATTTTTATACGAGCGGGCGCATGGATATCTACAAAAGCTTTTTCGCCTATCTGAAGGACAAGCCGTCCGTGCTGCTGCACGGCGCGGATAACTTCACGATCCGGATGATGACCTCCTACGGGATGGAGGAGCGGCTTGCCAACATGAAGCTGAGCCTGCACAATTCGTTTTTCCAGACGCTTGCCACGGTGGGACTGCCGGGGCTGGGGCTTATTCTGGCTATATGCGTGTGGCTGCTGATCGGCTCGCTGCGGCTGCTGTTCGGCCGGGAGCGGCGCGCGTGGGAGAGGCTGCTGCCGACCGTGCTGCTGCTGCTGATCGTCGATTCGATGGCGGAAAGCCCGCTGTTCGTGCCGTTCGATCAGACCTCGAACGGTATATTCGATCTTATTTTCTTCCTGTGCGCCGGCTATGTGGCGGAGCTGGGACGGAAGGAACGCACGGGCGCGCGGCGGGGCTGACCGCACGCGGCGGCATAAAAGACCCGGAAAGAGGGGGAGCGCATGGAGGATATCCGACAGGCCGGATTTCTGCAGGAATTCATCCGCACGATGGAGAATATGTATGCCCATGGCTGGGATGAGAAAAACGGCGGGAATCTGAGCCTTCTGCTGGAGGAGGAACAGCTCCGGCCCTATCTGGCGGCGGACGCGGTGCGGCGGCGCATGGATACGGGCTTCGCCTGCCCCACTCTGGCCGGGCGGTGCCTGCTCATCACCGGGACGGGAAAGTATTTCAAAAACGTCCGATTCCGGCCGCAGGACGATCTCGGCGTGATCCGCATCGCGGACGACGGGGCGGCGGAGCTGCTCTGGGGCTTTGAGGACGGCGGGAGCTTTACATCGGAGCTGCCGGCCCATCTGATGAGCCACAGCGCCCGGCTGGCGGCCGACCCGGCGCACCGCGTCGTGCTGCACTGTCATCCGGACGCGCTCATCGCCATGACGCACGTTCATCCGCTGGACGAGCGGCGCTTCACGCGCACGCTGTGGAAGATGTGCACGGAGGCGATCATCGCGCTGCCCGAGGGGGCGGCCGTGCTTCCGTGGATGCTCTGCGGCACGCAGGCCATCGGCGCGGCGACGGCAGAGAAAATGGCGCGCTGCCGGCTCGTGGTCTGGGCGATGCACGGCGTATACGGCGCCGGAAGCAGTCTGGACGACGCCTACGGCCTTGTGGAAACGGCGGACAAGGCGGCGGGCATTTATCTGCGCATCGCGGGACTGCCGCACGGGGACGGGATCCCGGACGAGGGACTGCGGGCGCTGGCGGAGCGCTTCGCGCTGCCCGTGCGGGACGAATGGCTTGACGGAACCGAAAACTGAATTATAAACGGAGGACGGAGTATGAAAAAAGCGCTTGCGATCATCCTGTGCATGGCCGTGTGCCTGAGTCTCGGCGGCGCGGCTCTGGCCGCCTCGGGCGAGGCGCGGCCGAACGACCAGCAGTACGGACTGGAAAACGAGACGAACAGCGCCATCGTTGTGGAAAACGGGACGCTGACCGAGCATCCCGAATTCGGCCGCATCGAGCTGGCGGAGGGCGGAACACTGCGCGCGGACGCGATCTCCGGCGTTCGCGTGACCGGCGCGGACGACGCCTCCAACGCCATCTATATTGCCTCCGACGACGATGACGTGCGCTTTACCATCGGCGGCGCGGAGGATTTTTATGAGGTCGAGGGCATCGGCTCGTTCAATTCCGTGCTGGAAACGCGCGGCCCGTCGAGCGACCCGGACAAGGAATGCTGGTACGGCGTGGGCGTCACGTCGGCCGGCGGCTGGCTCACGCTCGACAATGTCTACATCCGCACCGAGGGCTACCGCGCCAGCGCGCTGTATACGCCCTCCGGTGACCATGAGACGAATCTGATCGTCAAAAACAGCGTCCTGCGCGCCGACGGCGAGCCGGGCGGCTTCATGCCGGACTTCAAGCTCATCGTCGGCTCCTCGCGCGACACGCTGCTGCTCGGCGAGGATATCTGGCTGTACAACTCCGCGTTCATCGCGCGCGACTGGGGCGCGATCAGCCACGACGCCAATACGGTCGGCATCCATATGTACGCCGTCAACGACTACGCCGAGAGCTACAGCGGCGGCTATGCGCTTTACGCGCTCAACGGCATTGAAAACGATCTGTACGGCTGCAAATTCGTCTCCGCGCAGTACGGCATGTTCGTCATGGGGCAGGGCATGGCCCTGCTCGACCGCGTGGACGCGGCGGACGAGGCCGCGCTGGCCCAGGCCGACGGCTGCAACTTTGACGATACGCTCACGCCCGACGGGCGGACGCTCGTGGCCGGCGCGTGCAACGCGGTCGTGTTCCACGTCAACGGAAACATCATGGAGCCGGGCGAGCTGACGGTGCGCGGCGCGGTGCTGTCCACCATGCCGGAGGACATAAGCTCCGACTACGGCAGCGAGATGCATTTCGATCTGGACAGCTATCTGCTCAGTCCGGTGAAATACGGCGAGAGCTGGTTCTATATGGAAAACTGCCTCGGCTCGCTCATCACGACGCGCAGCCACGGCGCGGTCATCCGCTTTGAGCCGGGGTGCGAGCTGCGGCCGGCCAACGGCGTGCTCGTCCAGACGATGATCGCCTACGATCCCGGTGTGGGCAACATTTTCCGCGACGCGGCGGACAGCCGGGAGCTGAAGGACGTGACGATCTGCATCGACGCGCCCGTTTCCGGCGATATCCTCCATCAGGACTATCAGCGCGATATGCATATAAACGTCGCCTCGGATTACCGCGGCCGCGTCACGACCGGCTCGATCACCGCCTGGAACGCTCTTTGGAGCCCGGAGAATCTGGCCGCGCTGCTGGAACAGGGCGGGCACAGCCGCGATTTTGAGCTGGACGGCGAGACGGTGCAGAACATCCGCTCCTGCCTCGTGCGCGAGGAGGACGAGACGGCCTACACGGCGCGTCTGGGCGCGTACATGACCGTTTCGGACGGCGGCGTCTGGACTGTGGAGGGCCGGAGCAGCCTGCTGTCCCTTACGATCGAGGACGGCGGCGCCGTCGCGGCGGCGGAGGCTTATGTCGGCTGCGCGTTCGGGGCGGACGGTTATCTCGATCCCGCGACGGGCACGAGGCTGGACGCGCTGACGGCGGGAAGCTATGAAAACGTCGTGCTGATCGGCGCGGACAAGGCGCTGGGCGCCGTGGAGCGCGGCGGCGAGCTGTATGTGCCGGTCGAATCGCTGCGGGAGCTTCTCGGCGGCGCGGAGGCCGTTTACGGCTGCACGCGCGAATTCGACGAGGAAACGGCCTCGCCGGACGCCGTGAATCTGGCCACGGGCGAGATGGAGCTGGACGGCGCGGCGATATTCCACTGGGAGGGCAGCGCCGTGCAGGATTCCGGCCGCTCGTCCATCGTTGTGCGCAACAGCTACATCCGCGGCGACACGGAGGCGTCCACGGAGCCGCTGGCCGGCAACCCCGGCAATCTTCTCGTGGCCGGCTCCATCCGCACCACGCTGGCGCTCGGCCAGAGCCAGGCCTATTACATCAACTCCACCATCGTCTCGCGCAACTGGGCGGCGCTGTCCACCGACGGCGCGGAGCCCGCGCTGGAGGAAGGGGAGAAGGAGCTGAGCCTGTATGCCTACGGCAGCGACGCGGTCACGCAGGACGGCGGCTACGGCGCGTATTCGGATCTGTTCTGCAATCTTTACTGCTTCGGCAGCCGCATCCGCGCCGCCGAGATCGGCATCATCTCCGGCACCTACGGCGCCGTGACGGTCGGCACGCTGGCCGACGGCGAGGAAAATGCGGAGCTGGCGGCGCGCCTGACGGACGACGACCGGGCCGCGCACAGCGATGGGACGCAGGGCAGCGTGGTCGAGGGCGGCCGCAACGCGCTCATGATCCACAGCGTCAATCTTCCGCCCTACTGGGCCTACGAGGGCTATTCACAGGCGGAGCTTCCGCTTTACAGCACACCGGTGTCCGTCCGCGGCTCGGTCCTGCGGACCGATCTGTCTCTGGACGGGAACGTTGCGTATGAGCCGCAGAAGCAGGCGTACATCGACCATACCGCCGGCAGCGTCGTTCTCATCAAGTCCACGAACGTGGACATGACGGTCGAGGACAGCGTGCTGGCCGCCGATCCCGCCGGCACGGGCTATATCATCCAGTCGGTGTACAACAACGACACGATGTTCATGAACGCCGTCCCGGACGGCGAGCAGTACCCCGGCATCCGGGTGACGCTGCGGAACATGAGCGCCGCGGGCGGCATCAGCCACGAGGACTATCAGCGCGACATGTATATCCGGCTGGAAAACTGCGCCTACACCGGCGCGGCGAACGGCTATGACTGCGCCCACTGGAACGCGGCGGGCGCGGCCGAGGGCTTTGACAGCTACTGTCTTGGCGCGGACTATGCCGCGCCGCACGGCCTGTACATGACGCTGGCGGACGGCGCGAGCTGGACGGTCACGGGGCGGTCGGAGCTCATGGGGCTGACGATCGGCGAGGGCTGCGAGCTGCGCGGAACGATGACGGTGGACGGCGCGGCGGTCGAGCCGGCGCCCGGTGAATACAGCGGACAGATCGTGCTCATGCCCTGACGAAAAGTTTTCAAAGCGGCGGCGTGTTCCGGATTTCCGGAATACGCCGCTGTTTTTGGAAGCCGAACAGGCGAAAATAAACCACCAGTTCAACTGGTGGATGGTAAGGA
>OIZV01000682.1_pt1 | contig 14522 bp, 9 predicted proteins | sample 1588681 | NCBI WGS metagenome assembly OIZV01 (sample SAMN03283281) | human gut metagenome | biome: human-associated habitat; material: feces | host: Homo sapiens | place: Peru | collected 2012
ATTTGCACCATAAGGGATGGCTTTTGTACTGTCTGCACAATCTGGGGCAGTTCAGAAAAGAGGAGGCTGTCTTTTTATTCCGATCGATCGTCTCGAATCGGTTTGATTATTCTTTTATACAGGACGATAAAGCAGATGATTGAAACGACGGATGCGGCGAAATCGGCGATTGAATATGACCACCAAACGAGGTCGTCGTTGCCGATTGAAAGACCGTATCTCGCAAGGATATAGGCGATTGGAATGAGCACGACAAGCTGACGGATAAATGAGCTTATCATTGAGAAAATACTCTTTCCGAAGGACTGGAAAACGCCGCTGAGGGCAATATTTGCGCCTGCAAAAAGGAAACTCACGCTGATTATTTTCAACGCCGGAATACCGATTCTGAGCATATCGGGAGTTGCCGAGAAAAATCCAAGCAAAACCTTGGGCAATGCAAAGAAAAGAATTGCGCCGATAATGCTGAATACCTCTGCGTACACGACCGAAAGCTTGATAGTTTTTATCATGCGCTGCTTTTTCATTGCGCCGTAGTTGTAGGCGATTATCGGAATAACACCGTTGTTGAGGCCGAAAATCGGCATACAAATGAAGCTGTTGAGCTTGAAAAATGCACCAAAGACATTGACGGAAAGCTCCTTGCCAAGTGTATATGCAATGAGGATTTTGTTCATGAAATATGTCATGACGGAGCCGATGGCAACCATGAGAATCGACGGAACACCGATTTTGTAGATTTCGCCGATGAAGCGTCCGCTCGGCTTAAATTTCTTGAAATCAAGGTGAAGATCGGGATTCTTGCGTCGGTTGAAATAAACGGCAAGTATAAAGGCGATAATCTGACCGATAACCGTTGCGATTGCCGCACCTTGTACACCCATTTTAAATACGAAAATGAACACCGGATCAAGAATGATATTGATAATTGCACCGACGCCCTGGGTTATCATCGTGTAAAAGGTTCTGCCCGTTGACTGCAAAAGACGCTCATACATGATCTCAAAGAAAATGCCGAAGCTTGCACCGCAGCAAACCTGAAGATACTTTGTGCCCTCGTCAATAATATACTGCACGGAGGTCTGAGAGCTGATGAAAAGTCTTGAGCCAAACACGCCGAAAAGGAAAAAAGCTATCGAACTGAGCAAGGCAAGAAAAACGCCGTTCTCGGCAATTTTATTCGCACGTTCACCGTTCTTTTCTCCGAGTGCACGGGAGATGAGCGCATTAACGCCGACCGCCGTACCTGTTGCGAAGCCTATCATGAGGTTTTGTGCAGGGAATGAAAGCGAAACTGCCGTGAGTGATTCCTGGTTGACCATAGCAACGAAAACCGAGTCAACGATGTTGTATAATGCCTGAACGAGCATGGAAATTATCATTGGCAGCGACATGTTGATAATAAGCTTGTTTACGGGCATAACGCCCATTTTGTTTTCTTCCAAAACGTCCTCTCCTTTCGTTTGCATGCTATTATAACATATTACGAAATAATTTGCTATACAAAGTTCACAAATTGCAACATATATATTTTGTGCAGAATTGCAAGGTATAATGTGGTGAATGTATAAAAAAACAGCCGCAGCGGAATAAAACACTGTGGCTGTAGGTTTATTTAGAAACAAATTATTCTGCGATAACTTCTTTGAGTATCCGAATAGCCTTTTTAAGGTCATCCCAATCAATGTTGAGAGAGGGGAGAAGTCTAACCTTTGTCTTAGCTGTCAGGACAAGCACGCCCTTTTCGATGCAGGCATTGGCAACTTCCTTTGCAGGCTTTTCAGTCTCAACGCCGATCATAAGTCCGAGACCGCTGACGGATTTAACGCCCTTTGCACCCTCAAGCTCAGAGAAGATATATGCCGATTTCTCTTTAACCTCATTGAGAAGCTTATCATCGATTCTCTTGATGATGTTGCATGCACCTGCACAGCTTACAGGGTTGCCTCCGAAGGTTGAACCATGCGATCCGTAAGTGAGAACATTCTCAACATTTTCGCCGAGCATTGTGGCACCGATCGGAAGTCCGCCGCCGAGGCCCTTTGCCGTTGTAACAATGTCGGGCTGAATTCCGTAGTGCATATAAGCGTAAAGCTCACCTGTTCTGCCGTTACCCGTCTGAACCTCGTCGATGATGAGAAGCATATCTTTCTCTTTAACAAGCTCTGCAACCGACTTGACGAAATTCTCATCAAGCTTGCAAACGCCGCCCTCGCCCTGAACAAGCTCCATCATAACTGCGATGCACTTGTCGGTATCGACGAATTTCTTTACGTCGTCAAAATTATTGGCCTCGGCATAAACAAAGCCATCGGGGAACGGTCCGAAATCCGTATGGAAAACATCCTGACCCGTTGCCTTGAGCGTTGCGATCGTTCTGCCATGGAAGCTGTTCTTAAGCGTGATTATTGTCGAATGGCTCTCGTCTCCGTATTTATCAAAAGCATACTTTCTTGCGACCTTGATTGCACACTCATTAGCCTCTGCACCGCTGTTTGAGAAGAAAACCTTTTTCATTCCCGTTCTCTCGCAGAGAAGCTCGGCAAGAGTTGAGCAGGGCTCGGAATAGTAGAGGTTTGAGGTGTGGGGGAGAACGGAAAGCTGGTGCGTAACAGCCTTCTGCCATTCGTCATCGGCAACACCGAAAATGTTTACGGCGATTCCACTGCCGAGGTCGATATATTCTTTACCGTTGCTGTCCTTGAGGATTGCACCCTTGCCGCTGACAAGCTCAATGGGGAATCTTGCATAGGTGTTGGCAACGAACTGCTTATCATTTGATGTTATGCTCATTTTTGTCAGACCTTTCTTATTTATCTCCCTTGACAAACATCGTTCCGATGCCCTCGTCGGTGAGAACTTCTATTATAATTGAATGCGGAATTCGTCCGTCGATAACAAAAACTTTTCGAACGCCGAGATTGATGGCGTCAACACAGCATTGCACCTTGGGAATCATGCCGCCGGAGATTATTCCGTCGTCCATGAGCTTCGGAGCATCCTCAACAAAAATCTTTGAAATAAGAGTTGCAGGGTCATCCTTATCCCTGAGAATTCCTGCAATATCGGTCATGGAAATAAGGCTCTCCGCCTTGAGCCTGCCTGCGATTCCCGCAGCAACCGTGTCGGCGTTGATATTGTATGTATTGCCCTCATCGTCAAATCCGACGGTTGAAACAACAGGAATGTAGCCCATCTCGATAACGTCAAGAATCGGCTGAACGTTTATTTCGGTAATTTCACCGACGTAGCCAAGCTCAGCGGCTTTCGGTTTCGCCTTGATCATTCCACCGTCCGAGCCGCTCAGGCCGATTGCTTTCCCGCCTCTTGCACAGAGCAGATTGACAAGGCTCTTGTTTATCTTTCCGGCGAGAACCATCTGAACGACATCCGCCGTTTCTTTGTCCGTAACACGCAGTCCGTTGACAAACTCGCTCTTTTTGCCGATTTTGTTCAGCATGCCCGTAATTTCGGGACCGCCGCCGTGAACGAGTACGACCTTGATTCCGATCGTCGAAAGCAAAATAATATCGCTCATTACGGATTCCTTCAGCTCTTCGCTGACCATGGCATTGCCACCGTATTTCACAACAAGGATTTTTCCGTTATATTTTTGAATATAGGGGAGAGCACGGGTAAGAATCCCGGCTTTCTCTTCCATGGAAATATTCATCTGTATTCACCTCAGGTTCTGTAGTCACCGTTGATTTTTACATATTCATATGTGAGGTCACAACCCCATGCCGTTGCGTCAAAATCGCCGTCGTTGAGGTCAACAAGAATTTCAATCTCTTTTTCAAGAAGGATTTCTTTTGCCTTTTCCTCAGAGAAGTCAACGCCTGCACCGTTGTGGCAAACAGCGATTGTGCCCTTGACGGACTTGAAGCTGACGTCAATTTTATTGATATCAACATCCGCTCCGCTGTAGCCGATTGCACAAAGCACACGACCCCAGTTGGCGTCTGCACCGAACATTGCCGCCTTGGTAAGCGATGAGCAAATAACCGACTTTGCAACCTTCTTTGCGATTTCATCGGTCTTTCCGCCTGTTACCTTACATTCGAGCAGCTTAGTTGCGCCCTCGCCGTCGCCTGCGATTTTCCTTGAAAGATAAACGCTGACCTTGTGGAGAGCTTCGCAGAATTTATCGAAAGCCTCGCCCTCGCTGTCGATGAGCTTGTTGCCTGCCATTCCGTTGGCGAGAACAGCAAATGTATCGTTGGTCGAAGTGTCGCCGTCAACGCTTATCATATTAAATGAAGTCTTAACGTCCTCGCTGACTGCCTTTTGAAGCATTTCGCTTGTGATTGCAACATCCGAGGTGACGAAAACAAGCATCGTTGCCATGTTCGGGTGAATCATTCCGCTGCCCTTGGCAATTCCGCCGATTCTGCACTCAACGCCGTCAATGTCGAAGCTGACTGCGACTTCCTTTTTCTTCGTGTCGGTCGTCATTATGCCCTCTGCGGCAAGACCGCTGTTGTCATAGTCAAGACCTGCAACCAAATCAGCCATTCCGTTTGCAATCGGAGCGAGGTTGAGCGGCATACCGATAACGCCTGTTGAACCGACGATAACGTCGTCCCTGTTTATGCCGAGTGCATCCTCGACGAGCTGACCCATGGCTTCCGCCTTTTCAATTCCGTCGGCGTTGCAAGTGTTCGCAATGCCGCTGTTGCAGATGATAGCCTGGGCATGTCCGTCGGCAAGGTGCTTCTGATTGACAAAAATCGGAGCACCCTTGACGAGATTAGTTGTATAAACAGCCGCCGCAGTTGCCTTTACGTCGCTGACAACGAGCGAAAGGTCACGCTTTGACTTGTTCTTTCTGATTCCGCAGTGGATTCCGTTGGCTCTGAAGCCCTTTGCGGCACAGATGCCGCCTTCAATCGTTTTCATCATTTTATACCTCGAGTCCTGTTTTTTCGTCTGTTCCGAGAAGAATATTCATGTTCTGTATAGCTGCTCCGGAAGCACCCTTACCGAGATTGTCATATCTCGACATCAGGAGGATTCTGTCCTCGTTGCCTTCAACGAAAATTTCCATTGAGTCGTTGAACGAGAGCTTGTTGGAGCAAATGAAACCGTTCTCGCCGATTCCGTCTTTATATTTCACAATATCCGAATGATATTTGTCTGCATAGATTTTCTTTATGTCTTCAATCGTAACGCCGTTGAGCTGCTCCTTGAAAAGGGGAACGGTGACGAGCATACCGCTGTAATAATCGGCAACGATCGGGCAGAAAGCAGGGAAAACGTTGATTCCCGTAATCGCTTTCATTTCTTTAAGATGCTTATGATTCTGCGTCAAGCCGTATTGTCTCGGCGATTCAAGTGCAACATCCGGTTCGGCATCCTCATATTCGGCAATCATTTTTTTGCCGCCGCCGCTGTAGCCCGTCAGCGAATGGCAGGTAAGAAGCGTGTCGGGAGAAATCGCACCGGCTTCGACAAGGGGATAGACAAGCGAGATGAAGCCGCTTGCATGACAGCCGGGAACGGCAATTCGATTGGAATTCTTTATTTTTTCTCTATGTGCCGGAGAAAGCTCTGGAAAACCGTATGCCCAGTCTGGACTGGTTCTGTGAGCTGTCGAGGTGTCGAGAACTCTGACTTTTTCATTTTCAATCAATCCGACGGATTCAATCGCCGCCGCATCAGGCAGGCAAAGGAAAGCGATATCGCAGGTGTTGAGTGCCTCACGTCGGGCTTCAACGTCCTTGCGCTTCTCCTCGGGCAGGAGCATAAGCTCAATGTCTGCACGCTCGGAAAGTCTTTCGTAAATTCTGAGTCCTGTTGTTCCGGCTTTGCCGTCAATAAAAACCTTTTTCATGCCTTAAACCTCTGAATCTGTTGATAGGGTATAATTATACATAAATATACAAAATATGTCAAGAAAAATACAAGATATATTCATTCAATTTAATACAAATATTTATGTGGAAAACCGCAATAAACTGGGAATTATGCCGTTATGCGGTGCAATTTCGGAGAATGTTCCGTAAAATGAATAAAAAAGTGAATATGCATTTATATTTTTGAAAAATAAACAAATCCGATTGCCGCAAGATTAAACAAACGCATTATAATCGAATTTAACCTTTATAATTATAACTCAGACCGTGACAAAAAACAACCGTTATTTGTAAAGAAAATGAAATAGTTTATGCGAAAGCACACGAACAAGGAAAAACGTCAAAAACCTCCCTTTGAATGAATCAAAGGGAGGCTGAAAGCTTGCGGAAAATGTAAAAGCTATAACTCACTTTGGTATCATGAGTTATAGCTTTTTGTTTTATTTCGCCGTATAAGTCAGGGTTGTTGCATATGTCCAACCGTCGGTCGGATTTTTAATGTAAATCTTGAAATTATTTTCGCCGCTGTGACGTGGCTTTACGGAGAGGTTATAGGTGTAGGTCATGTTCGCTTCATCGAGCACCGCCATTGACGAGGCGATGGTCGTTGTCATTCCGTCCTCGTACTCAATGCGAACTTTGTTCACACCTGAGCCTGTAACAATTTTGCATTCGACCGAATCCGGATTACCGCTCGTTGACGAAAGCTCGGCGGATTTCAATGTCTTGTCCGAGGAAAGCGTTGAAACGCTGAAAGAATAAGTCAGGCTTTCCCACTCGTTCTTGTATTTTGCATGAATCTGTAAATCGCTGTTCGGCGTGAGTCTTGTTCTTATTGTCCACACCTCATGGTCAAGCTCTCTTGAAAGTGAGCTGACCTCGTTGCCCTCGGCATCGTAGCCCTTGATTACAACATTGGAATTATTCCTTGCAAATGTTCTCGTTGCTCCTGTAGCTTCGATAACCTGAACCTTGTCGGCTCTGTCATTAACGGTGAAGCTGTAGTCATTTACACTGCTCCATGACGGATTGTATGTTACGCCCTTAACCGAGCTTTCGGAATCAAGCGGAATGAATGTAAAACCGTTTTCGTTCGCATACGTTTCCGCCGCCGTTCCTCTGTAGCCGTAGATGGTGAAATTTTCGGCTTTTTCTTTCCAGAAAGTATAACCAAAAGCATATTCTCCGATTTCGGACACGGAAGCAGGTATTTTGACGGATTGATTGGCAAATTTGCATATAAAAGCTTGTTTGCCGACACGTTCAAGACCGTCATTCAGCTCTATATCGTAAGGATTATATGAATTAAAGCAGTTATCTCCAATTGATTTAACAGTTGATGGCAATGTGATTTTTTTAAAACCGCCCCAAGTATCAAAAGCCGAATTACCGATAGTCTCCAATCCCTCATTGAATTTTATTTCTGAAAGACCTGACGATGCAAAGGCGGAATCTCCGATTTTTTTTACAGAAGAAGGTATTTCAATCTTTTCTATTCTTGTGATATCAAAAGCTGATTTCGGAATCTCGCTGATATCATTATCTGCCGTAAAGGTTACGGTTTCAAGAAATCCACATCCATAAAACATGCTCTCACACATAGAGCAACCGATCGTTACATTTTTCACTTTACTTTTGTAAAAAACTTCATTAGCCCCATCTTCAAACTTAATATTTGAGGGAAGATTCAAATCAGTTATATTGGTAACAGCGAACGCATTTGAGCCAAGTATAATATCTCCTGTTCCGTTAAAAACGATCTCATTTACACTGACAGGAGCAGACCATCCTGCAAATCCGAAAGCTTTAACTATAATCGGCTCGGGTCCAAATGCATTAAATGTAACCTTGTTTACATCTTTAAAGTTCGGGTCAAAATTGGGGTCAGATTCTTCACTACGACCGACATAATATTGTTCCTCTTCAACAACATCTCCGCTGTTGAGGACAACATCAATTTTCTCCAAAGTTTCAGCATAAACATTTACACTCAATAGCATGTTGATAATAATAACTATCGCCATTGTTTTTAACCAAAATTTTTTCATCATTAGAATCCTCCCTTCAATTAACAGTTCTTATTACTCAACAGTATAAGTCAGGGTCGTTGCATATGTCCAACCGTCGGTCGGATTTTTAATATAAATCTTGAAATTATTCTCGCCGCTGTGACGTGGCTTTACGGAGAGGTTATAGGTGTAGGTCATGTTCGCTTCATCGAGCACCGCCATTGACGAGGCGATGGTCGTTGTCATTCCGTCCTCGTACTCAATGCGAACTTTGTTCACACCTGAGCCTGTAACAATTTTGCATTCGACCGAATCCGGATTACCGCTCGTTGACGAAAGCTCGGCGGATTTCAATGTCTTGTCCGAGGAAAGCGTTGAAACGCTGAAAGAATAAGTCAGGCTTTCCCACTCGTTCTTGTATTTTGCATGAATCTGTAAATCGCTGTTCGGCGTGAGTCTTGTTCTTATTGTCCACACCTCATGGTCAAGCTCTCTTGAAAGTGAGCTGACCTCGTTGCCCTCGGCATCGTAGCCCTTGATTACAACATTGGAATTATTCCTTGCAAATGTTCTCGTTGCTCCTGTAGCTTCGATAACCTGAACCTTGTCGGCTCTGTCATTAACGGTGAAGCTGTAGTCATTTACACTGCTCCATGACGGATTGTATGTCACACCCTTAACCGAGCTTTCGAAATCCAACGGAATGAACGTGAAACCGTTTTCATTTGCATACATCTCCGCCGCCGTCCCTCTGTAGCCGTAGATGGTGAAGCCGTCAATCGTCTTAGAATCGGAAATAAAACCGAACGCCTTTTCACCTATCGAGGTTACGGAAGCGGGAATTATAACAAACTTAAAATTATTATCATAAAAGGCTTTCGCGCCGATTGAAGAAAGTCCGCTGCGGAGAGTTACTGCTGACATCTGGGAGCTTCCAAAGAAAGCTTCTTCGCCGATAGATTTAACAGATGCAGGAAGATCAAGCCTCTTTATGTTACAATTTCTGAACGCCGCATACGGAATTGATGTTGTATTTCCTTTGAAATTTACTGTTTCCAGGCTGTTGCAATCATCAAACATTTTAGGTACAACATCGCAGTATATGTCAGCCTTTTTAAGTCTCAGGCAGGAGGTAAAAATACCTTCTGCATTGTCTTTGAATTTTACATTTTCAGGCAAAGTCAAGCTTTCAATTCCCGTAAAATTAAAAGCCTGTGAGCCAAAAACAACATCGCCCGAACCGATAAAATCAATTGTTCTTATATAACCTGGAGCACCGTTTGCCCCTGCGAAACCGTAATCGTTAATTGTAATCGGAGCAACTCCTCTTGCGTCAAATGTCAGTTTGTTGATCCAATAATGATCCTCAGACCACTCCTCATACAGCTCTGCATATTGACGTTCTTCAACTACCGCCCCGGAACGTACCGTAACATCATATACAACGGAGGTAGACGTTGTATCTTCAAATCGTTCAAATTCAACTAGCTCAGTTGCATATGAATTCATTGTAAATATCAAAAAAAATAAAAGTACTGTTGTACATAACTCAAAAAATCTTTTCATATAGACTACCTCCGTTAAAAATACTTAATTGTAATAATTAACCACTATAAGGGCAAACACTCTCATCAAATTCAAACGACGTGATTATTTCCATGTTGCCATAGTCAACGTCTACAGCTCCATTTGTTCTAGCAAAGAAATTATTTCGTACCGCAAATGATCCATTATTCGTAACGTTATAAATACCTTTACAATCAATGAAGATATAACTTGATTTTCTAAGCGGATGTTCTGCTAAATTACTGTTTCCTTTAATGTAGAAAATTGCATCTCCATTATAATTGACCTTATGTGCTGCAAAAATGCATTTATCAAAAACTAGCTTGTGAACAATATAATTGTTTGAGTGGGAACCAATATTAACAGATGAAACATTTTTAAAGGCAAATTTGCACCTACTGAATCGCACATCAACAATTCCGCAACTATCAACTACCCAACCTTCATCATAGTTTAAAGCATCACAAACTCCTCTAGACGGTGAAACCTCAAAGAAATAATTTATATAATCATTTGAAATATAATCAGGCTGATCGCTGAATGAACAATCTTCAATTTTTGCTTGAACGGGACCCTCCATTTTAAAGAATTCCCAATGACCATCATTATTTAAATCCGGTACATAAATATGATGTTCAGAACCGACGCCGACTTTCATTGTTCTTTCGTTATTTCCTGTTGCAATATAATTCCGAATTATAACATCAGAACAATTTTGCAACTGAATAAAGCCACAAATTTTATCACCGGTTATGTTTTCTGCGATAATATCACGTGTATATCCTCCAATTGTCAACCCCATATAACAATTACGGAGAAGAAGATTTCTATATCTATTATGGTCCGAGGATTCTTCTTTTCCAAAGAAACCATATTGATGTATCGCCCCACCTGTGGTATTTTTAAGTGTACAGTTTTCGACAACTATATAGCTGCAGCGTTTTCCAACATAAATACAATGATGTCTTTTATCAAGAGATAAAGAATTATCAACACTACCTCCAGAAACAACAACTTGTTTACAATAGTTCATATTGTATCCAAACATCGTTCGAGAAACATTGCAATCAATAAATCTGATATTTAACGGCGTATCCCTGTTTGCCATATCATTGGTAATATGAACGCCTGTTTCAAAGCCGTCAATATTCACCTCATAGAATGTCATGTTGGTCGGGAAAAACATTCCGTTCGGATAACCTCTAAAATGAAAACATTGTTCACCGCCGTTTATTATCTTTTTATTTTCATTATCATATTTCATTAAGCCTTGAATTGTCAAATTACATAATTCAATGTTTTTAACATCATTATTTAATGAGCTGTCAAAAAGATTATAAACGCTTTCATTGGTTTCTGTATTTATTATCGTTACCTTCGGATCCCATACCTTTATCTGTGAACCGTGACCGATAACACAGATATTGGATTTGTTGAATCTCAACGTCCCGCTTACGAGATAAAGTCCGTTGCGTCTGAGGTTGAGGTTAATCATTTCATCTGTATTGAAAGCATTAAATATATTCTCAAAAGCTTCTGTATCATCCAAATACTCAAATACATTACCGTTGAGCACATCCTCGATTTCGTCCGGACCATATCCGATATCTTCACCGAAAGAAAAGTTCATACGCTTCATTTTATAATAAGCACAGCCACTTGTTGAATATATAAACTTATCCTTGTAATAATAAGGGCCGCTTCCGCTGTATTTGCCACCGGTAAAGTCCTCCGTGCCGTCCTTTACAATTATTTCATAGTACGAGGGTGACAGGGGAACTCCGATCACTTCCGTGCCGTCATTATAGGGATAATCCCATGTATAAACATTTTCGTCAAATGTAAACAGATACTTCTTTCCGTTTAAGATCTGACCTCTACCTTCAAGCAAGCTGCTGCACTCAAGAGCGTCACGCATATCTTCCATTACAACAGTGTTGTCCGGGGTCAATCTGTCAGGATTGAGTGCATTATCTACGCCATAACCCGTGTACCACATAGGTCTGAGGTAAGTAACCGCCTTCGGAGCGGCAATAAGTCCTGCAAGAGCCTGCACATTTTCACAATGAATTCTAAGCTCAGCCAAGCCCTTTGTAGTGCCCGAAACGATCGAAGTAAACTGCGACCTTACATCGTCATCGCCAACCGGAACACTCATAGTACATGATGACGGTACCGAGAGACCTGCTCTCGACTCTTCCCTTTCGCTTCCGTCGTCGCCCTGAATCCAGTACATTATAGAAGCGTAATCGGTATAAAGGGCGTCATCGTGCGGAAGACGAAGTGTTATAATTGCATCGTTTCCTTCAACACGGCAATCAGCCGCACTGATTGGAACGTCATATGTTTTTATTCCATTATTTTCCCAAATCTCTTTTGTAGTATTAAAATTACTTTCTGTGATATCAATAAACATTGTTTTTCTTCCTTTTAAAATATATTTTTAAAAGTCGTTAAAAATAACCGCATATTGATATTTATTGCCAACGGCATTTTGCGCCGTTAGGATTAGCCCGACAATAAAAATCGGAATTGTTGATAAAGTCAAAAAACAGACTCAAGCAGTCATTGTTAACGACTTATCTTAGCATCACTTTTTTCGGAAATGAATGTTCAAGTTATCGAATTAGCCTTCCCATATTGCTAATCCGTAATTTCATTGTATCAGAACATTTGTTCTTTGTCAAGGACTTTTGTTATTTTTATTCACATTTACAATTTTTGGCATATGCTTTTGTCTAAATTGTATAATATATAAATTTGTAACATCGCCTATGCGAGACCACGCCGACGAAATCACACTGTATATGCATAACTTCATAGTTCACCCGCCGCTTTTTCGCACTTTTATTACAACCAATTGTGAAAATTAACAGTTTTTGACCTGCGTCGGTTAGTTTATTCTAACTGAGAAAAGTTGCAAAAAAAATAATATTATAGTATAATTTGTTTGAATGGTTAAAATACCATTATCAGGATTTAGTCATTGCTTTCAACTTTGTTTAAATCCAAGAAAACAAAAAGAAAGTCAGGCGATTTTTATGAAAACTGTTTATGCAGACAATGCTGCAACAACAGCTCTCTGCCCTGAAGCTCTTGACGCAATGGTAGATTGTTTAAAAAACAACTACGGTAACGCTTCAAGTCTGCACCACATGGGTCAGGAGGCTGCCGCCGCAGTTTTGCAGGCAAGACGTGACATTGCCGACGCTATCGGTGCCGACGTGAACGAGATTTACTTCACATCGGGAGGAACGGAAGCGGACAACTGGGCAATCACAAATGCCGCACATCTCGGCGAGAAAAAAGGCAAGAAACACATTATTTCAACAAGTTTTGAGCATCACGCCGTTCTTCATACGCTGATGAAGCTTGAAAAGGAAGGCTTTGAGGTAACTTATCTCGATGTTCATGAGGACGGCTACGTTCGTCTGGATGAGTTCAAAAAGGCTCTGAGAGATGACACCTGCCTTGTTACAATAATGTATGCAAACAACGAGGTCGGTACGATCCAGCCTATTTCGGAAATCGGCGCAATTTGTAAAGAAAAGGGCGTTTATTTCCACACCGATGCTGTTCAGGCCGTCGGACATCTTCCGATTAACGTTAAGGAACAGAACATTGATATGCTCTCGTTCTCATCTCATAAATTCCACGGTCCCAAGGGAATCGGTGCACTTTATTGCCGCAAGGGCGTTCCCCTCATGGGCTTCATGCAGGGCGGTGCTCAGGAAAGAAATAAGCGTCCCGGCACAACAAATACTCCCGCTATCGTTGCAACGGCGGCGGCACTTAAAAAGTGCTGTGAGGACATGGACAAGAACATTGCCTATGTCAGCAAGTTAAGGGACAAGCTTATTGACACTATCCTTGAAATCATTCCCCGTTCAAGAGTAAACGGAGGACGTTCGCCCCGTCTGCCCGGCAACGTAAGCTTCTGCTTCGAGGGTATCGAGGGTGAGTCACTTCTGCTTCACCTTGATCTCAAGGGAATCTGCGGTTCCTCGGGTTCTGCCTGTACCTCAGGCTCACTCGACCCGAGCCACGTTCTGCTTGCTCTCGGTTTGCCACATGAGATTGCTCACGGTTCACTCCGTCTTTCTCTCTGCGAATACAACACCGAGGAAGAAATTGATTATATCATTGAGGAGCTCCCGAAAATCGTTTCGATGCTCCGTGACATGTCCCCCGTTTGGGAGAGAATAATGAAAGGAGAGGACTACTATGCTGTACAGTGAAAAGGTAATGGACCACTTCCAGCATCCGAGAAACCTCGGCAAAATGGATGACGCAGACGGCGTCGGCGAGGTCGGCAATGCTAAGTGCGGAGATATAATGAAAATGTACCTCAAAATCAAGGACGGTAAAATCGAGGACGTTAAGTTCAATACGTTCGGCTGCGCTTCGGCAATCGCTACAAGCTCGATTGCAACCGAGATGATCAAGGGTCAGAAGATCGAGGATGCTCTCAAGCTCAGCAACAAGGCTGTTGTTGAGGCTCTTGACGGTTTGCCGCCGGTAAAAATTCACTGCTCTGTACTTGCAGAGGAGGCAATTAAGGCAGCTGTTAAGGATTATTATGACAGACACGGTGTCGACTATGATCCTGAAACTCTTAAAGAAAAATAAAAACCATAAGTCAAAATAAGGGAAAGATTATGGCTATTAAAGATATTCAAGAAGAAATTATTAGATTAAAAAAAGAAAATGATATTTGTATCTTGGCGCACTGTTACCAAAATCATGAAATCTTGGAAGTGGCCGATTTTGTAGGTGATAGCTTCGGCTTGTCGGTGTCTGCGTCTAAGGTAAAAAATAAAACCGTTATTATGTGCGGCGTTCGATTTATGGCAGAGACCGTAAAAATCCTTTCTCCCGAAAAGAAGGTTATTCTCTCTAATGAGGATGCCGGTTGCCCAATGGCAGAAATGATGGACAAGGATTTAATTTGTCAAGTAAAGGAACAATATCCGGATTATAAGGTTGTTGCTTATATCAACACTACAAGTGAGCTTAAGACAGTATGTGATGTATGTGTTACCTCGTCATCGGCTCTTAAGATTTGCAGCCAACTTGATGCAGATAAAATTTT